>Ga0209117_1000054_pt1 | contig 97004 bp, 78 predicted proteins | sample BlaSpr_A8_OM2_M2_FD_187978 | JGI IMG/M metagenome (GOLD analysis project Ga0209117, IMG submission 187978) | Forest soil microbial communities from Thunder Bay, Ontario, Canada - Black Spruce, Ontario site 2_A8_OM2_M2 (SPAdes) (version 2) | ecosystem: Environmental > Terrestrial > Soil > Boreal... | reverse complement strand
TTGCCTAATCATCAATTCAGGCGGAACATCCCCAACCCTATTTATCTCTCCGAAGCGCGGTGGTATTCTTGACGGGTCGTCAAACAAGGACGGGCCGTGAGCACCTTCCCCGGCCCTGACGTTGCCATTAGCATCCAACTTATAGTCGCTGACTTGGTCGAACCAACCTCCACGATAGAGAGCGAAAGAGCCGCTTGCTGTTCGGTAAAAGTCTTTCGCGCTAGGCACCTCCTCGCAAATATTGAAACCGCCGCAAGTAGCGTTACGGAGCGCTGTATCCCACTGCCCATATAGCTTGTCAACCTGGGAAGCCGAAAAGTTCCTGAGGGCATCTTCTTGGTTAGAATTCTGGGCGACATTAGAGATGAGCCACAGTCGTTCGGTCGCAATTCTGGCATTGAACTCTTCTTGGGTTTCTTTGAATCCAAGGAAGTGGCCTAGACACCACCAGAAGCCTTTCTGTTCACCGCCACTACTGCAGTGGCCGGTTGGATCGGTCCGGTTCAATGGATTATTGCCGACGTAGCTGTATAAGTTTAGGGACTGTGGATCAGACAGGGAGGCATACGGAACGGGGACGATGACATCGGACCAGTCCGGGGATAAGAAGCGGCCGATGTTGGAGGAGTCGTAGCGAGCACCGAAGTTGTCGAGGCCGGATTCGGAGTCGCGTTCTTTGCCGGTGAATTTGTAATTTTGGGAAACGCGCTTGCAGAGTTGCCGTTCGCCACCAAACGGATAATAGTCAGATTCGTCCTCGCCGGTTATCAGGCTGCTGTTGGTTGGGCAAGCGCTCATGGTGCCCAAAGCGTCGGTCACCATGCTGGCGGAGCCAAGATGGTCGGAGAAGTAATAGTGGACGGCGCTGGTGGAATCCTGCCGAGCGATGCGCTTGCCGTTGAAGAAAATGTACTCGTTGAAGCTGGCATTGTTGGTGTTGCCTGCAAGGTCGGTTTCGTCGAGAGGATCGCTGCCAGTTCCATACCAGTAGAGCTTGCCGTTGGATTTCTGCACACGTTTGCCATCGCCGTCGTAGGTGTAGGTTACTCCGCCCGTGGTTTTGAGATGGTTCTCGGCATCGTAGACGTAAGTCGCAACAGACGGAATGATGATGAGGTTGCCTGCTGCGTCGTAGGTGTCACCGCTGATCTGATTCTTGGTGGTCGTCAAAACGTTGAGGAGTTCTTCATTCACGCAGGTGTAACCGGAGATGCGACCGATGTTGAGCAGATTGCCCCAAGGGTCGTAAGTGAAGGCTTCGTCCCAACACGTGGAGCCGGAAGTGGAAGAGGTTTTTGCGGTCGCGATTCGGTTTAGGAAATCGTAAGTAAAGGATTGAGAGCGGTTGGTATCGCGATTGTTGGTAATGCTCGTGATGTTGCCGTTATCTGCGGTGCCGAGACTGAAATTGTAAGTAAAGTCGAGGATGTTACCCGAGGCAGCGTCCGCACAGGTAGATGGGGAAGAACCGCTGGACTTGACGGAAATTCGGCAGGGTTGCAACCGATTGTTATAGAAGTACGTCGAGATAATGTTTGCACCGTTTGTGACGGAAGATAACGACCCTGTCGGCGCGTAGTGCGCGTTGGTGGCGTAGTTGATAGCGTTTGCCGTGTCTATTGCGGAAAGCGCGCGGCCTGCGGCGCTGGTCGCATATGTAATGATGCGGCCACTCGGATAGGTGAGAGTTGCCTGGGTCCCCGCAAGGTTGTTTTGAACTATGGTCGACTTTGTTACGCCGTTGGTGGTGCGGGCATCCGTGATTTTCCAGCCTACATTCGGAGTAATGTCGTAACCCCAAGCTTCCGCTCCGGCAGCGTCGCACATTCCGGTGCGCTTTCCGATGCCGTTGCCAATGGTGAGAACAGGCAGAGTGCAACCGGGAGGCGGTATCGCATCGTATCCATATTTTACTATCGGCGTGGTGTCCGAAAAGGACTTCTGTGTCATACGGTTTAGGGCGTCGTACGCGTACGTGGCGGTAACGGTAGAAGTGCCGGTCTGATTGGGTGCCGGAGAAACCTTGGTTGTTAGGTTACCGTTGAGGTCGTAGGTGTACCCGGTAGTCCCGACTGTATAACTAGATGTGGGCGTCGCTGGGCATACAGCAGATGAATTCTCTGGATTACTTGTGCAAAGCAGGCGCGACAGCGAATCGTACGAGAAACTCCGGTTGCGCCATTTCGTTGTATCGGTGGTGCCGCCTTTTTGAGTGACGACTAGCAGGTTGTCAAGTGCGTCGTACGTGTATGCGGTGACTGCGGGATTGGTCCAAGAAACTGAAGTCCCTCCCGTGAGGGAGGAGCCGGAGGATGCCGAAAACGAGCAGCCCGAGAAGTGCGGATCGCCGCCCGGTGTACAGGATGCTGACAAATTGTAGTTGGTGTTGTATCCAGAGGCCTTAGAGGTCAGCGAGACACCGCTGCCGCTCGCCGTAGCGTAGACAGGAGAGGAAGCGACGTTAAGGGCGGCCGCTACATTACCGGCGCAGGAACTCGCCGTCTCCGCGGGGCCGCCGCACCCAGGAGTAACGTTGAAACCGCCGACAGAAACGTTGATTGTTGTACTGTCGTACACCGTTACCCAACATGGCCCCGACGGGTTGGACGGACATGCGTTGAAGGTTGCGCTGCGTTCGGAGCCAGAGATAGTAATTGATCCGGTGCCCGGTGTAGCACCGGCGGAGCCTGGGGCGGGCTCATCGACCTCGACCAATCGGCCCAGGCCGTCGGTTATGGCGCGGCGCGGGTTGCCGACCTGATCGGTGGTTGTCGTCACGTTACCGGAGAAGGTGGTTGAAACATAATTGCTCGACGTGGTGCCATCCGCAGGAATGACTAGGGTCGTTCGCCCTAGAGCGTCATAGATAAAAGTGGTCACACCGTCCGTGGGTGCCGCAGCGGCGCGGTGTGGATTGGATTGCGTCAACACTCGTCCCATGCCGTCATAGGTGGTATCGGTGAGGTCGGCGCCATCGGGATCCGTATTCAATTGAGTTTGTACGACGTGGCCGAGGCCGTCCATGACGCTAACGCTTGTCATGATTTGACTCGACGCAATCTTCTTTGATGTCGTAACGCGTGGGGAAGGGCTGGCGTCATTGTATGAGAGTGTGGTTTGGCCGCCGTCAGGATAGTCCGTTTCGGTTAGGCGACGGAGAGAATCGTTGTAAAGATACGCTGTGCCTGTGCGGGAGGCGTTGATGTCATTCTGGTCTTGAGATTGAATTAGTTGGCCATCCGCGTAGGCGTACTTGAATTTGGAGGTGTGGCCGAGGGGATTTGTGATCTGCGTGGGGTAGGCGTCAGTGTTTGCAGATGGGTTAGAATCGAAGTTGTTGGCGTAGGAATAGAGCGTGGTGTGATTCGTGCCGGTCATGTCGCCGCAGGTGGCGTTGCCACAGGGATCTATCTTTGTCAGGACCTGGCCGGTTGCGTCGTAGGTGTAGCCAGTTACAGCATTGGTACACGAGGACAGACATTTGTGGATTAATTGGGTGAGGTTCCCTCGTGGCGTCGCGGAAGACGCTGCATAATTTGTCTCATCATGCGTACCAGTTGGCAGGCCTGACACTACTTGCACAACTGGTGCGGGGAGTGTTCCGCAGGCAGCAGATTGTCCGTCGTAAAGATAATCGGTTTCAGCCACTAAGCTCCCGGCACCATTGGAAACAAGCGTTTGGCAGGGGACTGAGAAAGTTGATGGTGATGATGTACTTGCATATTGAGGCACGGCAGCTATCGATAGGTAATTCGTGACTGTGGTTCGAAGGAGCGCTCCAGCAGCGCCCTGCCCAAAGTCATATTCATCTTTCAAGGCCCCGTCCCAATCGTAAGTGACGAAAGAGGTTTGACCGTTGTCCAGAGCAATCTGCTTGCTATAGAGATGGTATATGTCTGACCAGATCTTGGTGGTCGTGCGAAGAGGAGTGCCTGCTGGGTTTTTCTGGATCATGGTGTGCTCGACAGGGAATGTGGCGGCGGCTGATGGGCCCGCATTTGGCGGTGGACGGACCTGCAGAGAATTGTATGTGTAGTCAGTCTCAAACGTGTTCGTAGAACCTGAGGGATACGTAACCGTCGTATTTACGGTCGTTGTCTTGTAATCGGCCTGGACGGCGAAATTGGAAGTATACGCAAAATGTTGATGTAAGACCTCTGTTACCCCGTCGAAACTGACGTACCGATCAGTAACAGCAGGGACGTCATAAATAAAGCTACACGAATAATATGCGTTGGGTTGACTACCCACCGGGTAGAAGAAATTGCCCGACGCCCCGTTAGAGTTAATCCCCCATTGATATCGGACATAGCCGCCCCCTGGGTAAATAATCTTGTTAAGTAAACCGTATGTTGCATCGTAGCTGAACGAATAAGATTGCCCGTTTGGCAGGTTGATGCTTTGAACTGCGGGTATTGCTCCACTGTATTTATTGTTCATCACACAAGATGATGAGCCCCCAGAGGAGGTCAAAGAGAAGCTTGGGGAGACGGTTGTCCACTTTAACGAATAGGGCGAGGAAATACCTGCGACAGAGATCGTGTCACTGGCAGTGTTGATTCCAGAGATTGAGATTGCGGCTCGTCCAACGGTATCAGTGACAACCAAAGGAAATTGCTGACCGGAGGTACCACAGGCGGGGGAGAAGCTTACTAGGTTACCGTTGCGATCTTCTATCGAGGTGGCGAGCGCGATAGATTGGCCGTCAGTGCCAGTGAGACAGCCGTTGGTTGCGTCCGGCGAAAACAGGTATTCGTTTCCTGTCGGGCCGACGACATAGCCATAATTCTGGCTCCTTCCACCTAACCCGTTTACTGAGTAAACTTCGTCACCCATTGAATGTGAACTAATGCTTTGCATCGAGCACCCCTGCTGCGAGGGTGGTACTACAGAGATAGCCAGTTGATGTTGCTCGCCCGTTGGAGTCTGAAAAGTATAACCTGTCGAAAAATTGCAAATATATTGTTTGTTGGAATATAAATATGTTTTGCTACCATTATAATATTCCAATAAGGGCAGAGTGTAGCTCCATCCCCCATTTGTGAAGCTAGCCTTGGCGTTAGTGATCGAATATGTAGCCACACTACCTGTTGGTGCGCCGTAGAGCGACGTAAAATAAACCATCGAGTTGACTCGAAAAACAGAGTTCGAATCGTAGGAAAAAGAAAGTGGGACGTTCAGTTTCCTGGCCGCAGGTGCGGGGAGCGGCAACCTGACACTTACGGAGCCGTTACCCGGATTCACAGTCTCGGATAGACTGCCAAGGTAGTTGTGGCCGGCGCCGTGAATCGGCGTGGAAACTGTGTCTGCAACTACGCCCTCTTGAGCCAGCGAGATTCTCCCCAAGAGAAGAAGGGCACAAAATAAGACGAGCAATCGGGGGTTGATGATCCGTGCTTTCAGACGATTTTGAGCAAAAAATGATCCGATAGCCCGGTAGGTTGCGAAACATGAAATCATGTGCTCTCCCGGTCCACGGACCGTTTGGGAGAAGACGGCGGGACGCTGTGAATTTGGTCCGCCGGTCGACTGGCAGGATGTGCAAGCCTTATATACGGCGTGTCCTAGGTTGTCAACAACCTTTTGTGATATTAGCTAGCAGGATCAGTAACGAGCACTAAGTTAGCGAATTCCGCCGAAAAACGGAGCAGTCATCTTCAACGATCCGCTGCTATCCAGAGTTCTTTTATAGTTCCGACCTAAAGTACCATCAGGTTGTTGAAGCTTCATCGAAAGAAGAAGGCCGCACTGGAACAGGGTTCTCCGAACTGTGAAGCCAAAGCGTCCAAACACTGAGTCGATTCGCAACCCGACCCTCTTCGAAATGGAGAAACCGGAACAGGCAGAACGATTTGCCGATGCGGTCAAGGGCGACCGCCCTTATTCGGTGCCAGGCATTCTTCTCGGCACTTCGGCTTTTACCGCCGCAGGATGGGAAGGTTCGTTCTATCCACCGCGAATGCAATCACGGGATTTCCTTTCCTACTATGCCACCCAGTTTGCCACGGTCGAAGTGGACTCCACCTTCTACGGATGTCCTTCTGCCAGCACGGTCAACAAGTGGAACGCCCGAACTCCCCAAGACTTCATATTCTCCGTCAAAGTCCCGCAGGTTATTACGCACGAACAAACTCTGGTGGATTGCGATTCTGAATTCGAAGAATTTGTGAGAACAATGGATATTCTCGGGCCGAAGCTTGGTCCGATGGTCTTTCAGTTTCCCTATTTTGATCGTTGGAAATTCCCGAAGCAAGATAGTTTTCTCGCTGTTCTAGCACCCTTCTTGAAGAAGTTGCCAACCGACCACAAATTTGTAGTCGAGATTCGAAACAAGAAGTGGCTTGATGCCAAATTCGCTGACGTACTCCGAGAGCACAACGTCGCCTTGGCACTGACAGACACATCGTTTGTGCCTCGGCCATGGGAGATGAAGGATAGCTTCGATTTGATTACGGCGGACTTCGCCTACGTGCGTTGGCTTGGCGACCGCAAGGCAATCGAAGAAGTAACAAGGACTTGGGACAATACTGTCGTTGATCGCCGCGAGAACATTACGAGGTGGGTCGAACTATTTCGGACGCTGGTAGCACGAGACCTCAAAGTTTTTGCTTACGCTAACAACCACTACGCAGGACATGGGCCAGCAACGGTCAAGCTGTTTAGGGAGGCTTGGAACAAAAAGAAGTAAATCCTCCGTTCCCTTCATTCGGGCCCTTGGTGGCGACTTATTTTGCCTCGCTATCGGGAGCTTTGCGCTTTGCCTCTTCGGCTCGCTCTAAAATCCTATTTCTAAAATGCAACTTCGAGGCTTCTGCGATTTGCTCGACAATCGGATTGCCTCGATATGGTGCGAGTTTCGCATCAACCGCACGCTCCATTTCAGCGATAGCAGATTGTGGATTGTTTCGGTCAACATGGAGTGTAGCCAATTCGCCGTCAAGAGACTCGGCTGCGCGCTGGGCTTCAGCGAGCGTCTTTTGCAATTCGTCAAATCCAGAGAGTTCGACCTTAAACAATTTAGGTCCTCCAACGATTGAATCTAGTGCCACTCCATCGAGATGGCATAACCGTTCGCTGCTCAATCTTCAACCGAGTCAGAGCATCCTGTCTGGGGCCAAGGTTCCATCCGTCCCTCACTTCGTGAACCTCACCTCGATCTTCCAGTCTTCTCAGGGAGGAGTACACATACTTCTCCCTCCTCTTAACATCCTTCACGATCTCTTGAAATGAGAACGGAAGAAACAGAACGGTCTGTCCCGGCCTCATATTCACTTGGGCCGGTAGAGGAGTTCTTGAGCCATTCTCTATGCCGTTTCACTTCTTGCTTGGATAGACTCAAAGTAGCATCACGTCATCGAACATTGGCATCACTTCTGGGATATAGTGGCCTTATGGTAACGGCCATGACAAACGGGTACCAGATACGAGCCTCTTGCAGTTTCCGGTTTGAAGTCTCCGGCCAATCCGGGTTGCTGCAAGAAACCCGAAGGAGACCGTTCTAAGCGCGGAGGTACTTTTAGCAAATGAACAGACTACCCTTCGCCCTAATCGTAGCTGTCATCTTCGGCTGGACAACTTCGGCGCAAGCGCCAGCCCAGACCCCTCAGCTACTACCAGCAGTTCAGCTAAGATTCGAAGACACTCTATCGAAAACGGTTGTCAGAATCACGGCTGAGGCCGAGGGGATTGACGGAACTTTGAATGGAACGGGTTTCTTGGTGCAGGTACCTGAGACGCGATTGTCGGGAGACAAGGTCGTTGTGTACCTCGTGACAAATCGGCACGTGGCAAAGGCTATGACACCCGATGCTACAGGGCGGGATGTCGAGCACGCGATCAAAAGGATGGACGCTACTGTGAATTTGGTAACCCCGGTCAACGGGAACAAAGCGAAATCAGTGCCCTTACCGCCAAAGGGACCGTTTCATTGGCACTTCCCATCCGACAGTTCGATTGACTTGGCCGTAATAGCGTTTACGATGAAGGACGAATACGATGCGGAACGACTCCCGGTCTCATTCTTTTTTACGCAAGATGTTTGGAAGACATACCGAATCGGTCCGGGCGATAAGGTTCTGACTTGTGGCTATTTCGTGCATTACGCCGGGGCACACCAATTCCAGCCCATCATTCGTGAAGGAAGTTTAGCGATGGTCCCAGATGACGTGATGCCTGTTCCGATTGGAGGTTCCGCAAAAATCTATCTTGCCGACCTTCACATCATTCCCGGCAATAGTGGTTCGCCGCTCTTTCTGGCACCTAGCTTCACGATGGGAGGATTCATAACAGATTCAAAAGGTGGTATACCTTACGGTTTGATCGGAGTTGTGAGCGGTTACATGTGGGAGGACAGTCAACTTACCCTCCATGCAGCGACGGACTACGAAGGGACGCTTCGTTCTAACAGTGGAATTGCAACGGTTGTACCTGCGGACCAGTTGAAGGAGTTGCTTTTTACCCCAGAGATGCAAACAGAAAGGGACGCTGCGTTCGAAGACTACAAGCGCAAAAATCCTAACTGATAGACAACGGAATTTCTAAGGGCGGCTTGCAGGGGACACTGCCGCAACTGGTCACTTAGCTTTTGGTAGCCTAACAACACCGAGACCGATGCTTTTCCGCTCTCGCTCTGTATATTTCAAGCGAGCTTTCTCCGCCTGCTCTTTCGACTTGAAAGGCTTCGACAACGGCGTGAACTAACCGCCGATGTACTTGAAGAGCAGCCATTGCTCAATTATTTTGGGAATGCGGCTCGCCACGATTCGAACTTTCAAAATATTTTCCGCCAGTCGCCGTTCGATTGTCTCACCAAAACCTAAATGCTTATGATTCCGGCTTCATATCCCAACTTGCCATATCGCTTTGAGGTTGCGTGTCGAATCCCCAATTCCGCGAACTTACCTTGCTGGACCTTGGAGCGGATAAACTCCATCAGCCTTATTAACTCTTTCTCTGAGGCGCCTGGGGGAACGACCAACGAAACCAATCCCCCGCCGACCTTCATCTTGAAGAATTTGAAGTTCGGAACCGTTTCCGAATGTAGTGGGCCATGAAAACCCAAAACAGTTAAGTTGATAATACACGCAAAGAATAAGAACCTGCTTCGCACAATATGCCCCTCTTTCACTGTATCTTATCAGGATACGAAGATGTGCCTGCTCTATGTGCTGCTAGGTTTGACTTTGATGAACCAGATGCGACCGCGTTCAGGCGACGTAAGTTTATGTGTTGCGGATGCAGTCTCCGTGGTGGGAGGTGAGGGATGGGGATGAGTGGATGGGCTGCGGTTCTACCTCTACTCGGCGTCGTGATTGGGGCCACTATCCAGTATTGGACCTCGCGAGCCGCAGAGTCTCGAAAGCAACTTCAGTTGCTTCGGTCGCAGTCTTATGTTGATTACCTTCGCGCAGTCACGAAAGCAGCACACGCATCCTCCCCTGATTCTGGCCGAGTAGCACGCGCTGACGCGGCAGACGCAAAGGCTCGGATGGCAGTCTATGGCACGTCCAAAGCAATCGCTGCGCTTGCAAGATTTGAAGAAATAGGACCTGTGCTGGATACTCCGCGCTCCAAAGGCGTGTTTACCGCGCTTGTGGCGGCAATGAGAGACGGAGACAGCCCATCCCAACCAGACTTGGAGTTAGTACTTTTCGGCAAATCTTCCTAAGTGCGTATTTGCAAGCCATGCTCGATGGTAAGGTGCAGACATCATGCTGCATAAAGTCGTGGTGTACGCAATTCCGCTGGCCCTGCTTGTCTGGGGGTTAATCAAAGCAAAGGCCATCAAAGCTGGTGTTGATTGGTGCTGGAATAAGTTATGGAATTGGGCACAGATAACCATTGAAATTCGTGAAGTGTGCGAAGACAAGATTTTGGCTTCACTTGAACCTGATTTCAGCCGGTACAAAGTTGATCTATACGTTTTTCTCCGCGTCTGGGTGGTGAACAAAAGGGAAGTGCCCACCGTTCCGAAGGAATGGACGCTGACCGTTGTAGCAGGCAAACAAAAGCTCAAGGCAGAACGCGTCCTAGACATTTCAAAGTGGCATCAGCACTCAAAACTTGAGAAGCAGCAGCAGGGTTTCACCTTTATAGAAGACATCAGGGAAAACTTGACTGCTTTTGGCAACCAGCCCCTTCAACACGGCATTCCCGCTGAAGGGTGGCTGTGCTTCTTGGTGCGTGGAACAAATGACAACCTGCTCCAAGGCGCTACACTTCGCTTGACGCTGATAGATTCTTTTGGCCACAAGCACCATTTGAAAAGAAAAGAACCTTGGAACTGCAAGGGCAACATGGTCAACCCAGAGAGGCTGTGGTGACACTCTATTGTGCGGTCATTGAAGGCGGCCGCTATCGCTTCGAGGGAGGCCACCGCGCATCTATCCGTCGCATCATCTGTTCCGCCAATTCGATGCTGTCTCGGAACGCCATCTCTCGCGCAGGTGAAGGTCTGCCATCCAGCGCGGTTAATTTCCGGCACGCAAAGATCGCCGCGATTACGCCAAGCGTGCGCTTACGGCCTTCGTCAATTTCGTTTGCCATGGAGTTCTCCGCAAGAATTTGCAGAGGAGAAGGGGAAGTCAAAGGCTACGTTAGTTCGATGCGTCGGTCAATAAATGAAATTAGCTGGCTACGGCTTTTTCCCGACCGTAATTCTAATCTGCGCATTGGGGTCTTCTTCGCCACTAAACAATCCTCCAGGCGAGATAGTTGATTTCTTAGGACCTTCAATTGTCAGTCGTTCGTTTCTGAGAGACTCCACGAGAGCACCTGCGACGAGCAGGCTCGTTGGAGAAGCGGGGTCAGTGACTTCGACGAGTATTCCTGATGTGCCCGTACCGGGTACTAGTCCACTGGAGATGGATACTACCCATCCGGCGCTTCTTAAAGCCTCGACAATATCCTTTGCTATTCCCGCTATCTCGCCATCGCCAGAATATTCAAACAGATTTATTCTTTGGCCGGAAAATTGTCGCAACTTGTCCGCAACGTGGCCTGCGGCTAGGTGGCGGTCCGCCATCTTTATTCGGAGTTTTAAAATTTCATCTTGGAGTTTTAGGTTCTCATATTGGAGCGTCTCGGACGAAAGTCGAAACGATTCGGAATCTTTACGGGCAAGAGAAGCCCTTTCGTTATCTATGTCGCGTTGGAGGGATTGCAATTTCCGGTTGTTCCACCACGCCCGTATACCGAAGATAGATTCTCCAGCCACTCCGAGTACAACCAAAATTCCGAATATGAGCAGCCATACTTCTATTCTTGACAAGGCCGCCTCGATAGCTTCTTTTCGGGATAGCAAAGAATTAAGGGTTGCGTCATCCATTGAAGGACCTCAAAGATTATTCGAGTGGCGGAATTACTTCTCTTTTTGCATCTCTCGATATTTTCTTCCGGCAGTGTCAAGTTCATCCGCTACGGCCTTTATACCCATGACGTTGATTGGATTTCGTGCGAGGTCTTCTAATGGTTTTTGCGTTGCGCCTTTTTCAGCGAGAATACCGACAAGCGTTATCACCTGTGGCGCAAACTGCTTCTTGTATTGACTTAAGATATTGGAATACCATGCGTTTGACCGAATTACGAAATTGTAGGGCACCCCGCTAATTTAGACGTTCAGGGCCTCGTTTTTAGTTAGAACTGCAAAAGCCAAAAACGCTTCGTGCGGAGTGCGATTTGCTACTCCACGATGCGGGCGGTCGTGATTGTACTCCATCAGATAACGGCTGATGTTTTCTCTGGCTTCGGCCATGCTGCGATACTCCGAGGTCCAGACCTCCTCCTCCTTCAGGCTGCGATGGAACCGTTCGATGTAGCTGTTACCTTCTGGATGATGGTAGGCGGTGCGCCGGTGCCGGATGCCAAGCTGCGCGAGCGTCTCCATGAATCGCGAAGAGGTAAATTGCGTTCCGTTGTCTGTGGTCAGAGTGAGATCGTTTTCTCGACTCCCTGCTGGCAAGCGCTCCAGTACCGCTTGCTCCACCGCAGCGAGGGCTTCCTCCGTTCGACAGCGATGCGAAAGATTCCATCCCACGATTTCCCGCGTGCAGCAGTCGATTACGCTCACCAGATACGCCCAACCAACCGTCGGTCCCGCCCAGATTTTGGTCATGTCCGACTGCCAGATCTGATTCGGTCGCGCTGCTTCCACGTGGCCCCAGTCTTTCTTTCGTCGTGCTCGCAGGCGACGCGAGCGCACCAGTAAGTTTCGTTCGCGCATCACCCGCAGTACCCGTTTACGATTCACGCGAAGTCCTTCCTTCCTGTGCAACCACCAGGTCACGCGCCGATAGCCGTAGGCCGGCTTCTCTCCACACGCCTGAATGATTTGTTCATCCCACTGGCGATCCGCTCGACTGCCTCGCGGCTTCTTCCGGTAATACAAACTCGATCGGCTGATCACCAATGACGCGGCCACCACCGTCGCCGCGTATCCTTGTTCCACCAACGCTCGCGCCTGGGAGTGAACTTCACCGCAGCTCACTCCCCCACGACGTTTTTTAGGATTTCAATTTCCAGTGATTTGCGTCCCAGGGTTCGTTCCAGTTGCCGGATGCGCCGGTCTTTCTCGCTTTCCCCGGCCGCAGCGCTCTTCCCCCCAAGCGCTGCCTTTGCTCCCTGTTCCGCTTCGTCTTTCCAACGGTAGTACAGCGTCTGAGCGATTCCGTGTCTCCGACAAGTCTCAGACACGTTCCCGCTCTTCATCCCTTCCTGCAATATCTGCCACTTCTCTTCCGGGGTTCGATCTACGCGTGGCTTCCTGTTCATCCTGCCTCCTGTTCGGAGGCCCTGAATCATACCGAATTTGGCAGTCTAGTTTGAGTGGGGAGCACTACAAAATCTATATCGTTCTCGCCCAACTTCTTGGAGGGTAGCTCACCCTGACTGGAAATAAGGTCATCGATTTGAACTGACAGATTACGAGCTAGCATTCCCCAATCTCCGTCAATCGCGGCGATAAGTCCCCCGGGAGGATTAGGTGCTCGGTGAGGCGGACTTGGCAAACCCAACAGCACACCGGGCGGTGGAGTCGTGTTCTTGATGTACTCGGCGATTCTTTGCGGGAGTTCCCATCTGGGAGCGCCACCCCCGTTATGCGGGTGATAGCTGCTCGAAACCCAGATTCTGCCGTCAACCGTGATTGCGCCGCCCGGCTGGCCTTTCACGATGCCGATCAGAGGCGAATCCCTGCGGGAGACAGGCGCCGTCGATTCAGGGATTGCGCGTAGCCGTCCGGTATCTCTCGCTTCACAACGTGCGTATTACAGAGCGGCGAGCGCAGGCCGGGCGTTCGTTTTGTGTCCCAAGTCCTTGAGATTTGCGGCTACAACGTCCAAACCGATCAATATGACTTAAAACAGAACTACGATATCGACGTTGTTCAGAGCGAGAGCATCGGCGCTGCGTGCGGCCATCGAGTGTCTGGTCGGATGATCGGACCGCCGGCCGGGACGCGCATCTGGATCGCGGCAGGAGTGACGAAAATGCGGCTCGCCACAACAAAGCGAATGAAATAAAAATTCAAACGCGAGCACAAGGAAGCGACAAGGCTAAGGAACACACCTGCAAGTACTGAAATTCACCCATGGCTACGCATCCATTGCAACAATTTCATCGAGCGAAGAACGGCTAAGAATTCTGACGGCTGGCTGACTGTTTCGGCTTCTTTCGTCGAGACGACCCGAAGATAGACCTGATCTCACCGCGACAGAGACGCAAGAACATCAGGATGTTTAAGATTACGCCTTCGATTTCCAGTGTGAGAAGACTGAATCGGCGAACGCTTTCAGGGTCGAGCATGTCACTTGCTCCCCTCTTTGCTGTTATCGGCCACAGTAAGGGGAAAGGTCTTTGCGTTTTCGGAAAGCGCTCGCGATAACGGCGATTCCTGCGGCGTTACGTTTGGAGGTGGTGGCGGTGGTGGCTGCTGCGTTGCATTCGGTGGTGTTGGTGGCGGTTTCATTCCCCTCTTCTGGGCATTCGCTATCTGTTCAATTGCGCCAGCAAGTTCGCGGACTTCCTTGGTCTTTTCCTGAACTTTCTTTGCGGTTTCAATCGCTTCCTTGCTTAGGGCCTCAATCACTTCTGGAAGCTTGTCTACACCAGCAAGTCGTACTTCTCTCGGAGCGTCGTTAAAAAGCCACAGACCTTCTATCGTGTCCTCTCCCCCAGCGTCATCATTCCAACCGCGACATAATGCGATGCCCCATTTGCCGTTGACCTTGCAATAACCTATCTCATCCTGCCCCCGACGAAGTTCATCTTCCCAACGAGAGACGGTAACCCAAACGGGCAGGCCTACGTTCAGTTTTCTCAGAGCGTCGTCAAGCACACCGACAGCCTTGGTGAGTTCATCGGAAGCGGTATTGAGGGAAGTTGCCGCAGAGGAGAGGGCCTGAAAATGGGTTTGAATCTTTTCAGCTTTCGAGAGATTTGTCACAAATTCTCTTTTCTTTGCGCCGTCAAGCGCAGTTGAATTTTTTGAAGCACTCCCGGCTATCAACCGAAAGTCCTACAATCGGCTTCCACCGACTGATACTACAATAGCACGTTCTCAGGTCAATTTGGAGTCACTTCGATGCGGATGGAAGAAGCTAGAAACTTCGTATTGAGGCACTGCTGAATCAATTTGTTGGAGCAAGTCTTACCGACTGGTTCGAACCCCTTGCGTCGGCCAATTTGCTGGTTTAGCGGGCACGTTTGATGTGTAGGGCCATGAAAAAGTCTTGCCATCATTGAGTGTGATAACCCACTTAAAGCCGTACCATTTCTCACCTGGATTGGCATCAACCATATGTTTGTTGGGCTCGCACTTTGCGATCTCAACTCTGCGGATGTATTTCAGCGCGTGTTTATCGTTGTCAATGACGAGGGGCTTATCTAGCACTTGCTGGCCGTAAAATTGCACAACGGTTTTCCACGTAAATTCATCTTCCGCCCATCGTGTTGGAAGGTCATTTTCCTTTGCGCGAAAGAATGCAAGAAGCTCGTGCCTCAACAGATCGAGTGAAAGAATTTTTGAGACTACTCCCTGAGGGTCCACATTTTCGGGCTTGCCAAAAAACGTCGGTAATTGTTCATCAAACATTCGCAAAACCGTCCGTGCTCCCGCTCCAGTAAGCTTCGGATGAGCAACCCAATCACAGAAGAATTTCAGGACCGCGTACTTGGCGGGCTTACCGTCTTGTTCAAGCACATTTCTGATTTGAACCAAAACGTGTACCACATCCCCCTTTTTCTGTGGCTCGCCATTCAGCAGCGACCACAGTTCCTCAGCGATTGCACTCCTCGTCATGCCCTTCTCCGCTGGTGTGATGTGGTGGGGCTGGCGAGAGTCGAACTCGCGACAACCGGTTTAGGAAACCGATGCTCTATCCATCTGAGCTACAGCCCCGCGAGCAAGATTTTACCACGAAGTCTTCTTGACCTCGGATTAGAAAAGCGCAAACTAGAGCGAGGAGGATAATCGGTCATGATTGAATACCTGCGTGGAGCCTACCACGTTGCACAATTTGTTTTCGGGGCCGGTGTTATAGGAACCTCAATCCGCTGGTTGTATAAGCGCTGGCAGCAGAACCTTGAAGATAGGGTGCTGCGCACTTTTCATAACACGGATAGAGATGGGCCGTGGCAGTCAGCGAACGGTGTGGTAGGCGAGATGTATCTGAAAGCGGCTCTTAGCGACGCCCCCGGATTCTTTCCACCCAGACTAACCGAATGGCGTGAACTCAAGCGCTGGCTGCGTGTTTCTCCCTATCGACTTCGCCACGCATTCCGGCGTGCACTCGTACTGCCGAGCAAAGAGAAAGCAGACGAAGTGCTGCGAGAGCTTTGGAAACGGGGGCTGCTGATTCGAGCCGGTTGGGACCACACGGACACTGAATTCTACAAGTTGAAAAGCTAGTTCCTTAGTGTACCCATCTGTACCCAATTCTGTACCCAACTAGCCCGAAAATCCCCGAACATCACCCTCGCAGGCCCACTGTAACCTACTGAAAACAGGTAAAACAACCAATCGACCAAGTTTCCTAAACTCTAGGTCGGGAGTTCGAGCCTCCCCAGCCCCACCACCCGTCATATCTCGCATCATTGATAACGCCATTCCGAACGCGCTTCGCCGGCGTGCCCACCCGTAAGCCCTCGCTAATGACGAATGCGCCACAGTGGTACCGCCGTAGCATTGACCTTCTTTAAAATTAGCCGCTATGTTCAAAATGCGGTAGTAGGCGTCCCCCACAAGGTGCGGTAATACGGTGTTGCGGTAATAGGTGTAATGACCACATTGGCTAAAGCAGGGCGGTACGAAATCACCGGCGAACTCGGCCGCGGCGCCATGGGTGTCGTCTACAAGGCCGTTGACCCGGTTATTGGCCGCACGGTAGCCGTCAAAACCATTCGTCTTAGCGAAGAAGGAACGGGCTTGTCTCGCCCGGAACTGCTGGCGCGTTTCCAAACCGAAGCGCGCGCTGCGGGATTGCTCACCCACCCCAACATCGTGGTGGTTTTTGATGCTGGCGAAGAAGAAGGTCTGTACTACATCACTATGGAGCTCGTGGAGGGCAAAAGCCTCCAGGCAATGATTGACGGTGGCCAGGGATTTCCCCTGCCGCGTATCCTGCGGATCATGGAGCAGACCTGCAGCGCACTGCAGTTTGCCCACGAACGTAACGTCGTCCACCGCGATATCAAGCCCGCCAACTTGATGCTCACCGCCGACGATACCGTCAAAGTTACCGACTTCGGCACCGCAAAAATTTTGCAGTTCGGAACCCAGCAGCAAACCGCGCACGTCATGGGTACGCCCAGTTACATGTCGCCCGAACAGGTCAAAGGTCGCGCTGTCGACGGCCGCAGCGACATATTTTCTCTCGGCGTTCTGCTTTATGAAATTTTGACCGGAGAGAAACCGTTCCCAGGTCAAAGCATCACCACCGTCATTTATAAAATTGTCAACGAGGATCCGGTTCCTCCTCGCCAGCTAAATACCTCGATTCATCACGGTATCAGCGACGTAGTAATGAAAGCCCTGGCAAAAGACCCCGATCTCCGCTATCAGAGCTGCCGCGAGATGTTGGAAGATCTAAAAAATTATCGCGCCAAGCCTAACACCTCCGCCGAGGGCAACGTTGACGCCACGCTGGTCTCGGGTCTTCCGAAAGTCCCGACGACACTTAACTCTTCAGCAAGATCAAACAACAACTCTCTGGACGATTCCATGGCGGCGTTGACCGCCAGGTCGTTATCTTCCCGCGCGGACGGCCCGATTCATACCCCTAGAGTGCGACGCACCGGAGCGATTCCTCCTTTTGAAGAACCTGAAAAGAAGAACACCGTGGGCACGGTATTCGCCGCGATATTCCTGCTAGTTGGGATTATATTTGGCACATACAAACTTGCGCCGGTATTTCGAGCCGTGCGTGCACAGGAAGCTGCTGCAAAAGCGCCTCGGCCCGAATCAACAGTCTCATCTCCCGTGCCCGCAGATGGTGTCCATTCGTCGACGGTCGTTACCGAGCCTGATCCCCCAGCCACCAATCCAGTTGTGTCTGCGGTCGACACCCCGCCCGTGGAACACTCGTCTGAAACGCCGCAGCCTACTTCCACAAAGCTCATTACCGGTCCGCCGGAAAAAACAGCTCCGAAAAAACCGGAAACGGTTTTGACCCCATGGGCCGCCGAATATAAAGGTCAGATTGAGGAAGCGGTTCGGGAAAGAGGTTTCGGTAACCGCGTAAAAATTCAGGGCATCGGCAACACCCTCACGGTGAGTGGCAAGCTGCATCCCTCTGAATACAGCGATTTGCTCAAATTCATGCGCGGCGCCCCAAGCGCCGTTCGCGTCGTAGACCACATAGAAAATGACGCCACTGCCATGCCGGCTCCGGCCGCCAGCACGCAAATCTCGATTACCAGCATTCCGCCGGGAGCAGACGTCTTTCTCGATGGCGCGAAGCAGGCAGGCCAAACGCCGGCGAACCTTCCGTTGAAACCCGGTCAATACAATCTCGTCCTTCGCTTGCAGGGTTACGAAGCCTATGTAGGAAGCGTGCAACTAAAAGAGAATGTCACAACCAAATTAGATGTCGCATTGAAAGAGCGAAATGCCAACCAAGTCGCCTGGGCGGACGTCTCCACCACTCCAAAAGGCGCTGAAATCCTTGTCGATGGCGTTTCCACCGGACAGTACACCCCGGCGCGCATTCAAGTCCCCTCTGGGCTTCACAATATCGTTGTCCGCCTGAACGGTTTCTACCAGCTAAAGCGGTCCTTCCAAGTGACTGAGGGTGGCTCAGTCAACGTTGAAGGCGTCCTCAAACCCAAATAGCCGACTACGTGCTTTGTCACTTTTTGTAACCGACCCTAAACCGTAGTCCTAGGACTAAGGTAAGTCCCTGCTGATACTAAAGAGCTTATTGACCCTCGGCCTGGGTCAGCCGCGTGCACTTATAGATCCGAGCCCTTAGCTCTTCGAGGGGCCGCGCATTCAGAAAGCCGGTTGTGTGATCTTACGTGCCATCGTACCAGACGACTTCAAGCCAGCCGCAAGACCGGTTGCGGCCGTCGGCGAACCAAAACCGCATCCTCTCCACGTGACTACGCAAGCCAAAGTTCGCCTGGATACCCAATACAATTTCGGCGATGTTTGCGACGCTCTGCGAACCTTGCACTTGCTGGTGCGTGCTCACCGTCTCTACGAGCCTTCACACCCGCAAATTATGGCGACCCTCAACACCGCCTACGACGCCTTACGCGAGGTCGCCGCCAGCTGGGGCGGGCTGGAGCTCAGAATCGAGCGAGGCGGAATTGTCGTTCCAAAAATAAATGACGCTCCGTTGACAGATCCGCGCGGCGAATTTCAAGCTCTGGCGACAGATCTGAGCCGCGCCGGAATTCAAACCCTGTCGTTTGCCAAAATGTTTCATGTAGGCGAACTGGACACGCTGGCACAATTAATTCAAACGAGGTTGCTAAAATCAGAGCAGTCCGCGAAACAATCAGGAAGTACGTGGTGGAGTTCCCGGCTTTTGAAAAACCGTGTGGAAGGCATCCTGATCAACGTGCATACCGACAGAAAAGTTGACACGATTTTGGCTAGCCTCGTTGCTGCGCTAGTCGCCTATGGGGGAAATTCCCCGCGCGAAGCAGATGATGCGCCGTTGCGAATTCCGCAAGCCGAAGATCTGAAATCCACATTGCGCTTGCTCGGCAAACTTACTCCGCCACTCGAGGGCGCGCGCGGTCTGTCCCCTGAAGAAGGCGCCAGAACCATTCACGCCGCGATGGAACAAGCCAGCCGGGAAACTGTGCGGATGCTGTTGAGTTCCATGGGCCAGTATTCGCCGCGCGAAGGCGAAACCCCGCAACCTTACTTGCTGCGGCTCTCTGACAATTTAATTTCCGAATTTTTGACCGCGGAATTTTCCGCTGGCACTCTCAACGCTGTAGCCGTAAAACCGCTATTCATCGAGTTGGCTGCCGTCCTGGTCGCGGCTGGCTCCTATCCTGGCGTGCATTCGTCCCAGCATCTTTCCGCTCTGGCGAGCACTTGGGCCACTGACACTCATAAGGAACAATTCCTCGAAAAATTCTGGCTGGAACTTCCCGCTCGCGAAAAATCTACCGTGCTTCGCGGAAGCGAAGTCTGGTGCGTGCCCATCGTCGCGATTCGCGCCACCTTGACGCAACTCGCGGAAGCAGGCACCGACGCGCCTCGCCGCGAAGCGCGAAATATCCTGCTCAATTACGCTCGTTGCGTGGATAGTTCGGATCACGCCATCCGGCGAACGGTCGCCGCCGGCTTGCGAGAGCTTGCCCCCATCATCGAAACTTTGTGGCCCAATCAAATTCCTGACGACCTGAATCGCGGCGCGCTGAAATCCCTCGAAAAAGAGACCGCTCCCGAGGTTGCCGCGCTTCTTTCCGGCTTCGTGGAAACCCTCGCGCGCATCGCCATGACCCGTGGAGATTACGCCGGCTTTGAGTCCATACTGATTGCCTTGGAGCAAGCTCCATCTCAGCCGAATCAGGATCATCTCTCGCTTCTCGCACACCGCCTGATCGCGCAGGACCGCTGGCTCCTGCTGGTCGACGCCGCTCTCGCAAACCGCGCGCTGGATCCCTCTCTTCCCAGACTTCTGCAGCGTGACGGCGAACGCCTTCTGGACCGTCTGACACTCCTGCTAACCGAGCCGCGTGGCGCTGACCTGCTCGCGCCCATGGCGCGCTTGCTTAGAGTCATCGGCGTTCCTGCGCTCAACCTGCTCGAATCGCGTTTGTACGAAGCTCGCCGCCAGCGTGTCGTAGCCGCCATAAAACTTCTCGCCGCCGCTGACTCCGAAAGGCTGCTGCGTGGCCTGACTCGCGCCATGGCCAGCTGGGAGTGGAACCTGCAGGATCTCGCCGTCAGCGAGTTGGCTCGCCCTGCGAATTCACCGTCCTCGCAAACTGTCGCCTTCGTCTTCTCCGCTATTTTGCAGGACGCTCACCCTCTCGTCGTGCCCATGATGATCGACCAGATCGGTATGGGCCAGGAAACTACCGCCGTCCCCCTCTTGATGGAAATTGCCGCGGGCGAACACGCCACCCTTCGCGAACAATTTGTGCGAATTAAAGCGATCGAAGGTCTGGGCCGCTTGCATGCCACCGAAGCCATTGATCTTTTGCGGGAACTTGCCGACAAACGAGAAGGCCTCGTCCACACCGAACCTGCGGGATTGCGCGCAGCCGCCGAAGACGCCTTGGCCATGCTCGAGGATCGCGCTTCCTCCGGCCGTTCTCGCGACGTATACGAATCCGCTGCGCAGGCCGGGTCCACCTATGTAGTTCCTCGCCGCTACGTCCGCGTTCCGTTGGAGTCACCTCTTCGCGCGCAAATCGAGGGTGCGCACGCGGGTCTCGCGCGGGTTAAAACCATCAGCCTGGGAGGCGCATATCTTCAGTCGCCGCGCCATCTCAATATCGGCGATTCCATCCAGTTGGAAGTTCGCTCAGGACTTCGCAAAATCCGTTGCACTGCGGTGGTACGCAATATTGGTCAGGACGGTGGCGGTGGAGTCGAGTTCGTGCACATAAAAGACGGCGACCGCGACAAGCTTAGGAAACTGGTGCAGCGCAATCTCCCAACCTGACCGCGAAATTTTCCCGCCATTTCAAACTCGCAAAAAATTCGATGAAACGTAACAACATGTTGATTTGAGCCGGACTGCAGCGGCTGTTACAGTGGTTCTGTTCCTATTTTTAACTAAAACGATCATAAGAAAGATAAGTAAGGCCAGCCAATCATGACAACAGAGCCCTTGATAATCGCGCTAGGCTCAATCGCCGGATTCTGTACCACCGTCGCCTACATCCCGCAAGCAGTGAAAACCTGGAGGCAGGGTGGCAACGATCTCTCGTACGGAATGCTCGTTCTATATTTGGCCGGCGTGTTTTTGTGGTTGTTCTACGGCATATTGGTCCACGCCCAGGCCGTCGTCTATACCAATGTGGTCACCGCCGTTCTTATCGCCATCATTACGGGGTTGAAAGCTTGGCGAGCTAAAGTTCCCCATCAGCCTAGATCTCTCCCTCGCGAAGCCGCTAGCCGAAGCTGAAATTTCCGCACCACTTTGTTTCCCTCTTGGTCCTTCCAGCCATAACCGCTAGGGCACGCAGACCCGCTTTCTTTAGCCCTAACCCTGCCCCCGGCAATTAAAGTTGCTTAGCGTGACCCGTTGCAGTACAAGCCGTCTAAGTGTATTGGGTGTTCGCATCCCTCTTTCCGTGGTACAAAGAGGCAACGCGTATCTCCGTATTCGCGACGATGCGATAGGTACCGCTCGAATGATCACCGTTAGGGGTAGCGGACGAATTCGAACCACAAAGAAATTTATAACTGGAGGAATCATGCAACGCAAACTGTCCCTCTTTGCGTTTGGCGTACTTTTGGTTTTCGTGATGGGTTCTGTCGCCGTCACCACTTTTGCCCAAGGAAATACTGCCACCCTCTCCGGCGTCGTCACCGATCCGCAGGGATTAGCCCTTCGCGGAGTTCACATCACCGTCACCAATAAAGCTACCGACGCGCAGCGCGCCGTCCTCGCCGACGACTCCGGCCGCTACAGCGTGGTTGAGCTTCCTCCCGGCGAATATTCCCTGTCCGCCGAAGGCCCCAAAGAATTCGCGCGCGCGGAAAATCCCTCCATAACTTTAACCGTCGGCGAAGAACGGGTCTTGAATCTGGCCCTGCAGCTTGTCGGTCAAACCCAAACGGTTACGGTTACCACTGACTCCGCGCCCATCGAAACCACCAAAACCGAAATTTCCCAGACCATCGAACAGGTTCGCATCGAAAATCTTCCCATCAACGGCCGCAAATATACCGATTTCGCGCTCACCGATTCCGCCGCCAAACGCGATGTCGCTCCCACCATCGGGCCCGCCCCCAACAGCGGATATAGCGTTGGCGGCGCGCGCGCCCGCTCGAACACCATCAACGTCGATGGCGCTAACGCCGTCGACAATTCCGTAAACGGCATCCGCCCGACAATTTCTCAGGAAGGCGTTCAGGAATTTCAGATCATTACCAGCAACTACAACGCCGAATACGGTCAGGCCACCGGTGGCGTCATCAACATTGTTACCAAAAGCGGTGCTAACGAAACGCACGGCGATCTGTTCGGATTTTTCCGCAACAAATCTTTCCAGGCGCGCAATGCTTTTTCGGGTGAAGTCGACCCCCTCACCGGACGGCTGAATCCCACCAAGCAGGCTTTCACCCGCGTGCAAGCCGGCGCAACGCTCGGTGGCGCGCTCAAAAAAGACAAAACATTTTATTTTTTCTCCTATGAATATACGCAAAGAGAAGAGACCGGATTCTCCAGCATCGGCACCGGTAATTTCGGCGTTTCCCCGTTTAATTGCGGTGGATGCGCTCTTCAGGGCCTGCCCCTCACGGCCGCGCAAAGCGCCGCGGTTCTGCAACTTCTTCAAGCAGGTCAAACAAGTCTTGCTTCAAAATATGCCGCGTTACTTGGTTCGGCCTCCAGCGTCGCCATCAACAGAATCGATCCCGGCTTGATTTGCGGAAACGCGGGCCTGTGTCCGCCGCCTCCCGGGAGTCCAGCCCCCGGCACTCCGGGAGCGCGCTTCCCCGTTCCAGTCGCCTGCCCTCCAAATCAGCAAGTCAATAATCTGACTTGTACAAAATTTGGCGTTGGCCTCGCTCCTCTCCCCGCTTCGTTTGTCGCGCTCAATAACCTTCGTGGCAATTTTCCTGTTTCCGAAAAAACCAGCCTCTGGTCCTTGCGCCTCGACCATCACTGGAGCGATCGCAACATCTCATTCCTCCGCATCGGAGTTTCTCCATCCCTGGTCACCGGCATTCAATCTACCTCGCAAAATCAGGTTTCTGGCCAGAATGCCGGGTCCCGCGTCGGCGTGAATCAATCCCGAGATTTCAATATCACCGTTCAGCACGACACCATCGTCAGCCCCACATCCACCAACACCTTCCGCTTCCAATTTGCGCGCCGCGGCGTCCACTTCGGTTTTTCTCAGCTTCCTGGCGGCGACCAGATTGGTGTGAATATCCCCGGCTATGTTTATTTCGGCCGCGAACCGTATTCCACCGTCGACCGCATCGAACGCCGCACGCAATTTACCGATAACGTCAGCCTGGTACACGGTAGGCACACCTTCAAATTCGGCGGTGACGTGAACATCATCCAGTTGCGCTCCGCTAAATCACAAATCTTCCAGCTCGATTTTGGCGGTGTTGTCAACTTTGGCGGCCTCGCTGCGTCAAACTTCGGATTTCCCGATTGCGTCGGTGGCACTGGCGCAGCTTGTACTGGCGGAATCGCGCTCCCCGGTGCCACTGGAATGCAAGCCTACGGCCTGGGTATTCCCACCACCTACATCCAGGGTATCGGCACTTCCAACCAGCCCTTCGACAATTTGCCCTTCGGATTTTTCGCGCAAGACAGTTGGCGCGTCAATCGCAAGCTCACTTTTAACTATGGCGTCCGTTACGACGTCGAAATCACCCCGCTTTTCGCAGCCGCCACCTCCATCAATACAGCAGCCGAAAAAGCCCTTGGCGTTGTCGAGGGCATTCCGCGCGACTACAACAACGTTTCACCACGCTTCGGCGTCGCTTGGGATCCCACCGGCGAAGGCAAAACCGTAATTCGCGCCGGCTACGGTTTGTTCTACGATCATCCGCTTCTCGCCATCGCCTTCAACTCGGTTACCGCGGAAGGCGGCCGCTCCGTCCAATTGCTTAGCGCTGGCGGCCAAGCCTCCGCCTGCGGATTAATCCCCGGCTCCGGTATTTGCCCCGGCTCGCTCGACAAGCCTACAAATTTGAACGGCTCTTCCATTTTCCAGGGCGTTCTCAACGCCTTGCCCAGCATGTTTTATCTGCCGAATCAACAGCGCTTCGATCCTCTCGCCACCGGTTCCCTCTTCGCCAACCAGAATTATCTTTCTGCCGGCTTCCCGCTGCCCATTCTTCCCTTCACTCTTCCCGTCGACAAAAAATTCGTGTTCGGCTATTCGCAGCAGGCAAATTTAACAGTAGAGCGCCAGCTCACCGGCACCTGGCGTATCAGCGTCGGATATCAGTGGACCCGCGGTCTGCATCTTAACCGCCCGGTCGATATCAACTCTACCGATCCGGTCCTCTTAACCAACAATTTACTCAACGCCAGTGCCGCTAACCTCGGTTTCAAAAATCCCTTGTCCGTTACTGCTCCCCCAGCCACCACCAGTCCTTCAGGCCCGTATTGCGGCGTAAATGTTGTTGCGCCCAGCGCTCTCGGCTTCCTCAATTGCCCTGCCGGTAGTCCTTTTGCCGGCTTGAACGGAAAGCCCGTGGGCACCGCGGCGTTCTTTAATTTCTTCCGCCCCTCCGGGCCAAATCCCTCGTTCGCGGCACTGTACGGCGGATACGCGAATCAAGTAGGATTGGCGACTCTCGCAGGTTATCCCGCCGGATTCGGCGTTCCTGTGCCCTTCAACAGCGTGGACACCCAACAATCCACCGGCAGCTCCTGGTACAACGCGCTCAGCATCAACCTCAACAAAAAATTCTCCAAATCTTTCGAAATGCTCTCCAGCTACACCTGGTCGCACGCCATGGACGATTCCACCGACCTGCAATCCACCCTCGAACCCGCTGATAGCCGCTTCCCTAATCTCGAACGCGCCAATTCCGTAAACGATCAGCGCCATCGCTGGGTTACCAGCGCCGTCTTTCTGTCCCCTCGCGCGACTCGCGGCGATGGCACGTTAAAGTGGCTCGCCAGCGGCTTTACCGTCGCCCCACTCATCGAGGTTTCCTCCGGCAGACCGTTCAACGTCATCACCGGCAGCGATGCACGCCTCGATCTTGGCGCTTCGCAAGCGCGCCCCTCCGTCGGAGGCGCTACCTCTTCGCCATTCATTCCCGGCTTCACCTTTACCACCGCCACTTCGTGCAAGACGAACTCTGGCGCTGACTTCACCGTTCCAGGCATCTCTCCCTATGCCGGATGCAACGGAACCCTCGGCCGCAATCGCTTCACCACTCCAGGCTTTTTCCAGGTTGATTTGCGCCTCGCCAAACGCATCCCCTTTGGTGAACGCTTCAACCTCGAACTAATCGCCGACGGCTTCAACCTCCTCAATCGCACCAACGTCGCCGCCGTCAATCAACTCTGCGACCCCACCGCCGGCGCCACCTGCTTCGCCGGCCAACCCACCGCCGCCTACGACGCGCGCCAATTCCAATTCGCCCTCAAGCTCATCTGGTAAGGTTCGTCTGGGCTGCGCCTTTGCTTTGCCCTTTTTCCGAGGGTACCCTACCCTCGGTTTTCGAGGGTGGGGTCTTTGTGTTTGCCAGCACTCATCCCAGACAAAATGTTTCGTGACGTGCTCTACCCGAATGCGACTCGCGCTACGAAAAGCGCGTCCATTTCCACAATATAGTTCCACAAACGATCAAAAAAACGAATGTGACTGCGGCCAGGACAACCGCCCAAAGAACGCTAAACTCGATGGGTTGAGGTTTTGCCACAACAGCAAGCCAGACGAAAATTCCCACGGCCCCCGCGGCGATCAACCACTCCCATGGGCTGCGGGTAGCACTCGCGCGGGATGCCGGATCATTGCCTTCGAGAATTGCCGCCACCCGCTCTGGCTTTAGGCCGTAACGGTTGCATTCTCGCTCCACGGCCAATTTCCAGGAGATCCGTTCCGGCGCCGGAGCTTCAGCAAAACTGATCGCTGTTGCCCCGCCAATCATTAATAGCGACCCCGCAACGATCATGAACTGCGCGCCGCGATCCAGTCCCGCCAACTCCCCAAACACCAGCGCGCCCCATGCCAGGCCCCAAAGCTGGTTGGTGTTCGAGAGCGGAATTCCACGCCCGATGCCGATATACTTCGCCGCATACTGCTGGAATAAATCGCCTATCACCCAACAAAATCCCCCCAGAAATAACCAGAACAACGCTGGCCGCGCTTTAACTAACTCACTGGCAACATTGTGAACTCCACCTTGGAAAATCAACGCGAGCACGAAAGTGGTCCCCAACTCTCCGACCGTGAAGACCGTCACGAAAGACAGCGGGTTCATACCGCTGATATAGGCCTTCCGGTAGGGCACATACATGGTTCCCCACAGTGCTCCCGCTCCCACAGCCGCCAAAATTCCCAACATCGCGCGATGCGATGATGCGACGCCTGTCTGCTGGGAAGTCGCATACGCAAGCAGACAAGCTCCAGCCGCCAATGTAGTACTCCCACCCAATACTTTTAGCCATTGCTTGATTCCAGCTCCACGCAGTTCGTTAAACAGCAGCCAGCCCCAGAACAGTCCTACCAGACTGTTTGTATTCCAGAGCGGGAACGCGATCGAAAGTCCTACATTTCGAATCGCAAATACCGTCAGGGTGTTTGCCACGGCCCACAACATACCTGCCAGCACAGCCCAAACAATCAGATGAGGTTTTTCTAAAAAGTCGAGCCACACGTACCTGGTTCCTTTAAGCAACATCGGTAGTGTCCAACGAGCGACGAACACACCGGCTACCATGCCGAGGGAAATCAGGAACGGGGAAAAACCGACGGTGACCAGCTTCGTGGGGGCCTCTGCGGCTCCTAGCCATACGCCGGCTCCCAATCCACAAACTACGCCTAGTAAATGAAGCGACCGTCCAGGAAGCTTTTTGCTGTCTTCCGGTTTCATGCTCACGGCGTAACCGCAAAAACAGCCAGTAGCCACACACCTAAAACCAGAACAACCACGGGTACCCAAAAATGCACGTCCGTAAGAATTGCTCTAAGCATGGAATCTCTCCTGGACCAAATGCGTAAAAACTACCACGTGACAGTTGTGATCGACAGCGCTGGCAAGGACACGCGCAACGTTTTTCCTTTCGATTCAAGATTCACGCTCGTGCTCTCATTCCGGCTATTCAATATTTGCGCGATATAACCGCCCTCCGCCGTCTGAAACGTCATCACGCGCACATCGTTCTCTTTACCCTTAGTTTCCACCCGCACCGCGCCGGGCCTTACAAACTTACTGAAGTGCGCCAGATACCAATACGTACCGGTGTATGTGATTTCGTGGGTCTTTTTGCTGATGATCACCACCGGGTGTTGCACATTCGGGTCGGGGTTCCCGTGAATTGGCGAAACGGCCCATGGGCCGCCGGTCTCATCCAGGATCGCATTCCAGTACAGCCACGCGGACGTTCCTGCTTCCAAGTCATCGAAAATAACATTACCCCACACATCCCCGTCATCGAATTCGTAAATCGGAAGTTTCTTGGTCTGTGGGTAGCCAGCTTCGTAGGCGTAGCACAGTTCGTCCATCCAGAACGGCAAATCCGGATATCTCTTTTTCAGCGCGGCAATCTTATCGTAGTCCTTGAAATCGTAGCCGTGATACGCCACCACCGACACGAACTTTCGCGCTGCCGGATCGTCCAACACCACCGGATACCGCTTATACGCCACTCCCCGTTCAGGCGCTTCACTCATCATGAGCTTCGTCGTTAACCCCGAACGTTGCAACGCCGGCCCCACATGGTCGCGCAACAGGACTCGAATCTCCGGATATTTGATCTTCGTATAGACCTCTTCGGGCTCGTTAAACAGGCTCAAATAATCGATCACGATTCCGTGTTTCCGGTACTCTTCCAGATACCGCATAAAATATTTCGCCAGTACCGGGTAATATTTCGGCTGAATGTCCTGGTGCGTCTTCACGTCATAGAGCATCCAGTCCGGCGGGTAATCCATCGGCGCCTGCAACGCGAAGTTTCCATATTTTCGTGCGCGCAGGATAAATGTGCCCACCCCGTTCGCGCCGAAATCGCGCTCCACGGAAAAATTCTTCAGTTTCACATCGCCGGGCGTGTCGTCATACGTGTACCACGGTCCCGCGGACTGAAAGTCCGTGCCACCTATTGGAGTTTTCATCGCCGTGTATCCCGCGCCATCCTTTGCGTCAAATAGCGCGCGCAGCACTTCTTCTTGTTTCTCCGGGGGAAGCGTGTTTAACGTAAGAATTCCCGCTTCCATGATCGAGGCTCCGAACCCATCTATCTTCTGCAGCTTCACCGCGTCCTGGATTTCAAATGTGGAACCACCGGCCGGCTTGCTATCGGCAAACTCCAAACCGGGCTTGGCCGTTAGACGGTCACCGGCTTTAGATGAAACGTACACCTTGACCGTCTGCGCCCGAATACACCCCGGAGCGAACCAGAAAAAAATCAACGCCGCCGCTGAAAGATGAGAAATGCGAGTGTGAACTATCATCGGCTCCCTTGACACTCACCTCCTTCTTGAAATTGAACGAGTGAATATTGCAGCGACCTGTTCTGTCATGCAAGTTTTTTCCGCAAATTCGCTTGCGACTGGGCAGCTTTCCAGTGTAGGGAATATGGGCGGTGACTCACGGACGGGAGAATCACAATGGCAGAGCTTGCATTGCATGGCGGAAAAAAAACCAAACAGAAGACATTTCCAGTTTGGCCCCAATATGACCAGCGAGAACGACAAGCCCTGGAAGAGGTTTTGGAAAGCCGAGTATGGTGGAGAACGCCAGGTACAAAAACGCTGCAATTCGAAAAGGAATTTGCGCAATTTCATGGCGCGAAGCACGGAATCGCGGTCACGAATGGTACCGCGGCGCTTGAAGTCGCCTTGGCCGGCCTGGGAATTGCCCCAGGCGATGAAGTGATTGTTCCCGATTTTACCTTCGTCGCGACCGCCAGCGCGGTGCTCTCGCTAGGGGCTCTTCCCGTAACCGTGGATGTCTCCCCGGAAACCTATTGCATCGATCCGCGCCTTGCTGAGGCCGCGATTACCGAGCGAACAAAAGCGATCATCGCGGTACACATGGGCGGTCATCCGGCTGACCTCGATGCTCTTGGCGCTTTGGCTCAACAAAAAAAAATTGCTCTGATCGAAGATAGTTCGCACGCGCACGCCTCGGAGTGGAAAGGGCGGCGCATCGGGGCACACGGTGCTGCGGGCACGTTCAGTTTTCAGGCAAGCAAACTCATGACCGCCGGTGAGGGTGGCATCATCATCACCAACAACGATGCTTTCGAAAAGCAAGCTCGCAGCGTTCATGACTGTGGCCGCATGCCAGGCGAATGGTTCTACAGCCATTTTATCAACGGCTCGAACTATCGCCTCAGCGAGTGGCAAGGCGCGGTTCTCAGCGTTCAACTGACGCGTCTCGATGCGCAAACGCTGCGCCGCCACCAGAACGCCCGTCTCCTCGACACTCTCCTCCCTCAAATTCCCGGCCTTACTCCGCAAAAACTCGATCCCCGCTGCACCCGCAACGGTCAATATGCCTACATCTTTCACGTAGATTCCAAGGAGTTCTCCGGCGCCACCACGCAAAAACTAATTCAGGCCATGAACGCCGAGGGCATCCCCAATCAGGCCAGCTATCCGCCGGTCCACGCATTAGCCCTTTTCCAGAACGGTGAGCAGAGCGGTGAGTATCGCAAGCGCCTGTGCGGCTCTCAAGCCACCGAGCCTCACGCCTTCTTCAAGGCTAACTATCCCCACACGCATCGCGCTGCGTTCGAAACGATCTGGATTCCTCAACCTGCGCTCCTGGGCGATGAAGAAGACATGCAGGAAATCGCCGCCGCCTGGTGCAAAATCCATAAATTTGCCAAAGAACTCGTGTGATTCGCCTCAAGCAATGGAACGGTATTCCTACATCCTTCTCATTTGCCATTGGAAGCGACATCATTAAGTATTATCGCGGAAATGGAGACGGCTGGTGGTTCGGATGGGACGCCTCCTCGCAAAAATATCTACTTAGCAACCCGCCAAACCAGCACGCATCGCTGGTTTACGACGGGGTGGCTTCCACTTACACGATTACGTTTGCCGATGGCACCAAGCGGGTTTTCAGCGGAACGGGATACCTTACTGCTCTAATCGATCGCAACAACAATCAAGTCGCTATCGCGTATGACACCTCGGGGCGGATAGCGACAGTAACGGACGCGGCGTCGCGTGCGGTAACTTTTGCCTACACAAACACGTCGTTTCCCACGCTGGCCACGAGCGCGACCGACGCGGCGGGTAACATCGCCAATTACACTTATGATACGTCGGGACGATTGTCTTGAGTCGCGTACCCTGACGCGTCACAGTACAACTTCATGTACGACAGCAACGACCTGATAACCAGTGTGACGGACTCTCAGAGTAAAATCGTTGAGTCCCATAGCTACGACACGTCACGGCGGGGCTTAACGTCCCAGCGCGCCTGAGCTGCCCCCTAGCTCCGCGCACGGGATCATACGACACTCAAATCTCCTGAACACATGACTTCTGCTCCTTTCCGTTCCTCGAATTGCCGCTCGCAGGGAGCCGTAGGCGACGGGAGAGCGGCAATTCGCCGCGCAAATTCTCTCGGCGCCAAATACCCCAGACTGCTGTGCGGCCGCTTTTCGTTGTACTCCTCTCTCCACGCCCCAATCTTCACTCGCGCTTCAAACAAACTCCCGAACCAGCTCGCGTTCAAGCACTGCTTGCCGTCAATGGCTTCTGAAATCTTTAAGAATTTTGATTGTTAGAGCAGTTACTTTTTGCGCGCCGCCGTTCTTGTCTTGTACCAGGGTTTCGAGCCTGCCCAAAAGTTCTAATTCCGCTTTGTCCAGTTGGACCGAGTAGGCTCGACCCTTCTTTTGGCGTTCCACCTCGTTGAACCAGGGACGCAGCAGTGCAGGCTGCTCCCGCTGCACCATATGTTTTTCCACCAGTAAACGTAGTCATAGTCTATTCCAAATCAGGCTCCTCAGCCCGTGCTCGCATCGTGGCTTCAAGCATATCTGCGCGCGTCGTTGAAGCCTTCATCGAAGGGCGTGCAATTTTTTTGGGGCAATGAGCCGCCAAGCCTCACAAATATACGCGGCCAGCTCTTCATCGCTGATCGCATCAAGTTCGATACCGACCCATCCTCGCACACCAACATAAGGTGGCATAAAGAACTTGCCGGGCTCAGTTTTGAGCAGTGTCGCCTGAAGACCAGGAACCACGGGAATCCACACTGCAACGTGGCCATCGTTGTGGTGGTCGTTGGCAAACATCACATAGACTTTTTTCCCCGCAAAGAACGTGGGTTCACCGTGGGAAAGTTTTTCCTTTGTTTGTGGCAGAGCCGCGCAGAGCCGGCGCACTCTTCGCAGGTGTTCTTCGCCAGAGACGGATGAATCGTCCCTGGTCACGCGTGTTTTCGTCAGCGCTCTTTTCGTAACTCTCTTCAACGGACCTACTTTTTCCACCAATCTTGGCCCCCTGCCCATGGTTTCGCAGTTTATTTCCCGGCCTTATTGTGCAGGCCGTTGATCTGTTTCGCCAATGCGAACTTTCGATTACTCGCCTTACCGCACAACTGCCGTACCAGCACTTCACATGTCCGGCAAGCCTGTAATCAGGCATATCCATGAAAGCTGACCAGAGTTTGTGGGTTTTGGTAAGCTCATGCGTCTAGCTGGAGTCGTTATATGAATAACTTTGCGTGCGTGGTTCCGATTTTGCATGTTAAGAACTTTGCCGCGTCGATGCGCTACTACGTCGACAAGCTGGGCTTTCGCAAGAAGTGGGACTGGGGCGATCCACCCACTTTCGGCTGTGTCACGCGGGGCAACGTAGAGATTTTTATCTGCGAAGGAGCGCAAGGACAGCCTGGCACGTGGATGTCCATTTTTGTGGATGATGTCGACGCGCTGCACGAGGAATATAAAACTCGCGGCGCGGTCATTCGCCAGCCACCGACCAATATGCCTTGGGGTGTGCGGGAAATGAACGTACAGGACCCGGACGGCCACCGTTTTCGCATGGGCTGCCACTCAACAGGCCCTGCAGACGAGGACGGGTTGAAGCGCTTCTCGGAGATACAGCAGTTCGGCAAGTGAGAGCTTGCGAAACTCCCAGATAGTCGGATAGTCGGAGACTTCAATTCTACTCGTCGGGTTTGGCGTTAATTAGGGGACATGCATCCTCCCTTCCGCTTCCGGCATGCTGATAAAAAGTCAATTCTTGCCCTTCGCCGGGAAATCGCCTCGCTAAGTACCGGAATCCGATCGCTCTAGGCGAAAAGACTGGTGACACGCCGCTAAATCGCCTCCATAAGCTCGGGGAACGAGACGAAAACATTTTACGACTACGGATTGTTGAAAGAAACCCAGTACGGGATGTTTAGAGCGCGCGTATCCGCAGGAGAGGTGACGACGACATCTCCCTCATATTCCCGAAGATTAGTGGCTCTGCAGGAGCGAAAAGCCGCTGGCATCGGCCTTAGGGTGTTGCTGTCTTGATTGAGTGGAAAGGGTGGTGAGGAGGGAATTCGCCTCGCCAATTTGCTTCTGCGTCATCACGTGTGAGAGCTGCTTGCGGCGGTCGGCGCCGGAGGCATCTCCTGCGGCGAGCGCGCGGGAATACCAAGTGTAGGCAGCGACGTAGTCGAGTGGCAGGCCTCTCCCTTGCTCGTACAGGTAAGCCAGGTTCGTTTCCGCGACTGGCATGCCATGCTGCGCGGCAAGCCGCAACCATCGGGCCGCTTCTGTGTAATCGAGTGCCACGCCCAAACCTTTGTAGTAAAAAACCGCCAGATTATTTTGCGCCTCGGCGGATCCTGAATCGGCGGCTGAGCGAAACCACCTCACCGCTTCCTTGTAATCACGGGGCGTCCCGGAGCCCAGGTAGTAAAGTGTCGCCAGGTTGCCTTGACCGACGGGATTCCCGTGTTTGGCGGAAGCCAGATACCAGTCGAACGCCTTGTCGATATTCTTCGGAACACCCTGACCGTGCTGATACAGAGAGGCCAGATTGTTTTCGGCGGTCGAGTGGCCCTGGAGTGCAGCGGTAAGGTAGTTCGCCGCAGCCTTGGCATAATCCCGGGGGACGCCTTGGCCATGTTCGTACAGGGAGCCGACGAGGAATTCGGCGCTGGCATTGCCCTGGGCCACGGACGCATGGAGCCACTTGAGGGCAGATTGGTAGTCCTCATTGGTGGGATCGTGGCGCAGATAAGACTGCGCGAGGTTGTATTGAGCAACGGCGTCGCCCTGTTCCGCCTGTGATCGCAGCTTGGAAAAAGTTGTGTCGGCATTCTGCTGAGATTGTGGCGCGGCGCTACTAGGTTGAACCGGTACAAACACCGCGGCGAGAAGCAACAAGTGCGTAAGAAACGAATTTGACTGGCGCAGTTCTAAGTTCATCTTGGTCCCCTTTTTTTGATCCGGAAGTTCATTTGGTGCGCGAGGCTCCGCCGGTTCCAAAAAACGGCTGTCGAGCCAGCAAGCACCACGAGCACACCACCTCAATGGCGTAAACGAACCGGCGCTACGGTGCCGGAAAGAACTGACGCGGCACTCATACCCCCGGCACGCCTAATGCGTGACGAGCTCTCAGAACCACTCGCTTTTGCTGAATCGCTACAGTAGAGACGAGGGGAAACCCGAAAATGTTTGGTCTTGCTGCGAGATTTTTATGATCCTGCGTGCCCGAACTGCGGATTTAATTGGCACGTGAGGGAATTGACGCTGCGCTGCAGCGATTTTTTACGGCAAACGTGCCGCGAGCATTCAAAATCATGTTCGGATGTAGCGATAAAATGATGCTCATCGCTGAACCGCAACAAATGGGGTGATAGAAAACGATAGAGGCGGAAAATTTGGCCGCCGGATGCCGCCCTTCTTTTGTCATCCCGACCGAAGAGCCCCGCATTTTGCGGCTCGCAGCGGAGGGATCTTGCCCTGACGTAAGCACCGCCCCGCACGATAGAACCACCGCCACTTGCCGCACTTATTTTCCGACCGCCCTTCGCTTCCTCAGCACCGTAGGTGCGCCACTCGTTAGCCCAAGGCACTTCGAGCATTTCTGGTTGTACTTCCCCATACTTCTCCATACTCTTCAACATTAGGAACGATATGGCAATGATTGTCATTCGACCCATGAGGCCTGCTTCGTGAATGAGTGCAAGAATCAGGAACTCCTCGCCGAACGCTCCCGCGGAACGCTGCTTAGTTCGCGTCGGCGTTACAACGCTGACCGGCATTTCGATCGTCTGAATTACATTCCTTCCAAAATCTACGTTCCGCGTCTGATGAGCACTCGCTTGCCGATCTGGTTGGCCGTCGCCTCGCTGCTTTGTCTCACCGGCTGCGCGGCAATGAAGGTCAAGCTGGGGATGAGGGTTTCCCTGGCCAAGACTGCCATAGCGTCCATGCAAGCCAGCCTGCCTAAAGGACCAGCAATCGCGCCCGGGGAGAAGTCGCCGCTGGTGGTGAAATTCACACGGCCGGACGGCAGCGTATTGGTGACGGAGGGAACAGACAACGGAAAGGTTCCGTGGAGCGATATTGAAGTCGATACTACTGTCATAACTTATGTGGATAAAGGCAAATTGTCGCTGCCTAGTGATCCGAGGGTAAGCGACGGGAAGGTGGCGCACGTCATAATCACCGTGCCCAGCCATCCCGGCATCCGGGCAGACTTGGACATTCCCCCGCAGTACGACTACAACTTCACTTCGGATTTTTCCGGCAGCCGCGGCTCCAGCGGTATGAACGGCAGCGACGGAATGAACGGCACGAGCGGTAGCATGGGTTCCAACGATCCAAATAATTCCTCCCCGGGCGGAAACGGCTCGAACGGGACGGATGGCTCGAACGGTCAAGATGGAGGACCTGGGGGCAACGCGCCGCCAGTCCAAGTCCGTGTCGCGTTCAGACCGGGAAGCCATCCCCTCCTGCAAATTAGTGTGACTGCAGTAGGCGAGCAGAAATTGTTTCTGGTGGATCCCCACGGAGGCTCGCTCACCGTGAAAGCTGAGGGAGGTGCGGGTGGCTCGGGCGGAAGAGGTGGACGCGGTGGCCGAGGAGGCTCCGGTGGCATGGGAAGTCCCTCCGGTACCAGTGGAAGGAACGGCTCCGATGGACGCAGTGGCTTCGATGGCTCACCGGGGAGAAGCGGAAGCATCACTGTGACCTACCATCCGCAAGCCAAACGCTTCTTGGACGCCATCCACCTTTCCAACCACGGCGGCCCCGCGCCGGCATTCAAGGAAGAACCTGTTGCTGCCCTGTGGTGAGCTCTAGCCTACTTTTTTCTGAATTGCCCAGATGCCTCTTCGTTTTTAGAGGGTGGTTTTTGTGTTGTGACAGCAGGGCAACACCCTCCGTTTCTGTTGTAGAGGCCGCCTTCCGAGGCGGGCGCCTGTGCTTTTTTCTTGAGCGGTGCCTTTGCTTTATCCTCTGAGCCTTTGCTTTCCTTCTTTTGTCATCCCGACCCTGCCTGCGCAGGGAGGCGAAGAACCGCACATTTTGCGGCTCGCAGCGGAGGGATCTTGCCCTGACGTAACCACCACCTCGCCCGACAGAAACACCGCCAGTTGCCCCACTTATTTTTCGACCGCTTTCGCTCTTTAGCACCGCAGGTGCGTCACACGTTTAGAGCATTCACATTAAACCTTGCAATAACTGTACTACTTGCTACAGTACACCCAATGATTCCGTTCTACGTCGAGTTCAAGCCCGGCGCTCCCATCTACGAGCAGGTTGTTTACGCTGCTACCAAGTCCATCATCTCCGGCCAACTCCGTCCGGGCGACGAATTTCCTTCCGTCCGCGCCCTCAGTAAACAACTCAAAATCAATCCCAACACTGCCCATAAAGTAGTCGCCCGTCTCGCCGATGCTGGCCTCCTCGAAATTCGCCCCGGCTCGGTCCCCACTGTTGCCAAGCGCGGGTCCGCCACCAAAGCCGAAAGAACCAATCTCCTCGAACAGCAGTTCGAGGAACTCGTCGTCGAAGGCAAGCGCCTCGGCATCGATCTTCAGGACATGCACGAAGCCATCGCCAAACACTGGGCCCGCCTCACCTCGAAGAGGGAAAAGAAGCAGGGCCCCGGCCAGGGAGGACGCCAGCAATGACAGCGGTAATCCGAACCGACGCGCTCACCAAAAAATACCGCCGCGTGGCGGCTCTTGACCACGTCAATCTCGAAGTCCAGGAGGGTGCGGTCTACGCTCTCGTTGGCCAGAACGGCGCCGGGAAAACCACTGCCATCAAAATCCTGATGAATCTCATCTCCGCCAGCCAAGGCACCGCCGAGGTCCTCGGCACCGATTCCCGCGAAATCCGCGGCAAGTCCTACACCCAGATCGGCTACGTCTCGGAAAATCAGGAAATCCCTGAATGGATGAAAGTCGGTGCGCTTCTCGACTATCTCCGCGATTTCTATCCCACCTGGGACCTCGCCCTCGAACAATCCCTGGTCAAGCAATTTGATTTGCCTCTCGACCGCAAAATCAGAGCCCTCTCTCGCGGCATGAAAATGAAACTCGCTCTTGCGGGTGCCCTCGCCTTTCATCCCCGCCTCATTGTTCTCGACGAGCCCTTCGGCGGCCTCGATCCTCTCGTCCGCGATCAACTCATCGAAGGCCTCCTTGAACGCGCCGCCGAATCCACCGTCTTCCTCTCCTCTCACGACCTGGCTGAAATCGAAAGCTTCGCCAGCCACGTCGGCTATCTCGAATCCGGCAAACTCCTCTTCTCCGAAGACATGGCTTCCTTGTCCACGCGCTTCCGTGAGATAGAACTAACCCGCGATTCCGATGGCCCTCTACCGTCACCGTTGCCCGCTAGCTGGCTCCAGCCAAAAACTTCCGGCGCCGTAGTTCGCTTCGTCGACTCCCGCTTCGACGAACAAAAAATTCCCTCCGACATCCAACGTCTCTTCGGCTCCGTAAAAGATGTCCAGTACCGCGCCCTCTCGCTGCGCGCCATCTTCCTCGCTTTGGCCAGAAAATCAGAGGAGGTCTAGTCCGTCGCTATGAACCAAATCCTCCACATCTTCAAAAAAGACGCACGCCGTCACTGGCCCGAAATCGTTATCTCCCTCGCTCTCATGGCCTTCTTCACTTACCAGGAACTTCACCCTTGGCAGTTTTCAGACACCTATTCCTCTCCATTTTTTTTCATTCTCGCAGATCGCTACATCACTGGGGCCATGATCCTTTTTTGGGTGTTCCTCGTCGTCCGGGTCGTTCAAGGCGAATCCTTGGTCGGTGACCGCCAGTGGTGGGTCACCAAGCCCTACGAGTGGTGGAATCTGCTGGTCGCCAAACTCCTTTTCACCTTCGTCTTCATCTCTGTCCCGCTTTTTCACGTGCACCTCCTTCTCCTCCACCAGTTCGGCTTCCCCATACGTTCCAACCTCTCCACCCTCCTCCTGACGCAACTCGCCCTCTACTTTGTACTTTTTCTGCCTGCGTTGTTGTTGGCGAGCCTCACAAAAAGCTTTGGGCAGCTCTTATTAACTGCTGCCTGCCTTCTCGTAGCAGTAATCGGAATCGCCTGGTTGGCCACCACAATCCCTTCCGGCGACGTGGAAAGCCCCCCAGCATTCGTAGAGCATATCCAGTCGTTCCTTATCTGGGGATCGTTCGTTGCCGTACCCGTCTGGCAGTTCGCAAGGCGAAGAAGATGGGTTTCTGTTGCAGCTCTGCTTGGGATTCTGGCAGTCAGTTCTCTAACCAGTGTTGTAGTCCCGAACACAAAAATAGAAAAGGACTATCCAGTGGTCGAAGCACACACCTCCCCAGCAAGAATTGCCATTCGGCAGCCCGCGGAAACGATCGGCGGACGAAATGCAAACCTGTGGTCCGACGCCGTACCTTACGTCGATTTACATGTTCCGATCACCGTTTCCGGTGTCGCTCCGGGGACTATGGTTATGGTGGACGTAATGAAGATCACTGCGGGCTCTCCGCAGGACTCACGATGGAGTCACGGGTGGAAATCCCAGCAGGTCCAGCTCTGGCCCGAAGACCAGTGGAAATCGTTATCGTACAGAATCGCGCGCAAAGAGTACGAAAAAGTGAAAACCAAGACCCTGAATTTGCACATCGAATTGGCCCTGTCCGAGTATCAGGAAGCCGATGCGCGTATCCTGTCCGTTCCCCCAGGCAAATTTGTCGATGATACGCTCGGCATTTGCCGCGCCGACCCACGGCTAACCTCTTCCATACAATGCCTCAAACCGTTCCATGCTCCAGGCTTGATGGCCGCCTTCGATCCCCATGAATTCCCGTGCCCCGGTTATAAACACTCCATTCAGGGAGACGCCGTCTCCCACGCCTGGATATTCCCACATCACTTTGGCTTTCCGGACGCCAAATACTCTCCCATCGAAGACTATTCAATCTGGTTCAATCCAGTTTCTCTTCTCACCGATTTGGAAGGCAAACCCCAGCAAAGAAACACATCTGTGATTCTTTGTCCCGGCTCCGAAATCAGACTTGCCCGCCCCGAACTCAAGCGCCAAGTCCGCATCCAACTCGACCTGCCCAACGTCCGCCTCCAGGATCTAGTCGAATCCGATAGCAATTGACGTGGACTGTACCGCGAGAGTCTTATAAAAAGTTTTTTGATTTATTTTCCTCGTTCGAATGAGTACTCTCTAATAATTATATCGACTTTATACTACCGTCGTGCTATAATACGTCGTGATACTTACGATCTCCCCTCCCCAAATCACCCTGTTGCCACTCCTCCGCCCGAATAAATCTTGTAAACATCGTGTTTTGATACATCTCCACAACTTCGCCCGCAACCTCTTTCGTTTGATACATCTCCAAAACGCTCTTTCGCAACTCGTTTCGATTGATACATCTATGCAACCCCCGGGGGTAGGGGGTACCCCTCCCAATGGATTTTTCAGGCGGCCCGGTCCAGCCCGACACGGCCGCTACCCTTCGGCCACGCTTATGAGTAAAGTAGAGGATCCGTTTCCCGTAAAAGGCGAAAAAGTATGATTCCGTTGTTGATTGGCATTGTCGTGTTGCTGGCTCTTCTTGCCCTTTGGCAGGTTTGGCAATCAGCACAAAATCAGAAAAAGGACACCCAGCTCGAAGCCCAAATGACCGAACTGCGCCGCGACCTTCAGACCATCGCTACCGCGCACGCTTCCGGAACCGGAAAGCTCGAAGCCATCGCGCAAAATATGGAGCACCGTCTCGCCGGCGTCACCCAGGCCCTGCAGGACGGCGTGAAAGACTCCGCAACCATCAGCTCGCAAATTACTTCGCAATCCCAAACCGCCATGGCCAACGAGCTCAAAAGTACTCGCGAGCAGATCGGCCTCATTCAAAAACAATTGGGCGAAGTTCAGGAAGCCGGCAAGCAAATGTCGCAAGCCACGCAAACTCTCGAAAGCATTCTGGGCGGAGCGAAATCGCGCGGCTCGTTTGGTGAAGTCACCCTCGAGCGTCTTCTTGAAGACGCTCTTCCTCCGGGATTTTTCGCCATCCAGCATCGCTTCCTAAGCGGCGAAGCCGCTGACGCCGTGGTTTTCCTGCTGGACAAAAAATTGATGGCCATCGATTCCAAATTCCCCCTCGATGCTTTCCGCCGCATCGGCGCTGAAGGTGAAGAAGCGCGCAAATCCTTCGCCACCGCGGTGAAAGGCCACGCCGAATCCATCGCTAAAAAATATATCGTTCCGCAGGAAGGTACTCTGGACCTCGCGCTGATGTTTGTCCCCAGCGAAAATGTCTACTATGAACTGTTAATGACCCAGGACTCCAAAGGTCAGTTGCTCGACGCCTTTTGCCGCGACAAAAAAGTGATCGCCGTTTCCCCCAATACCCTCTACGCGCATCTTTGCGTCATCAACATGGGCATGCGCGGAATGAAAATTGAAGAAAACGCCAAACGCTTGCACGCCAGCCTTGCCGGCCTCGATAAGCAAATCGGCACCTTCACTGACATTTTTGAAAAACTTGGCGGCCATTTGAAAAACGCGCAGCAAAGCTATAACGACGCCGATAAGCGCCTGGAAAAAGCGCAAACAACCTTGGGAAATTTGTTGGCCGCTGTTCCTGAAGACGCGCTGATACCGCCCGCGCCGGAAATCGTTCCTCCAACGCTTCCCTTTGAAGCCAGTTCAAAAGCGAAAGCCTGAGTTTACTGAGCGGCGGCGTCCTTTGGCGCGAATAGCGAAGGAATCAGACGAATGGAAATCAGAAAATTTCCGCGCTTTTTGCCCAGCAGTTCAAAGCGCGCAATATTTTCCGCGCCCCCGCTCGAAGTTGCGCGCACCAAAACTTTTTCATTCAAGCTCGCCATTTCCGGAGCTAAATTGCGCGCCTCCAGCATCACCCGCGCCGCGCTTCCGTGCACTTGCACCGTCAGCACGCGCTTTTCTCCCGGAGCCATCGCCGCGGAATCTGCTTTTAATTCCAAACTCACCAGCGTAATCGAAAACTCCGGCGCCGATTGCCTTCCGCAGGAAACTTTCACGGTCACCGCTCCATTTTGTTGCTCTAAAGGAGCGAGCACCGTCATCGAAACCGGCGAAGACGCCAGCACTATCGCCTGCTTATCCCCCATCATCACCTGGTTGGAATCCGCGTCACCGCAAAATCCATTGCCCGCAAGTTCAAAGCGGTCGCTGATCGAAGCGATTCGCGGCGCTTGCGTCACTCGCGGAGAAGACGCAGACGCTTCAGCCGACGTCAGTATCGTCGTGGGAACGCGTCCCGCCCGGCCTGGCAAAGAGCCAAAAATCACTCCAGGATTAAGCGGAGCAACAAATAAAGCGCGCCCGGTCGCGTCCGTTGTGTATTTTTCGCCATTGGAAAAATGAACCGTCACTCCCGGCGCCAGCCGCCCACTTACATCGAGAACCGCGAGCGTGGCGCGGTCGCCCGCAACAATATTTCGCGGCAACAGAAGTATCCGCCCGGACTCCCCTGATTTTTTTTGCGCCCGGGAAGAATCAGGAAAAATAAAAATTGCACTCAAAATTAACGACACGACAAACGCAAACAGACGCCAACGCAGCATGGAAAGATTGTAGAGGAGCGGCAGCAGCCTGGGGAATATGTTTTGCCAAGTAATCAGTAGGGTTCAAACCCTTTAACAACCTTAACGGGTCTGATAGCTTCGATGGTGCAATATATTGGAGAACAAACGCGCTGTTACTACTTTAAAGTATTACTACTTTGAAAGGATACGGAGTGCAGCTTTTTTGCAGTGGCGTTAGCGATGTCGGACGGGTGCGCACCAACAACGAGGATTCGTTCCGCATTCTGGAACCGCAAAACCTGTTTGTGCTCTCGGACGGAATGGGCGGCGAAGCCCATGGCGAAATTGCCAGCGCATTAGCCGTTGAGACCATCGTTAAATATTGCATGGACAGCGACAATGATTCCAGTTCCACGCTCGACGGCGTAGACCATTCCAAATGGAGCGAAAAAACCAAGCGGCTGGAATCCGCCGTACACCTTGCGAACGATAGAATTTGTCTTTCCGCACAAGAGCATCCGGAGCAGCGCGGTATGGGAGCGACGGTAACCGCGGCGTGGATCGACGGCTCCAGACTCAGCGTCGCGCACGTCGGTGACAGCCGCGCCTATTTGTTGCGCGCCGGAAATCTCCAACAGTTGACCACGGACCACTCCTTGGTTGCTGAACAAGTACGCCGCGGAATTTTGACCGCGGTCGAAGCTGAAAGAAGCGAGATGCAAAGCGTGCTCCTTCGCGCTCTGGGCGCAAACGCAAAGATAGAAGTGGACGCCGAAGAACACGTTCTTTTTCCGCGCGATATTCTTTTGCTTTGTTCGGACGGTTTGACGCGAATGGTTACGGATCCAGAAATCGCCGGAACACTTCAAGCCGAGACCGATCCGGAAAAAGCGGCGCGAAGACTTGTAGAGGTCGCGAATGAAGGCGGAGGGCAGGACAACATCACCGTGATTGTTGTTCGCGTGGGCTCTGAATCCCACAATTGGCTCTCGTGGCTGCGCGGCAAAAAAACGAAATCCTAGGGTGCAGCGGAGCAAGCGAAGAGGAGACAATGCCGAAACTAAGCTTGATGTTCGAAAATAAGCTGGTTCAGGAAGTACCAGTAGGCACGCGGCCGATAACTATCGGCAGAGCGCCGGATAATGATCTTCCCGTCGACAACCTCGCGGTATCGAATCATCACGCGCGCGTGTATGTGGAAGGCGGCCGCCTGGTTGTCGAGGATCTCGACAGCCTCAACGGAACTTTTGTGAACGACCTCCGCGTGGAACGCGCCACACTTCACGATGGTGATTCCATCTGGATTGGAAAACACCATATCAAGGTGGACGCGTCGCACGATGCGCCGTGGCCGATGGATGCCGGGCGCAAGACCGCCGCTCCGCGCATCAACGAAACGATGGTTTTGGATACCAAGCAACGCCGGGAAATGCTGCAACAAGCCGCGGCCACCGGCGAACGCACGCAATTTGCGTCGGGACGAATGAAAGTTCCCACACTCATAGTGCTGCAAGGAAAAACCGATCAAAAAGAATATATGTTAACCAACAAATTGACGGTGATCGGCAAATCCGGGATGGCCACGGTGCGGCTGAAGGGATGGTTTAAACCGGAGATGGCGGCGCAAATCAATCAGCAGGATGACGGATTTTTTGTCGGCGCCGGCGACAAGATTCCGAGCGTAAACGGATCGCGCATTACCGGACCGGTGCGATTGAATGATGGCGACGTGATTGACGTGTGCGGCGTGCGAATGAATTTTATATTCAGAGAGTAGCGCCTAAATTTCCGACCAAACCCAATTCCCCGCCCTTCCCACATCAGCGACATAAGGCCGTATTTACGTCGTAATTCCATGTGTCCACTTTAGGATGACTCGCATCCAATGCAGCGAGATTGCCTCGAAGTCGCTTCCAGGGCATGCGTCAGAAGCGTCGTACCCGGCACGATGGCTTAACGAATCTAAAGTGTGGCAAGCTCTAGGAGTACAAAACTTCTATTTTGATCGGTTCCTTATTCCGGTAAGGAAAATACCTAGTCTCCATGTGGATTGTTCGCCTAGCGCTATCGAGACCCTACACCTTCATCGTGATGGCGCTCGTCTGCGTGCTTCTGGCGGTAATTGTCGTTCCGCGTACGCCCACCGATATTTTCCCTGAAATTAATATTCCAGTGATAAGCGTAGTCTGGACCTACACCGGCCTGCAGCCGCAGGAAATGGAGCAACGCATCACGTCGAACGTGGAACGCGGGTTGAACGTACTGGTAAACGACGTCGAACACATTGAATCGCAATCTTTGCCGGGAATAGCGGTCATTAAAATTTATTTCCAGCCTGGCGCCAACATTCAAACCGCTCTAGCGCAGACGTCCGCAATTTCGCAGACTTTTCTGAGGTTTCTGCCTCCTGGAATCACGCCGCCATTGGTAATTATTTACTCGGCGTCCACTATTCCGGTGATTCAGATTGGGCTCACCAGCGATCGCTTGAGCGAACAGCAGCTATTTGATTACGGGAATAACTTTATTCGCACGCAGCTTGCTCCGATTCATGGAGCGTCGATTCCATTTCCTTACGGCGGAAAGCAACGTGTCGTTTCGGTGGACATCAACACTGCCGCGCTGCAGTCCAAAGGTTTATCAGCTGTGGATATTGTTAACGCGGTCAGCGCGCAAAACCTTATTCTGCCGGCAGGAACCGTGAAGCTTGGGCCGCTGGAATACAACGTGGAAATGAACGGTAGCCCGCGTTCCATTCCCGAGTTCAACCAGTTGCCGATAAAAACCGTCAATGGCACCACCATTTATTTGCGTGATGTGGCGCACGTGCGAGATGGGTTTTCACCGCAAACGAACATTGTTCTTGCCAACGGGCAGCGTGGCGTTTTGATGAGTATCTATAAAACCGGCGCGTCCTCAACGCTGAGCATTATTGACGGCGTAAAACAAACATTGAAGAACTATTCGGGTTCTGTTCCCGAAGGGCTGAACATCACCACTTTTTTCGACCAATCCCTTTTTGTGCGCGCGGCGATAAGCGGAGTGGTTCGTGAAGCGTTAATTGCCGCGTGCCTGACGGCCGCGATGATTCTTCTTTTTCTTGGAAATTGGAAGAGCACGCTTATTATCGCGATTTCCATCCCACTATCCATTCTAGTGAGCATTCTGGCGCTGAGCGCTTTGGGCGAAACCATAAATATCATGACGCTTGGCGGCTTGGCTTTGGCGGTGGGCATTCTGGTGGATGACGCCACCGTGGAGATAGAAAACATCAACCGCAACCTGGCGCTGGGCAAAGAGACGGTACAGGCAATTCTTGACGGCGCGCAACAGATTGCGGTGCCCGCGCTGGTTTCGATGATGTGCATCTGCATCGTTTTTCTTCCGATGTTTTTTCTCACAGGCGTGGCGCGTTATCTGTTTGTGCCGCTGGCGGAAGCGGTGATTTTTGCCATGATAGCGTCCTACATCTGGTCCCGCACGATTGTTCCGACGCTAGCGATGTATCTTCTGAGTGCTGAAGACGAATACCATGCGGAAGAACACGCTGGTGAAAAACAGGGATTTTTTCGACGCTACCAGCAGGTTTTCGAGCGCATTTTTGAGAAATTCCGCGACGGTTACAGGAACGCGTTAGAAGCTTGCTTGAATCACGCCGGCCTGTTCGTCATTTGCTTCCTGGGATTTTGCATCCTTTCTTCGGGACTGGTGTTCGTGCTGGGCCGTGACTTTTTCCCCAGCGTGGACGCCGGGCAGATCCGTTTGCATATGCGGGCACGCTCCGGAATGCGTATTGAGGAAACGGCAAGACTCGCGGACGAGGTAAATAAGGCCATCCGTAAAATGATTCCGGAAAAAGATTTGGTAACGGTGCTTGATAACATCGGGCTGCCTTATAGCGGCATCAATCTGACTTACAGCAATTCGGGCGTGATCGGCTCGTCCGACGCCGAGATTCTTGTGCAGTTAAAAGCGGAGCGTGGCGCCACGACGGGCGAATTCGTTCGCAGACTGCGAGAGCAATTGCCTCAGGAATATCCAGGCGTGCAGTTCTTTTTCCAGCCAGCTGATATCGTGACGCAAATCCTCAACTTCGGGACGCCCGCGCCGATTGATGTGCAGTTGACGGGACAGGATCAAGCAGGAAATTATGCCGCCGCGGAAAAACTGGCTAATCGTATCCGGCACCTCCCGGGCGCGGTTGACGTGCACGTGCAACAAGCATTCGATTCTCCAACGCTGCAGATGGAAATCGATCGCACGCGGGCGCAATCGACCGGCACGCAAGCTCGAGACATAGCGCAAAATGTTCTGGTGTCACTCAGTTCCAGTTTCCAAACGGCGCCCTCGTTCTGGCTAGATCCGAAGAACGGCGTCAGTTACAGCGTATCGGTGCAAGAACCACAGTATCGCATTACGGATTATCAGTCGCTGCAAAACACGCCGGTGATTGGAAGTATTCCCGGGGCAAAGCCGCAAATTTTGGGAAACCTGGTGAATACCACGAACACTTCCCGCGCCGCTTCGGTGTCGCACTATAATGTGCTGCCGATGATCAATGTTTATGCGTCGGTGGAAGGCACGGATTTGGGAACGATTGCGAACCAGATCGAAAAAGAAGTGCAGAACACTGAAAAAGAATTGCCGAAGAGCAGCCACATCGTGATTCGAGGGCAAGTGCAAACCATGAAAACTTCGTTTTTAGGTTTGGGGATTGGTCTGGTGGGGGCGGTGCTGCTCGCATATTTGCTGATCGTTGTAAATTTCCAGTCGTGGATGGATCCTTTTATTATCATCACCGCGTTACCGGGCGCGTTGGCTGGAATTTGCTGGTTTTTGCTGCTGACGCACACGACGCTGAACGTGCCTTCACTGACGGGAGCAATTATGTGCATGGGGGTGGCCACGGCGAACAGCATTCTTATGGTTTCCTTCGCGCGAGAACAACTGGCTGAAGGAAAAAACGCGTTTGCCGCGGCCCTTGAGGCTGGATTTGTGCGCATACGTCCGGTAATCATGACCGCGCTGGCGATGATCATTGGAATGGTTCCGATAGCGATTGGTTTAGGCGAAGGCGGCGAGCAGAATGCGCCGCTTGGGAGAGCGGTGATCGGCGGGCTGGCGTTTGCCACCTTTGCAACATTATTTTTTGTGCCGTGCGTTTTTTCACTGATTCACGGCAGACGCGACCGGAAGAGACACGTAGAGCCAAGCGCCGTCCCGGCTGCATACTGAAATTCAAGCAGGTTTGAATCAGAGAAAGTGAAGCAATGCAAAGCGTTTCCGAAAACAGAAAACCGACCAAGCGCAACGGCATTTTCCTTGTGCTTATTGCCGGAGTAATTTTGCTGGTGCTATTCGGTGTTTTTACTTTACTACAGCGAAAATCGCAATATCAGGCGCTGGCGCGCGAAACAGACGCGCTGGCAGTACCCACGGTGGCGGTGATTCATCCATCGGTCATGTCCGATCAAGAAAACATGGCGTTGCCCGGCACTTTGCAAGCTTATGTGGAGTCGCCAATTTACGCGCGTACCAACGGCTACTTGAAAAAATGGTACTTCGATATTGGGAGCCGGGTGCAAAAAGGCCAGTTGCTGGCGGATATTGACGCGCCCGAAATCGACCAGCAACTTTCGCAGGCGCGCGCGGAGTTGGGCACGTCTCAGGCAAATGCGAATCTGTCGGAAATTACAGCGAACCGCTACGAAGGGCTGCTGAAGTCCGATAGCGTCTCGAAACAGGAAGTGGATAACGCCACCGGCGATTTCGCCGCAAAAAAGGCGATGGTGCGATCTTCGGAGGCGAATGTCCGCCGGCTTCAGGACCTGGAGTCGTTCAAGCATATCTACGCGCCATTCAGCGGGGTAATCACGAAACGCAATGTGGACACCGGCATCCTTGTGAACGCCGGAAATGGCGGAACCGCGCAGCAATTATTTTTTCTGGCGCAGACCGATCCGATCCGCGTGTTTGTGACCGTACCGGAAAATTATTCTTCGTTAATTCATCCTGGCCTGGGTGCATATCTGGAGTTGACGCAATTTCCCGGGGAAAAATTTCAAGGACAAGTTGCGCGCACCGCGCAAGCGCTGGATGCCGCGACGCGCACGCTTCTGACCGAAGTGGACGTGCCTAATAAGGATGGCCGGCTGCTTCCGGGAGGCTTTGCTCAAGTGCATTTGCAGACGAAAATTACCGGGCAGCGGCTGCAGGTTCCGGTGAACGCACTCCTTTTTCGAGCGGAAGGCCTTCGCGCGGTTGTTGTGGATGCCAACCATAAAGTTCATTTGCAGCCTTTGACGATAGGGCGCGATTACGGAACCAGCCTGGAAGTGTTGAACGGACTCAAAGCGCAAGATTGGATCGTGCTGAACCCCGCGGATTCCCTGGATGAAGGTGAGGAAGTTCGGGTAAAACAAGTAGCGCAACCCGCGGTTTTTGTGGAAGGGTCGCAAGGGCCAGCGAATACAAAAAAATGAAGGCCGCTTCGATTTCAAAACAAAAAATGCAGCGTGCGATTTTTTTTCTGGGGCATATTGGCCTGGCGGCTGCCTTTTTTTTTCAGGGTTGCACGGTTGGCCCCAAATATCAACGCGCGTCGGCGCCTGTTTCGGCCAAGTGGGATATTCAAGAGCCGTGGCGGGTGAGCACGCCTCAAGATAGCGTCAACAAGGGCGCGTGGTGGACCGCGTTTCACGATGACGATCTCGCGAGCCTGGAAAACGATGCGCTTTCCTCTAATCAAACTCTAAAACTGGCAATGGCTCATTATGAGCAAGCGCGCGCTACGGCATCGATCCAAGTTGCGCAACTGTTTCCGACCTTTGGCACAAATCCAAGCATTGGGCGTCAACGAATATCAGGGAATCGTCCTCAGCTAAGCTCTTTTCGTTCCACCGGGCCTATAACGCAGAGCAGCGTTTCACTTCCTTTTACGGTGAGCTATGAAGTGGATTTATTTGGAAGGCGGCGGCGCTCGATCGAGGCTGCGGAAGCGTCGTATCAATCCAGCGCGGCGGATTTACAAAACGTTCAACTGATTGTGACTGCGGAACTGGCCGGAGACTATTTTAATTTGCGGCAAATCGATACGGAGCTGGAAATATTAAAGGATACAGTGGCAAGCCTGCAAAAAGGACTTGACCTGGTGAACTCCCGGCATGAAGGCGGGATTTCATCCGGGCTGGAAGTGGCGCAAGAGCAAACGCTGATGGAAACAACACGCACAAGGGCGACGCTACTATTGCAACTGCGCAAACAATTGGAAGACGCCATCGCGGTACTCGCGGGAAAACCGGCGCCGGATTTTCATATGGCGCCAAAAGTTTTAACGAGTGAGGTTCCGGGAGTGGAACCCGGCCTGCCTACTGACCTGCTGGAGCGACGACCGGATATTGCCGAAGCGGAACGACAAATGGCGGCAGCCAATGCCAATATTGGTCTAGCAAAGGCAGCATATTTCCCTTCGCTGAATATTTTTGCGCAGGGGGGCTGGTTGTCCGCGGATATCGCCAAGCTGGCCAACGTGCAGAGCGCGGTGTGGGCAGTGGGCGCAAATGTGGCGGAAACATTTTTTAGCGGTGGAGCGCGGCGCGCACAAGTGCAATATGCGCAAGCAGGGTACGACGCGACGGTGGCGACGTATCGCGAGTCCGTGCTGAATGCACTGCGTGAGGTGCAAGACGGACTGACTGGGCTTGTGGTGTTGGAAGAAGCGCAGCGTTCGCAGGCAGAAGCGATCGCGGCGACAAAACGTGAACTGGACATTGCCACCAACAGATATAAAGGCGGGTTAGTTGGCTATCTGGATGTGGTAAGCGCGCAGCAAAATTTGCTTAACAATGAACAGCAGGCGGCTTCGATTCAAGGGCAACGCATGGTGACCACGGTTCTGCTGATTAAAGCGCTAGGAGGAGGATGGGACGCATCCAGCCTGGCCGCGGTAAAGGTGAAGCCGAAATTAAAAGATGTGGTGACTCCTTGATGGGATGGAGACGGACGCATTCGCGTTCTGGGCTGGAAATGCTTTGTGTAACTTTTCTTTCAAATTAAATTCACGCGTAAACTCTAAACATGGTTAGTGCGGAAGAAATTGACGCTGCGGCGAAAATTATACTTAACGGCGGTTTAGTGGTGTTCCCGACGGAAACAGTATACGGCCTGGGGGCAAATGCTTGCGATGCTACGGCGGTTCGTAAAATTTTTGAATTGAAGGGGCGACCGGCGACAAGTCCCGTAATTGTTCACGTGGCCAGCGTGGCACAAGCGCAAGGACTGGCTGCGGCGGATTGGCCGGAAGCGGCGCAACAGTTGGCGTGCAAATTTTGGCCGGGGCCGCTGACTATTGTAGTTCCTAAAAATTCGCTGATTCCTGATTTGGTCACGGCTGGCCTGCCGACGGTCGGTCTTCGTATGCCGAAAAACGAAATCGCGCTCGCGCTAATTCGCAAAGCCGGTGTGCCAATCGCCGCACCAAGCGCAAATCGCTTCGCGCAACTTTCGCCCACTACCGCTCAGCACGTTCGCGATGCATTTGGAAACGAAGCGCCCATGATTTTAGATGGCGGCCCGTGCGAAGTTGGCTTGGAATCCACCGTGGTTGCTGTAGTCGGCCAACGAGTAGAACTGTTGCGGCCTGGAATGATTTTTGTCGAGGAGGCTGTTGCGGCCGCAAATCCGGACGAAGTATCGGACGCGCATCGATCTCCTGGTCAACACAGAAAGCATTACAGTCCACGAACGAAATTGATTTTGGTGAGTGACGGAGAATTGCCGGAGCACGGCTGTGGGGCGTTTTTGGCCCGGACCGACCGTGCGATAACAACGGGTAGCTGCCGGCGGCTTGTGGTGATGCCGTCGGAAGCCGCTGAATATGCCGCGCAATTGTACAAGGCACTTCATGAGTTGGACGGCGGCGGCTACGACTGGATTGCCGTGGAGTCCCCGCCGCAAACGCCGGAGTGGGCGGCGATATGGGATCGCCTTCGACGCGCGACGCAACAGGTTCATTAGGATAGAATGCTGGTCTCGCACGAAAAATTCGCGGGGTGTGTTTCGCGGAGGAAATATGCGAAATGTAAGCAATAAATTCAGGCGATACGCGGTTACGCTGTGTTCGGTAAGCGCGATGCTTGCCCTTTCGCTCGGCATCGCGCGTTCCGCGGCGCAGGGCAGCCTGACCGCGGCTGCGTCCGGCGATAAACCGTTTGTCGTGGAGTACTACTACAAAACAAAATGGGGGCACGCGGACGAATTCATCGCGCTGTTTAAGAAAAACCACTTCCCTGTTTTGAAAAAAGAAATTGAACTCGGGCGAATGTTAAAAGTGTCGGCGGTTACGCCGCGTTATCATTCGACCGAGGATGGCCGGTGGGATTACCGCATCACCATCATCTATAAGAATGCGGCGATTGCAAACGATGATTTCGACAGCGCTGCGCTGATCAAGCAAATTTTTCCGGACCAGGCCGTCTACAAACGGGAAGAACAAAGGCGGTTTGAGATTCTAGATGCTCATTGGGACGTGCCGGTGAAGGATTTGGACCTCAACGCGCAATAATCGAGTACGCCTCGAATACTTTTTCGCTTTTATCCCGGAGGCCAGCGAAACGCACGCCCACCAAGGAGGTGCAGATGAAGGTGAAAGACGGATTGGCCCGCGCCTTCGCCGTTGTTGAAAACAGTGCGATAACCGGCCAATAATTTTTTTTCTCGCGCGATTTTTCCTGCCGTCAATAGCATTTTGCCGAGTACCTTGTCGTCCGCGGACTCAGCGTCGTGCAGCGCGGCAAAGTGTTTTCGCGCACAAATCAGGATATGGACGGGAGCCTGGGGAGTGATATCTTCAAACGCAAATAGTTCATCGTCTTCATAGACCAGCTTCGCCGGAATTTTTTTCTCACCTATTTTGCAAAACAAACAGTCGGTCATTTCAGGTCCTCGGAAATTCCGTTTTCATCGAGGCGGATCAGCAACGGCGCAAATCCTTCACGCGCGCGCAACTGTTCGCTGAATTGTCTCGCCTCGTCCTCGCCGGAGACTCTTCCGACCAGCACGCGATAATAGATTCCATCGGGCGCATCGTATTTTTGAACAAATACCGGCGGATAACTGGTTTTTAGCCGGGCGCGCAATCTTTCCGCGTTTTTTATGTCCTTAAACGCGCCAACCTGCATGGTAAAAAATCCGGATGCGGGATCGATCCCCGACGAAATAACTTCCAGCCGCACGGGAACTACCCCTGAACCGGTGGATTCGATTTCGCGGGCGGCGGCCTGCGAAAGATCGATGATGCGATTGCCGACGAACGGCCCGCGATCGGTGATGCGCACGATCGTGGACTTGCCATTATTTAAGTTGGTCACCCGAACGACAGTTTCAAAAGGCAAGGTACGGTGCGCGGCCGTCAATTTATGCATATCGTAAATCTCGCCGTTGGAACTGCGCCTCCCGTGGAATGGCGCTCCATACCACGAAGCATTGCCTTCTTCGGTGAAACCGGGAATTGGTGGAATTGCTCTCGCGGATTTGGGAGAGCGGCCGGGTGTGGGTCTGACTGGTCGGGCGGTTGGTTCCGGCTTTTCGGGGGCTTCCGGGGGCAGCGTTGAAGGTTGGGAGGACGGCGGCGCGGCGGCGACCGGCTTACGTCCCGCGCAACCGCTCACGGTCAAAACGCAAGCCACAACAAACAGGCTGAATGTTGGCACTGCATCCATTGGCGTGCAAACAAAAAAATCTCGGGCGAAAAACTTCTTCACAGTCGCCGAACTCACGATTTTGCGTCGGGCGGGCGCGGATTGGGAGTCGAGCGGGCGGACACTCTGGATTCCAGCTTCTTTGTAGCGGCTGTGAGCTTTTCAGAAACTTCGCGCATAAATTCCGCCGCGCGTTTTTCTGTTTCCGGAGCAACTTCGTCCTCGACGAATTTTCGCAAACGCGACAACTCTTCGTCGATACGCCGACCCACTTCTTCAAATTTGTCCATGGCCATCGCCTCCGGCAAAGCAGCGCAATTCAAGTATTATAGGAACGCACTACGTGAGCCGCAAGGAGGATAGTTGGCGCTTCCCTATCGTTGGCAGTGGCAATTGGATCGCTGGAAAAATTCGTTGCGTTCTTCTTTTGGAGGCGAGAAAGGACCGCCGCGCCCGAAAATTTGCCCCGCGTGCGGGACTTTGGTAGGCGTTAGCGCCACGCGATGCCACGAGTGCGGAACAAATTTGAAATATTCGATGGTGGCGCTGAGCAAAGGCTTGTCTGGATTTTTTGGCGGGCACGCTCCTGTGACAACCGGATTGCTAATCGTTAACATTGTGATGTTCGCGCTGACGCTTTTGCGAATGGCAAATAGCGGCCAGGGAGGATTGAACTTCCTTTGGCGCACGAGCGCACGCGACCTATATCTTTTAGGCGCGGATATGGCGTTCCGTACCGGACTCTGGAAATGGTGGAGAACGGTCACAGCGATTTTTTTGCACAATGGATTGATTCATATCGGCTTTAACATGATGGTTTTGCTGGATGTCGGCCCGGTCGTTGAGGAAGTCTATGGCTCGGCGTTGTTCCTGTTTCTTTATTTGACGAGCGGGGTCGCGGGAAATTTGTTAAGCGACTGGCAAGGAAGCGGACTATCGGTCGGCGCGAGCGGGGCGATACTTGGCCTGGTCGGCGTGATGATTGCGATCACCACCAAGCGGAGCGGAGCGGCGGCGCAAGCGGAGCGCTCACGGCTGATTTCATGGGTAGTCACGATTTTTGCAATGGGCTTCTTCCTCCCAATTGTGAATAATTGGGCGCATTTCGGCGGTTTGGCTGCCGGGTTTGCACTAGGAAAACTAATTCCTGACAGACAACCACAAACCGCGGGCGAACGCACGCGAGCGTATGGGCTGGCGTGGGCAGCGGGAATTGTGATTATCGCAGCTTTTGCGATGATGATCCTGCACATCAGGGATCCACTTTCGTAGTAGCCCGGTTGTTCGCTTCAGGAATTGTTGAGGCGAGTGGCCATCGCAAAAGAATAATGGAAACCGGAGGTAATGGTCAGAATAGGAACTGCATAGATGAGGATGTGCCCCGCGGTGATAAGCAGCGGATTGGTGTAGGCGGCTTCGAATACCACCACGAAAACCAAAACAATCTGAAAAAATGTTGTGGCTTTGCCGAGCAAACTTGGGGGAAATGGGCGATACCCCTGGATTAAAATAATCACCGCGGCGACCACGAGAATCAGAAGGTCGCGTCCCAAGACGATGATGGATAGCCACCACGCAATTTTTCCTTTGAAGGCGAGAATCAGGAACGACGAGGAAAGCAGCAACTTATCCGCCAAGGGATCCAAATAGGCGCCGAGGGCCGAGCGCTGATGCAGCTTACGCGCCAGCAAACCGTCGACGCCATCCGATAAACCAGCCAGAACGAGCACCAGCAACGCCCATCGATACTGTTCGTAGGAAATCAGAATAATAAAGAACGGAATGATTCCGAGCCGCAGAAAAGTAATTTGATTGGGAACTGTCCAGATGCGTCGTCGCATTGCGTTTGAGGATAGCGCAGTTCCGGCGGTCAGGCGAACTGCGCCAGGTAATTCTCCAGCGACCGGCCAACCTTACGAGTAAAAATTTCATTCATCGAAGGAATAGCGCCGGTGGACTCGTCGATTTCCATCCGTTCGATACGATTCATGGGGAAGAAAACCGTGGGAATGCCAATGCGCCCGCCGTCTGGCTCATTGATCTGGCGAATAAAATGATCAAAGGAATTGAGGTCGATTCCTCTTACCGTAACGCCAGAAGGATTTATGGACAGCAGTTCGCCCCAAACCTTTTCCTTAGGGGTATGCAAATTAATGACGACGATGGAATGAATGTCCATGATTTTCGGCCTTGGTTCCCTAAATCTTATCGCGATTTACATACTTTTGCCGCCAGGGTGCGCCGAATGCGCCTTACTGCATACGGCTGGTTGGCGTGCGAATCGCAAGTTTCGTTGGACATGGCCTTCTCATCAAGCACTCCGCCAGGTTTCCTCACACCGCACTCTCGGCCTCCTCGATTAAGGCAGTTTTGGACTGTGTCCGAAAGTACAGGGGTCATCAAGTAGAACAGTCTGCTCGTCCGGCCAGTAGTGCCGATACAAACGCAAAACCTATCCTTTGCACAGTCTCTAGAAAGAGCTCTGTATGCAAAGGAACGTAATGACGAGCAGGACGATTCAAAGACCGTGCCAGGCATCGAGCAATCCAGGCGCAGGTACGGTATGGGCTCTAGCTTTAGGATCATTTTTGAGTGTTTTTTTGGCGGGCTGCGCCGCGGTTGTCGGTGGCACAAACGCCAACCCCATCACCAACCCTACACCAGCGGTCGTGACGGTTTCCCAGGCCGCAGGCAACCAAGTGGACATTCAGTGGAGCAAAATCGCAGGCGTCAATTCCTATCAGGTGCTCGTTGATGATACGCCGTCTTTTCGGAGGCCAATTCTCGCGCGCCCGGTTGGCGATGTCACGCTAAGCGTGGACGCCTTTCAGGCGGGCTTCGCGCCCGGGGTTACGTACTACGTGAAGGTGATGCCAACCGGAATGCAAACTACGTTCCGCCTCAACGTCACAAGCTGGCCGGAGACCGCCTTGACGTACTCGTATGCCCGGTCTGTGTGGGAAAATTCTGGACGCCCGTGGATGACTATGTTTTCAGGAATCGCGTGGGATAACACGGCGAAGGCGTGGCGTATCAACAATTCGTGGGCCGATGCAAACACACTCGTGGCGCAGGATGCATACAATACAGAATCAGTAGCGCGAGGCGCCTTAAATATAGCCTCGGTGAAGAAGGACGTCGCGTTACTTGATGAACTCGCCGCGTTCTACGTGGCATACGAAGGCCGATTCACCACCGTCGGCGCGATGCGCGCGATGATGCAGTACGATACCAGCATGCTCGAGGTCGGATCCGATTCAGCGGAAACGCTCATTTCGGTATGGCCCAACGGAAATGTCACTTACGTGCGTGAATGCGATTTATGTAACAGCCAGTTCTATTATCCAGTGGCACGATTGCTGCGCATTATTTCTACCCTGCCGGTTTCCGAGCGAACGCAATCGATGCAGGCGTTTGCCGCCTGGTACGCTCCAGTCATCGCGCGAGATCATTTGCTGAGACTTTTTTGGCGCGCTAATGGTTCGACGATGCAAAGGGTTCAGACTTTGCCGGGGAGAATCAACGACGAAGATCTTTGGATGGCAGCGGCGGCAGCAGAAGTGCTAGGCGCGAATGCAAATGACCCTGCCCTTGTGCCGCTTGCCGATACGCAAAGCTCGCAACTGCAGCAAGCAGTTAAAGCAACTGTGCAAGCGCTGCAAAACAACAACAGGACGTACTATCCCGGCACGCAGAACCTTCAGAAGCAAGCGGTCGGGAGCGTTTCGTATTTCAACGGACAGTTCACGACTCCCAGCGACACCGATCCGGACTACAAGTACTCTGGCTACACGGGGCAGGCGTTTCCGACGCCTGGGGATGCAGCTGTGAACAGGAATGCAAGTTGGGATATCTCGCACTTCCATAGGGTGCCGGTGTTTCTGCGGGCATTGTACGACAACAAAAAGGCCACTGGCCTGGACTTTCCTTCCAGCGACGAGATCCGGCTGGTGACCAATCAATTGCTATACCAAAACTTCCAGGGTAACTTTCGCTTACCTTTGTTCAACAATTATTTTGATGGAAGCAACGGATGGTACCGCGTTGGGTACCACGGGCAGAAGTTCGGCTATCCGCCGGCACAGTACTGCGACGACTCGGCAGATGGAATCGCGGGTGGTCACTCGTCGCCCTGTCTCAATTCCGGCGCGGTGCAAGGCTGGGGACCCGTCGCGTTTTTAAATCCGGATCTAGTGGAACTTCAGCATTCGCTGACAAGCCTGGCATGGTCAACCGATCCCGCACAAATCGCATTTCGGGACCGCTACTATTACTATGCGGCGCAAAGTTATTCGGCTGTCGATGCAAAAGGGAATCCACAATACCCGATCCTTTTGTTCTATGTCCTTTCAGGTGTTCCGGAAAAACTCCAATAGCCCGTGCGCATAACGCGATGCAGCAGTTCTGGATGCTATTTCTGGACTGGGTGGGCACAAAATTGGGCACAATCAGAATCAACTGCTCAGCTACTCTTGCAGAGAATGTGACAAGCGAAGTACATTGAATAAGTTGGATCGAGCGCCCGTAGCTCAGTTGGATAGAGCGTCTGCCTTCTAAGCAGAGGGTCGCGTGTTCGAGTCACGCCGGGCGCACCATATTTTACAAATATATATAAAAATGTTCTGAGAACAAAGTGCAACGACGCAGTTTAGCCGACGTTCGATCTTTCGAGCCACCCCAGAGCTTTTTCCAGCGTCTGTTGTTTGCTCCAAAAACCTTTCCAGATTGCGGCTCGTTTCGATAAATCCTTAGGCACGGTGTTCAGCTTCCATTTATCGGGCCGCAAATTGGGAGTCAACTCTTTCCATTCAATTGGCATGGAAACTGGGGCGCCGTCCCGCGGCCGGATGGAAAACACCGAGGCGAGAGATTGGCCAAAGGCATTCTGCCGGACGTCGAAAAACACGGTGTTCTTTGGGCGTTCCTGAACGCGAAACTGCCGCGTCAATAAATTCTTCTCGTTTTGCATCGCAACTCTGCCAATAATTTCCAGCAATTCGCGAACTTGATCGAATGAATATTTCGGAACAATGGGGATAAATAAATGTAAGCCTGTCGCACCCGACGTTTTTATAAAAAATTTCAAGCGAGCCTGCTCTACCACTTTACCCAGAACTCTGGCTGCCTGAACAACTCGAGAAAAGTCGGCGCCCTCGGTAGGATCGAGATCGATAAACATATAATCCGGTTTTTCCAAACTTTTGTATCGCGCGGGCAAAGGATTGTGGTCGATACAACCGAGATTCGTCAAGTACAGTAACGAAGCCAAATCGTTGGCCATAAAGTAAGGCACATTTTCTTTTTTAGTCTCCGAATAAATATCAGCGGTGCGCAGCCATTCAGGCGCTGTGGGGCCGGCATCTTTTTGATAGAAGGCTTCCTTGCCGATGCCATTCGGGTAGCGGTGCAACACCAGAGGGCGGTCCTCAAGAAATGGCAACAGATAAGGGCTGACGCGGGCGTAATAAGCGAGCACCTGGCGTTTCGTGAAGCCGTCCTTAGGAAAATAAACTTTACTCAAATGGGTTAACTTAAGTTCCTTGCCGTCCACGGTCAGCCGACATTCCTCTTTCTTCTCGTTTTCCAGAATTTCCGCTATCCCTTGTCCATCGAGTCGAGAACGCGGTGCTAGCTTCTCAGTTGTTTTTGCGGGTTTGCTTTTTTTTGCCTGGATCTTTTCTTCCTGAGCGCGTTTTTCGTCGGAAAAAGTGCATTCGCGAGGGTCCCGGTCCGGGTGCAATCCCATGAAACGCGGTTGCCGCAGGTGCTGATCCGCAGTCCATTCGGAGTAACCTACGCGCGCGATCAGCACCGGCTTAACCCAATGCGCTTTTTCCCTGGTGTCTACTTTCCCTGCGAACGGGCTCCGCTCGGTCGCAATTTCCTGCAATTTTTGAAATATTTCTTCCTCGGTTTTTTGCGAAAAACCGGCTCCTACTCCGCCAATGAAGTGCAGCGAAGCGCCTTTGTAAAGTCCAAGCAGCAGACTGCCGAACCGCTGGCGACTGCCGCGAGGATCGGTCCATCCTCCAATAACCGCATCCATTTCCAGGACCGACTTGAATTTCAACCAGTTGGAAGTTCGGCCCGCCGGATAGGGACTATCCGTTTTTTTCCCGATGATTCCTTCAAGCCCGTTCTTTAACGCGGCTTCAAACAATTCTTTGCCCTTGCCTACGTGATGGGTTGAGACTCTGACTTTCGGCGTCACGGAAATGATTCGAGAAAGTAATTCCTTTCTTTCAATTAGTGGCGTGCGCCTTAAATCGTAACCGTCACAATAAAGCAAATCGAAGAAATACATGGTTGGCGGAGCGTCTTGCTGCACTTTCAGCGAAGGGTTTTTGATTCCAAATCGCGCTTGCAACCTTTGAAAATCACTTTTTCCCTTTTCATCCAACACCACGATTTCTCCGTCCAGAATCGCGGTTCGCGCGCGAACGTATTTTGCTAAATCATTTAAATCAGGATATTCGTTGCTGATATCGCGTCCGGAGCGCGCTATCAGCTTGGCTTTTCCACCTTCGAGATAGGAAAGGACGCGGATCCCATCCCATTTAATTTCATACAACCAATCGTCGCCGGAGCTCGGGCTATCTCCGTGGGATGCCAATGCAGGCTGAACGTCCGTGGGCATCGGCGCTTTCTTCGCGTTCGCCAAGTTTTGCGCCCCGGTTGGGAGCGGTGTTGCGTTGGCGGATCGTTTGCCGTGCCGGGGAGGACCGGGTAGCTTTCCAGATTTTACCGATTGGCCGTGATCCTCAATATTCCAGTCTTGCCGAACTTCCGCATCGCGATGTTTAATCAGCAACCATTCTTTTTTTGCCGCGGAGTTTTTCAGTTTTACGAGAACGAATCCGCCGTTTATTTTTTCGCCGTGTAAAATAATCTTCAGCTCACCGCGTTTATACTGGTCTTCCGCGCTCAAGGGGCCTTCGAGTTCATATGTTCCGCGATCCCATAGAATCACTTCGCCGGCGCCATAATTCCCTTCCGGGATTTGTCCTTCGAAGCCGCCGTAATCCAGTGGATGATCTTCGGTTTCAACGGCCAGGCGCTTGACCGACGGATCAAGCGAAGGTCCTTTTGGTACTGCCCAGGATTTCAATATGCCGCTCATTTCCAGGCGAAAATCGTAATGAAGGCGGGTCGCGTCATGCCGCTGGATTACAAAACTATTCTGTTGCGCGGTGGCACGGCCGCCCCTCGGCTCGGGACTTTTGCCGAGTGGCCGTTTTTTTCGATATTCCCGCAAAGAATCCATTCCATGATTATTTGCAGGGCCAAGCCGCCAATGCAAACGGCAAAGTTGCACTCAGGTGAATTCGCGGGCAGGTTACCCGGATTTATGTATTTTCCTGACCTTCTATAAGTGCAAGTCTGATCGCTTACGAGGCGGACATTCAGGAATCACTCCTTCAAAGTCCGCGTAAATCCAAGGGGTGATCCTCCACCTGCATCGCCAATCGTTTCACCGATGGATCAAGCGAAGGTCCTTTGGGAACGGCCCACGATAGCAACAACCCATTAAATTCCAGCCGAAAATCATAGTGAAGTTGCGTAGCCCGGTGCTTCTGAATCACGTAACGCAGCACCTTACGTTTCCTATTTGCGCTAGCCCTGTCACCCGATGGCTCAGGAGAAGCTTTGAAATCGCGCTTTTTTGATAAGTTTTTAAGGACATCTTTTTCCGCCTTTTGATTCGTTTTTAAATCTTTTTTAATCCCGCTAAGGCCTGCTTTAATGTTTGCCGGCTATCAAAAAATTCAGCCCACGGATCCTTTTTCCGCAGGCGCGCTTGAAAAGTTTTGATGTTGAAAGTTGTGGGATCGAGCGAGGTTTTGACTTCCGGCCAAGTTAATGGTGTGGATACTGGGGCGCCGGGTTTTCTGCGTACCGAATACGGCGCGAATACCGTCTGGACCGCTCCGTTGCGAAACGGATCCAGATACACTTTGTCTCCGCGAGCGGCAATGGAATGTTCGGCGGTCAATTCCTTTGGGTGCGCCGCAGCCAATCGTTTTGACAATTCTTCAGCGAACTTCAACACCTCGGTGGCGGTTGGGCCAATTCGAAGCGGTATGAACAAGTGTAATCCTCTGCTGCCAGACGTCTTTGGAAAAGATTCTAACTCTAGCGCGTCGAGCGCCTCTTTCACTTGTAACGCTGCTCTGGCCGCGTCAGCGAATTTCCCGGAAGCTGGATCCAGATCGAAACAAATCCAATCCGGCTTCGGAAATGTTTTGGCCCTGCTTCCGGTGACATGGATGGGAATGCATCCGAGGTTCACGAGGGCCAACTGTGTTTCCAGCGCGCCGCCGACCACGTAGTTGGTGGCTTTTCTTGTCCCACTGAAGTTTTGTATCTTCTTAGTGGGCGTGCCGGCGGGCATGCTCTCCGGTTTTTCCTTCCTTCGCGATCCCAGCGTAGTCAAAAAATTACAAGCCACTTTTGAATCCGATTGGGCCACCGTCGACGCCGCTCGAGAACAAAACGCACCCGACGAACAAGCGGAGGTCTGCCAGCCTATACCTAAAAAGGACGCGGAAAAAGCCGCTGCCGTGCTCGTCCATGAATTGCGGCCCGTCACTGAAACCGTCAAAAAAGCTGTCAAAAAAGTTTTGACGCAAGCTGGAGAAGACGTGTTTCACGATAAAATTGTAAAAACCACGGTAAAAAAGGTTGTCAAGAAGGCTGTGAAACAAGCGGTAAAAGAGGTCGTAGAAAGCGCCGCGCGGGAATAAATGGAAATAGAGGTGTACGATTTACTGTAGAGGTAACTTTTTATGAAAATCAAATGCGGCAACCGAAGGCTGCGGTTCCTCTTTTTGGCGCTGCTGGCCACCGGTGGGATTCTCACCCTGCGGCGTGAATCCGCTGCAGCTTTCAAGAAAACCAAAGAGGCGCCTGAGTATAAGGAATTTCTGAATCACGTTCAGGATTACGTTCGTCTCCATAAATCTCTGGAATCCACCCTTCCGCCCCTGAAACAAACCGACGTGCCCGAACTGATTACCGCGCACGAACAGGCGCTTGCGAGAAAAATTCGCGAAGCGCGCCCCGATGCCAAGCCCGGCGATATTTTCACCAAAGACGCCACCGAAGCTTTTCGCAAAGCGGTCCACCATGAACTCCACGGGACAGAAGGGCGGCACGCGCGCAAGACCCTCCGGCAAGGCGAGCCTCTCAAGGAAATGCATTTGGAGATCAACCAGGCTTATCCCGATGGTCTTCCCTTCACCACCGTGCCGCCCTCCCTTTTGCTTAAGTTTCCAAAACTTCCGGCGGAGCTAGCCTATCGCATCGTCGGGCGGGACTTGGTTCTAATGGATGTGAAAGCCAGCCTGGTTATCGATCTGATTAAAGACCTGCTTCCGCAAACATAGCTTTTCGAATCACGGAGGAAAAATCATGCTTCGCCGCAACTTGCCTATTCTGCTGCTTCTGACGCTTCTAGCCTCAAATCTCATAGCGGACGATTTCAAGTTTCCGCTGAAGTCCAACTCCGTCCGGTTCGCCGCCATTGGCGACATGGGAACAGGAGAGGCTCCGCAATACGCGGTAGCCGAACGTATGATGACGGTTCATCAACAATTCCCTTTTGAGTTCGTCATCATGCTCGGTGACAATCTTTACGGCGGAAGCAAGCCCAAGGATTACGAAAAGAAATTCGAGCTTCCTTACAAACCGCTCCTCGACGCCGGCATTAAGTTTTATGCGTCTCTTGGCAACCATGACAATCCCAACGAACGCTTTTACAAGCTCTTCAACATGAATGGAGAAAATTACTTAACTTTTAAAAAGGGCAACGTGCACTTCTTCGTGTTGGACAGCAACTACATGGACCCCAAGCAACTGGAGTGGCTTGAAAAGCAATTAAAAGGTGCAGGTACTAGCGACTGGAAGATTTGTTACTTTCATCATCCGCTTTATTCATCGGGGAAAACCCACGGTTCGTCGAATGAGTTACGCAAATTGCTCGAACCCTTATTCATAAAGTACGGCGTAGACGCCGTGTTTTCCGGCCACGATCACGTGTACGAACGGGTCACTCCACAAAAGGGAATTTATTACTTTACGGAGGGATCGTCCGGTCAGTTGCGCAACGGGGATTTAGCGAAAACGAGCATGACGACCAAGGGTTTCGATACCGATCGCACCTTTATGCTCGTCGAAATTGCCGGCAATGAAATGTATTTTCAGACCCTTTCGCGTTCCGGTGACACCGTGGATTCGGGTGTTTTGCAAAAAATGATTCACGCCGAAGTGGTTCACACCGACGCTGCTCCCGCGCAATAAGCGATCTGAAATCTTTTAGCGATTGTGCCTTACGCCAAGGTTTTCACTTGGCCTCTCCACCACTCCTGCCCCGCTTCCGGCAGCGTGTAGATCGGATCGTAGTATTCATAGCGCCGCGAAAGAGCATTTGCATCATCAGTCTCGATCCCCGTGCGGTAATTTTTCGTCCAATAAGAAATTCCCAGATGCCGGTCGTATTCTTTCACCTGATGCACCCACCGTTTGCCCACAAACGGTACGTCACATACCACGCGGGGCGTCGCGAATCCCGGCAGGTATCCCATGATATCGTGCTGCAATTGTTGAGCTTCATGCACCGCCAACCGCCAATGCTCGGCGTTCGGAATCATGTCGCACTGATAAAAGTAGTACGGCATGATTTTGCCGTGATCCAGCAGCGTGAAACACAAATCCAAAAGTTCCTCAGGAGTGGTGTTTACTCCGCGCAGCAGCACGCCCTGATTCCGCACATCGCGAAAGCCCATTTCCAGCAACTTACGCACCGCTTTCGCCACCAGTGGTGTCACCTGGCGCGCGTTGTTCACGTGCGTGTGCATAGCCAGGTCAACGCCGCGTTCACGCGCTTTCTTGGCCAGCCGCTCCAGCCCCTGCAGCACTTCGTCCTGCAAAAAATGCTGCGGTATGGCCATTAAGCCCTTGGTCGCCAGCCGTATATCCTTGATGTTTGGCAAATCCATTAGCTGCGATACAAAAGATTCCAGCTGAGCTATCGGCGAATTCGCGATATCTCCGCCAGAAACCACCACGTCGCGCACCGACGGCGTAATCCGCAAATATTCCAGCATTTGCTGGTAGCGGTCTTTCTGCGGAACCTGAAACTTTAACTTCACTACCTGGGGCACGTCGTTGCCCACCAAATCCATGCGCGTGCAGTGTCCACAATATTGTGGGCAGGTGGAAAGCAATTCGGCCAGCACTTTGGTTGGATAGCGGTGCGTGAGGCCTTCTACGGCCCACATGTCCGCTTCATGTAAGCTGTCGCGGCTGGACTTTGGATGGCTCGGCCATTCTGGGTGACGGTCATCAAACGCCGGCAACATATATCTGCGCACCGGATCGTTCCATAAATCCGTATCGTCCATGGTGTTGAGCATCTGCGGCGGAAGTAGAATCGACATGGTCGCGCGCTCTTTGATGTCGCGCTCCACGCTGGCCATCAAACTATCCGGAATGACGTCGCCGAAAACTTCTTTCAACTCCTTCAAATTCTTTACCGTGTGACGCCGCTGCCACAGCGCCGTTTCCCACTCCTCGGCCGTAACATTTTTATAGCCCGGCAGACGCCGCCAATCCGGCTCGACAAATTCACGCTCCGGCGGATACTTGAATGGTTGCTGCCCTCCACCCACTTTGCCTGCGGGTTTCCACGTTGGGCGCGCCGCTTTCTTTTCTTGCGCAATAATTTTCGTTTCGCTCATGTAGTTTGACCAGTTTCAGGCGTGCTGAATTCCGATTCGTATTATTTTACCGCAGCTTTGCTTCGCCCACCAGAAAAACCGCCCTCAATTGCCAATCTGCGCAATCTATGCCAAAGTCAGTCACTGCACCCTTGAGCAACTTCTTACCGCAACCTTAATGTCTCGCGCTAAAAGTCGCCTGGCCTCGCAAATGACGCGTACCCTCCCATCACGACTTTTTTTGCTCCTGTGTCTGCTCCCGTTCGTCGCACGAGCCGAAGACTTAAAAAAAATTCAGCCTACTGGCTACGTAACGGATCTGGCTGGCGCACTCACTCCTGAAGCAAAAGCCCAACTGGAAGCTCTGTGCACCGAGCTGGAACAAAAAACCGGCGCGCAAATGGCTATCGTCACCGTTCACTCACTCGAAGGCGATGAAGCCCAAGTCTATGCCAACAAACTTTTCAAGCAGCTAGGTGTCGGCAAAAAAGACGACCGTGGCGTCATGCTACTCGTCGCGCCGGATGAACACCGTTACTGGACCGAAGTCGGCTACGGTCTTGAGCCCGTCATCAACGACGCTCGCGCTGGCGACGCCGGCCGCACCATGGTTCCCTATTTCAAACGCGGGGATTTCAGCGCCGGCATTCAGGCCGGGGCATGGCAACTCGCAAAATACATTGCCGACGACCGTAACGTCGCGTTGTCAGGCCAGTCACAAATCCAAACACAACCAATTCGCCGTGAAACTGGCCGGCGCGAAACTGGAATCCCGTTCATCACCTTGTTGATTATCGGCTTTGTCGTTTTTTCGATTCTCGCTCGCGTCATCGGCGGTTTATCCAATCAAGCCGGACGCGGTGGAAGCAGCGGAAGCGGTTGTTTGTGGTTTCTTCTTGGGATGCTTGCGAATAGCGGGGGCAGGTCCAGCGGGTGGGGTGGTGGCGGTGGTAACTGGGGTGGCGGCGGGTTCGGCGGCGGCGGAGGCGGCTTCGGGGGTTTTGGCGGAGGCAGCAGCGGTGGCGGTGGCGCCGGAGGCAGTTGGTAGCAGCTCAGTTTTCGCTATGTAAATCGAGTCGTCATCGGCATGATAAACCGATCAGTCGAAATGGATGCCAACATGGAAACAATCCTCACGGATCTGGTGCGACGGCTCAAGGAGTTTGCAGCCGATAACCTCGAGTCGGTAATACTGTATGGCTCCGCCGCGCGCGGCGACTATCATGAATCGCATTCGGATTTGAATGTGCTCTGCACGCTTCGTTCGCTCTCGGTCGTCGAGTTGACGCGCATCGCGCCGGCCATAACCTGGTGGTGCACCGAAAAAAAAGAACCCGCTCCCATGCTTTTTACGTCGCAGGAGCTGCAACATTCCGCCGCCGTCTTTTCCATCGAGTTGCTCGACATTCAAAAATCTCACCGCGTTCTCTACGGACCCGACATTGTGTCCGGCATTTCCGTGCCGATGAACCTGCACCGCCTGCAGGTCGAGCACGACCTGCGCATCATCATTTTAAAATTACGGCAGCGATTTTTAAGCGCTTCGCAAAAACCTCAGGAACTCTCTGCCATTCTTGCGGAGTCCATTTCCAGCGTTCGCACTTTGCTGCGTCATGCGCTGATCGCCCTGAACGAAGAACCGCCCGCGGCGCCCCATGATTTGTTTAAGCGTATTGCCGAGATTTGCGGCGCGCAAACCGCCACTTCATTGGACCGCGCCTGGAGCGCGCGCGCTACGTCTCTTCCCGCGGATGAAACTTCTGGCATTTACGGAGCGTATCTAACTACGCTGGAACAAGTCATTCACTGTCTGGATAGTCACGCTCCGAAGCACGAATGGCAACGACGGAGCGCCAAATAATTTGCGGTTTAATCTCTCGAGGTGCGTATGAAAAAGGGTCTGATCGTCTTAATCGTCATAGTCCTGATTGCATTTCTGCTTGGCAGTTCGTTTGTAAGCCGAAGAAATCAAATGGCCATAAAACGCGAAGCAGTCAACGCCGCATGGTCCCAGGTTGACGTCGTTCTGCAGCGCCGGGCCGATCTGATTCCCAACTTGGTCGAAACCGTCAAAGGCTTCGCCATCCAGGAACAGACCGTCTTTGGCGACATTGCGAAAGCCCGCTCCGCGCTTCTTGGCGCCAGCACGCCCGCCGGAAAAATTGCTGCCAACGGTCAACTGGATAACGCCTTGGGCCGCTTGCTGGTCCTCGTGGAAAATTATCCGCAATTAAAATCCAACGAAAACTTTATGCGCCTGCAGGATGAACTCGCCGGCACAGAAAATCGCATTGCCGTGGAACGCCGCCGCTACAACGAAGCCGTGCAGGACTACAATACTTACATTTCGCTTTTCCCAAACAGCCTGGTGGCCAGCCTTGCTGGATTTACGCGCAACGACGCGTATTTCAAAACCGATGAAGGCGCGCGCACCGCTCCGAAAGTGAATTTCAACTTTGACAAAAAGCCGGCGGAAACACCGGCGCCCGTTAAACCCTAAAACATCTTTTTTGTGTTTTTTGCAGCCGAGACAAACTTAAACGGTGCCGAGGAATTCTCCGAGCAGCATGTGGAAATGGTGCACGCCATTTTCGCGTTTCACCGAATAGCGGCCGCGATCATACGTCGATGATTGCAGCCCGCGTTGCACACTTTCGCAAAGACCGATATCTTCCTGCTGCACTTGGTCGCTGAAGGCCACCGCTTTTTTCACGCGTTCTCGCACGCGTGGCGAATCAGGATCGTGAAAAAACCATTCAAAAATCGTTAACGTTTTATCATGCGAAAGCGGAACGACTAAATTTGTTGAAATATTGTCTGGATAAATGTTCAGCATCAGATTCGGAAAAATCCAGAAATAGGAAGCTTCTTGCGTTCCCCCGCCCGGCGCATAAGACCGTTCCGCGGCTTCATCCAGTTTCATCGCCCGGATTGGCGCGAACTGCTGGGAATAGAAACGGAAGGTTTCCGTGCGGTATTGCGAATAATCAATTTCGCGCATTAATCCCGGGTGCGCAATCGGGATGTGGTAACCCTCGAGATAGTTATCGACGTACACTTTCCAGTTGCAATTGATAACGTAATCGCGTCGCTCCACCACTTGCAATCCAGAAAACTCAAAGCCCTTCGCCTGCTGCGGGACTTTGCCAAGAAACGCGGCCAGCGGCTTCGCTTCGCCGTCAAAATTAACAAATATAAACTGCTCCCATACTTCCACGCGCAGTGGAACCATGCCCATCTGGCTGCGGTCAAAAAATTCCACGCCTTCCACATCCGGCGTGCCGATCAGCCGTCCATCCAGCGTATACGTCCAGCCATGGTAGCCACAGCGAAAAACACTTTTGCATCCAGCGCCTTGCGCAATCGGTCCGGCCCGGTGCCGGCAAACATTGCTGAACGCGCGCAGCGTTCCCATTTTGTCTCGAACAATTACAATCGGCTCGCCGGCCACTTCCGCGGTGAAATAGCTCTCTGGATCGGCGATGGTGCGCCGCACACCATTTGCTTCTCCGCAGTCCTGGCTTAATGTTCCAACCAATTGCCAGGTACGGCGGAAGATTCGTGCTTTTTCCACCTCCAGAATTTCCGGTGCGATATAGAAACGCGAAGCCAGCGTCTGAGCGCATTCAATTTGTTCATTCACATCAAGATGCAAGGGTTTCGTAATCATAAATAATCAAACCCGCCCAAAAAGACACCACTGAATTTCACAAATGCAAAAAATACAATTTTAAAACCTGCGTGTTTCCTGCCGCGACCAGCGCTCAATTACAATTTTTGACTCTGTGTAGAATTCCACCGCGTCTTTTCCCTGTCCGTGCAAAATTCCGAAGAAACTCTCTTTCCATCCGCTGAATGGAAAATACGCCATCGGCGCCGCGACACCGATGTTTATTCCTATATTTCCCGCCGGCGCTTCGTAACGGAATTTTCTAGCTGCAGCTCCACTCGTGGTAAATAGTGAAGCCTGATTGCCATAAGGACTGTTCCGCACAAAGTCAATCGCATCATCAATCGAGTTAGCGTGCACCAGACTGAGTACCGGTCCGAAAATCTCGGTGTGGGTAAGTTCACTCGACGCCGGGACACCGTCAAGAACCGTCGGCTTCAGAAAATTTCCCGATTCGTGCCCTTCGATTCTGGCGTCGCGCCCGTCGACTATCGGCTTAGCGCCTTCTTTCACTCCCGAGCCAATCAGCGAAGTGATCCTGCTTTTGCTGTCCGCTGAAATGACCGGGCCCATTTGAACGCCGGCATCTAATCCATTGCCCACGCGCAATGACGATGCTGCACTGGCAATCGCATCGCGAAAAGTTTTTTTCGCTTCTCCAACCGTTATCGCCACAGAAACGGCCAGGCACCTTTGCCCCGCGCATCCGAACGCGCTGTCGCTGATGATTTGTTTGGCCAATTCCATATCCGCATCTGGCAAAACCACGACGTGATTTTTTGCGCCGCCTTGGCACTGCATACGTTTGCCGCTGGCTGCTGCTCGTACGTAAACATGTTTTGCAACCGGAGTAGAGCCCACAAAGCTGATCGCTCGTACCTGCGGATGATCGCAAAGTGCATCCACCACGACGCGGCCGCCATTCACTAGATTCACGACGCCCTTCGGCAATCCCGTCTGTTCCAGCAATTCCATAATTCTTCGCATGGTAATGGGAACGCGCTCCGAAGGTTTCAGCACAAATGTATTTCCGCAGGCGATCGCATACGGCAAAAACCAAAACGCAATCATCGCCGGAAAATTAAATGGAGTAATCGCGGCGACCACGCCTAGAGGTTGCCGGATCAACATTTCATCTACGCCCGGCGTAACATCTTCCAGGTTGTAGCCTTGCATCATCATTGGAATGCCACACGCCACTTCCACATTTTCAATTCCGCGACGAAGTTCCGCTTTTGCTTCGCCAAAAGTCTTGCCGTTTTCCACGGTGATCAATCGCGCCAGTTCGTCAATGTGCTCGTCCAAAAGATTCTTCAATTTGAAAAGGTATTGCACGCGCTCGCCCGCGGGGGTGCGTCTCCACGCCGGAAAAGCGTTTGCCGCCGCTTGCACTGCGGCGTCGACATCGGCGCTGGTAGAAAGCGGAGTGCGAGCGAGTAATTCCGAGGTCGCGGGGTTCGTCACGTCCGCAAATTCAGTTGCCGAAGAACGCTTCCAGCTTCCAGCGATGAAATTGCGAACATCCGCCAATGATGATGTTACGGTACCACTCATATTTGTCTCCTACCGGCTTTGTCCTGGACCAGAACCGCGCTTGCGATCCGAATAATATAAACGGTGCGGCAATCTTCTTCTCGAAGTCTACCAAAATTCTGTAAAGTTGGTGCAATTCGTCGCGCTCCAAAGTGGTCACCGCGACGCGGTTTTCATCGAACTAAATGCGAGAAACCCAAGCAGCGCGACCGCTCCAATAATCGCCACCCATAAGATCCCAGGGTGCCGCTCTGACCATGGCCGGTCGTCCGGCCGTCCCGTATAAATTTTGTTTAAAACTTCAGCGCCCAGTAGCAGCGGCGACGCCGTTGGATCTTTGTGAAAAAGTTTACTGTAATCGTAAACAGGCTTAACCAATTTTTCGTCCCCGTAGTACAAGCTGAGCTGGGTTACCACTGGCGAATCAAAATAAAGCCTTCTTTCGTACTGTTGCAACCGTGCGTTGGCAATCCTTAATGGAGCGTCATCACCATTTTCAATAATTACGCGATATTTTCCAGAACGCGGGCGCGAGAGGCTAACCGAGGTTTCTTCGATGTCAATTTTCTGAGCATTCCGCTGCAAATGAATAACAGTGATCTTCCCGAATCCAATCTCCTGCTCGTTGTCTCCCTGAATTCGCACATCGCGGCTAAAATTTTCTTGATGACCGGCAAGCGCGAAATTAACTCGCTCGATCGGGACATTTTTCGATACTGAAAACGTAAAAACAGACTCCCTGCTCTGTTCCTCCCGCCTTGGCTCGCTGTTGATGTCGTGCCACGCGATCGCACCTGATGCGACCGTGTTGCCCACAGCTTGTATCACATCAGATGGCTTTATCGGACCATCTATCGTCACGCGCAAGAATTTAAACGTCGATAGCGGCACCTGCAACGTGCTGTTTCCACCTAATTTTTCGTCAGACAAGTCATACACGGTCGTCGTACCCAGTGCGCTCCAGTGATTTCCGTGAGGATCGTCCTGCCCCTCGACATGAGCATGCGCCACGAAATTTTGTGCCGCCAGGGAAAGCGTTACGCGGTCATACTCGGGAACCTCATGCATATCCAAAAGAAATTGTGTCTTTCCCAGAACAGTGCCGGGCTGCAGAATTCTCAACGCTTTTTGATCCGTTTCGGATGGGGCATTTTCGACTGTCAGGGCGTAAGGAATTTCTTTGTCTCCGGAATATATACGTAGGTCTTGCAAACCCGCGGCGGCGTGTTCCCAGACAGGCTCATTGACAACCACATAGTGCTGGCTATTAGAACTGGCGGATTGTACCGGTCGTTCATATCTAAAATAAGCGATTTGAGGGCTCGTTACCACGAACAGATACAGGAATCCCCACAAAATCTTCATTGAGAATCCCGCGCTTTCTTTTCTGGCGCCAGATTCAGCCAATCACGTTGATAAACAAATGAAATTCCCAGTAACACAGAGCCCAGTGCGATAAAACTGATAATCCGGTAGCTGCCTCCAAGTTGCGAGACATCGAGTGCAAATACTTTAACGGTCGTGAGTGCAATCAAGAGAAGGGCCTGCCAGCGGGCAAGAGCGGAGCGCTCCCAAAAACCAAAAGCCATTAACCCGGCTCCGTAAATCAGCCAGATGGCGGAGTAAGTGAACCCACGAGCCACCGAAATTTCGTGATATAAAACGGATCCGTAGCCGTTCGGAGACAGTTGCCGGTTAAAGAAATCGGAAGCCTCCCAGGTCAGCGCGATCAGCGCCAGCAAGTTCGCGCCAACTGCCGCCGCTTTGAAGGATAAACCCCCTTGATCCGGCGCATACTGAGGGCCGTAATACGCAATAGCGGCGAGAATAGCGATTGCAACCGCATACGTGGCAAAACGTGAATTAAAAATTAACGTTTCCGCCAGCAATGGATCAAAGAACAATAAACGCGTGATCCCAAGTAAAAGCGCAATCCCAGCAAGATACCGAAGGACATTTGTGTTCGTTTTTACGCTAACCCACAATAAAACAGCCGATTCCACCAGCCAGCCAATGGTGATCCAACGAGCATTTAATTTTGCCGGTATGGCAATGGTTAGAAACGCTACGGCAATGGACACGTGAAGCAAATGAACCAAGTTCGAATCTTCTGAATTGGAGCGCGCTTTCGAGAAATGTGCGAGGCCAAGATAAATCGCCGAGAGAACCAGTGCGTACCACGTCAAAGTTAAGACTTCATGTTCGTACATGACGTATAAGGCTAGAAAAAATAACATGGCATTTAGCAGCGGGAGAATAGTCAACGTTACCGGTACCCTGGATTTACCGGCCTTTTCGTACACCACATCTTCGTAACGGAATACCACGGGAATTATTGCGAACACCGCCGCGAAAATAGCGGCGAAGAAAACCGTCAAGCCTCGTTGCTCCTTTGAATAGTACTCACCGCTCCACGCCAAAAATAAAATAGTTGTTCCGGCGAAACTGCCCCACAACAGACGCTGCCAAGGTTTGACGATAGCCACGACGAGAATCGCGATATCCAGCAGGCCAACGTAAGTAAAGAGCGTAACTTCGTGATTTTCTCCCGTGGAAATGAGCAATGGTGTTGCAAAACCGCCCGCTAGCGCAAAACTAGCCAACAATTCCGCGTCCTGGCTCAATGCCAAAATAATAGTCGATGCAGTTACTATCACCATCAGCGCGAAAGCTGCTCCCGCGGGGATCAGATGATAAATCTGAAATGCGGCCCACAATGATAGGTAAAGAGTCCCAATACCTATGGCCTTCAAGGAGTAAGAAAAGGCGTTATGACCACGTTTGCGGAAGGACTCACTCCATAAAAGAAGACCCATTCCCGCGAATATTCCGATCACAATTCTTCCGCTGGGTCCGATCCAATTATTTTCAAACGCATATTTCAGAAAATAGGAAATACCGATCAGCATCGCGACGATGCCGACGCGATTCAGCCAATACTGCCCTATCTTCTCTTCCATGCTGGCGCTGGCATTCATCTTTGCGTCAATTCGATCCTCATCGTAGATCGATCTTAGCTTTATTGGCGCCTGGGTTTGCGGAGTTGCACGTTGCTGAGGCGCACTAATTGGTGGCGGTGGCGGGACTTCCGCTGACGAAGAGAAATCCGGGGGCGCTGGCGCGTCCGCCCGTACTGACTTGGTTGCGGGCAAACTTCTTCGCTCGAGCTGCGCAACGCGCTCTGTAAGCGCCATAACTTGCAATTTTAACGCTTCTATTTCGTCGCCTGGATTTGTCACGCGACTACACTAGACCATTTTCGAGTAACAGCCAATCTGCGGATTAATTAAATTGCATAACTTAACCATTGAAAAGCGCGCCTCTCTATTTTCTGACTGCGGCCAAAGCCTCATAGGCTGCTCCAAGCAGTGGGGCAGATTCATTGAGCACTACGGAAACCGGCACATCGGACAACAAGGCTTCAAAATGCCACTTATTCTTGAAAGCTTTGAAAAATGCGCCATCCTTGATTTTGTCTAGAATTTTTACCGCGATGCCGCCGGCTACGTAAACTCCGCCAAGCGCCAGCACTTTCAGCGCAAGATTACCCGCTTCAGCGCCGTAAATCGCTGCCCACAGATCCAATGTTTCGGTGCAGACCGGACACGATTTCGCTAGCCCATTCCTCGTAATTTCAGGCGCTGGATCGGCGTCTGGATCTTCAAATGAAGCATGCCTGACAGTCGGTGACAAGAATTCATGAAGGGTCCGAAAACCGCGCCCGGAGAGAATCAGTTCCCAGCTGACTTGTGGGTAACGGCGCCGCATGAATCGCAACAATTCAATCTGTTGCTCGCTGTTCGGCGCAAAATCGGAATGCCCTCCTTCGGAAGGCGCAACTCGATAACGCGAGCCATCCCAAACAAGAAACGACTGCCCCAGTCCGGTCCCAGCGGCCAACAACGCTCTCGTCCCGCCCGGCTCCGCTTTACCCGGATTCAATACACAGAAATCCTCGGGCTGCATGTACTCGATGCTGTGCCCGGTTGCGCCAAGATCATTGAGCAGCACAATGTTTGGCACCTTTAATTCCTTTGCCAATATTCCCGCATCAACGGTCCACGGCAAATTTGTTGCGTGCACTCGTCCATTTACCACCGGTCCCGCCACTCCAAATCCTGCTGCCACCACTCCGTCGGCTGACAAATGGGGCGCGGCTTGCCGCGAAAACTCTTTCACGATGCGATCGAATTGCGCGAATTCTTTGCTCGCGAATCTTTGCCGGAAAACAGTGGTGAGCTTGCCGCCCTTTTCCGAAAAAAGCGCCAAGTTGCACTTCGTCCCCCCAACATCACCCGCAAGGATCACCTGTTCCCCCCGTTATGATTTCAACCGTTTTAAAATTATCGATTACACCAGTGCCTGCCGTCGCGGTCCAGCAAAAGGTCGGATTCTCGCGGTCCCCAACTGCCCGCTCGATATTGTGGCACGGACGCTGTCTTGGCCGCGCTCCAAACATCGAGAATTGGATCGAGCAGCGCCCAGGCGGCCTCCACGCTGTCACCACGGTCAAAAAGTGTGGGGTCGCCGCGTAGGCAATCGTTCACCAGTGTCGCATACGCGCTTCGCGATACTTCGCCAAACCCTTCGCGATAACTAAAATTCATGGTCACGTTGCCTATGTTCATGTCCGTACCGGGCCGCTTCGCGCCAAAAGACACGGAGATTCCTTCATCAGGTTGAATGTTTAATATTAATCGATTCGGTTCCACTTCGCGTTCACGAAACACGATGTGCGGCGCGCGGCAAAATTGAATTACGATTTCCGTGGTGCGCTTTGCCAGCCGCTTGCCGGTTCGAAGATAGAACGGCACGCCGGCCCAGCGCCAGTTATCGATAAGCAGCTTCATGGCCACAAATGTTTCCGTGCGCGACTTCGGATTTACATTCGGTTCTTCGCGATAACCGGGAACTTGCTTGTCGCCAATCTCCCCGGGCGCATATTGTCCCCGCACCACCGACTGCGCCACCATTTCCAGATTGAAGGGCCGAATAGACTGCAATACTTTGAGTTTTTCGTTACGCACGGCCGTGGCATCAAATGATGCGGGCGGCTCGACCGCAACCAGCGAGGTTAGTTGCAACACGTGACTTTGAATCATGTCGCGTAGTGCGCCCGTGGTTTCATAAAATCCGCCGCGTCGCTCGACTCCCAGCGTTTCCGCCGCGGTGATTTGCACGTGATCAACGTAATTGCGATTCCATAACGGCTCGAAGATTCCATTTCCAAATCGCAACACCAGCAGATTCTGAACCGTATCTTTCCCCAAATAATGATCGATGCGGTACACCTGCTTTTCTTCAAAAACATTCAAAACAATTTCATTCAACTCCTTTGCTGACGCCAGATCGCGGCCAAACGGTTTTTCAATAATGATGCGCACCCAGGAATTTGCCGAAGTGGGCTTTGCCAGCCCCGCGCGTCCCAATTGTTCGACGATGCTTTGATAAACTTCCGGCGGAGTAGATAGATAAAATAGCCGGTTGCCTCCAAGGTTTTTTTCCTTGTCGAGTTCCGTGAGTCGTTTCGCTAATTGCGCGTACGCGTTGGGGTCGTTGTAATCTCCCGTTTGGTAATGCAGATTGCCGGCGAACTCTTCCCATTTTTGCGGGTCAATTGGCCCCACCTCGGACATGCTTTTCGCCGCTTCACCTAACGCCGTCCGGAATGTTTCATCGTTCATGGCTGTACGCGAAAACCCCAGGATCGCGTATCTGGGGCCCAAGCCTTTGTGCACCGCCAGATCGTACATCGCGGGAATCACTTTGCGTTTGGCAAGATCGCCGGAAGCGCCAAACAAAACCACGGCGCAAGGATCCGATGCTCCTCGGTAAACGGTGCTTGCGTGGTTTGCGTCCTCGGCCATGCTGTCCGCCTTATTCTGGAATACGCAACGGTCTGCCGCTGCGTTCGAAACTATACCTCAATGCCCATGCTCCTGAGTTCCGCGCTCAACTGCTCCGCGGTTTGATGATGGATCACATTCATCCCCAGCCGCCTGGGACTCTCAAGATTTATCGTCCGATCGTCAATGAAAATGCACTCTTCCGGCGTACGCTGCGTTACTTCCAGCGCCACCCGGTAAATCAATTCGTCCGGCTTTCGCGAGCGCACATAACACGAACTGAAAAAAACCAGAAACTCCTTGCGCAACCCGAAAGCCTCAATCCGGTATTGATTTAGCTCCAGCGGTTCGTTGTTGATCGCGGCAATAAAATATTTACCTAGATTCGCCGCTTTTGTCAGCACGGCGCGCGTCTCCGGGTATTCCTTAGACTGCGCGAACATGAATGCGATGAAATCTTCGCGACTAAAGGTACGCGCCCTATAAAAAATTGTGCGGTCGAGATACGCGTTCAGCGAGATTTGTCCGGCATCGAGCGCGGGAAAGGACAAATCGTGGCGATCTTCGTAGTCATCCCAGTCCAATTGAAATGTATTCGCAGCTTCGCGTCGCGAAGCGCGGTCCCATCCATTGGTCAGAATTACCCCGCCGATATCCCAAAATAGAGTAGTAATTTTATTCAACCGCCGAGCTCCTGCTATGACCGCGCTGCCACGTGTAGCGCCATTAACTTTGTACCTACAATGCGGGAATCTCGCAAGTCGCGTATATCTGAGCTTTTCTGTACTCCTTAAATTCGAGAAATCAACCGACAATTCCACGGCTAGGATTTTGCGCAAAGTTGCAGTAAGGTGACTGTAGCGTTTCTCAAGGAGAATTTCATGGCGAACGATTCCAGCGCCCCCAGATCCCCATCCGGCGATACAGCTCAACCAGGAACGCGCATCGTTCACTGCGTCAAATTCGATAAAGACCTGCCTGGACTCGACCGCGTTCCCTGGAAAGGCGAACTTGGCAAACGTGTGTACGAAAATGTTTCCAAGGAAGCCTGGAAGTTATGGATCGAACATTCGAAAATGGTGATGAATGAGTACCGCCTGAACCCCATCGATCCCAATTCGCAGAAAATCATGGAAGAACAAATGGAGCAATTTTTCTTTGGCGCCGGCGCCAAATTGCCCGAAGGCTACGTGGCCCCCAAAGCGAAAAGCTAACTAAGGCATAGCTTTGGTGGCGGGATGCTCTACCGGCAACAGCGGAACAATATTAAATTTTAATTTTTGGTGTGCCGATCGCAGCGCGCTTTCCACTTCTCCGGGATTCGCTCCTTTCGCAAAAATAAATCCCAGATAGCTTGACCCTTCCGGCCAGGCCGCGATCGCATCGTGCAAGCGCGCCGTAATATGCAACTCCGTGATCCCGGGCGTGGCACGCGCTTCGGATTCACCAGCAACTCCTTCGAATCGTCCGCTTGACGGCACCGGAATCATCATCACGCCTGACGCGGCGTCTGCTCGCGGCGCTTCGGTTCCCGGCAATTCCAGCGCGTGACGCAGCAGCAATTCTTCCAATCCCATTGACTCGCCAATTTCTCCGCCCACAAATCGCAGTGTCCGCGAGCACAAGCCGCCAATCGGTCGTGGCGCGACCTCCAACGGCCACACTCCCGCCTCATTGATTCGAAACTCAGCATGAATAGGCCCGTGTGAGAGTCCCAGCGCAATCGCCGCATTCTTGGTGCTATTTTCAATAGCTCGCTTTGTTTCGTCGGACAGGCGCGAGGGTGTCACGTAGGTGGTTTCTTCAAAGTACGGCCCTTCAAGCGCATCCGGCTTGTCAAAAATTGCCAGAATTCTCAATTCCCCAGCGGTCATCAGCGCTTCCACCGCCACTTCTTCGCCAGGAATATAACCTTCAACAAGCATCGTGCCCACATTCGGATTGCGAAGCGCCAGAATTTCCGGCGACGCCAGCAATTTTTTGATTCGCGCCGCGGCAGCAATAAATTCGTCGCGGTTGTTTGCGCGGATCACACCCTGACTCGCGGAAAGCGAAAGTGGTTTCAAGACACAAGGATATTTAATTCCCAGCAGCGTCGGTTCTGGCGGCGGATTTAGCGAAACAGTTTGATACCACGGGCCAGGCAGGCCCGCCTGCTGAAAAACTTCGCGCATCCGCAGCTTGCTGCCGCAAGCCTCAACCGCGATAGGGTGGTTGTAAAACAAACCCAGTCCACGGGCTACGTAAGCTGCCGCAGCCAGCGGTCGCTCGCCTAATGCCAGTATTCCATCCACATTTTTGCCCCGCGTGGCTTCCAGCACCGTGTACGCTGCTGCGTCCGGTTTTTCGAAATGCACCGCGACGGCGTGGTCCCCCCATGGATCTTCCAGCTGGTGGCAGCGATCCGTCACATATATTATTTCGACGCCGAGTTTTTTGGCCGCTTCGTCGAAACTCCGTGTTTGATATCCCAACTTGGCAGCGAAGAGCAGAAGTCTTTTGGACGACATCACACAAATCCATCAGCCGAAACCGTGGCCGGCTCCGGATTTCTTTTTGCCACGCTTCCGATGGAAACCAACTGATCGTTTGTCGGTTCCGCGCAGCAGTACCACGGCTCGCTCAAGAATGGAACTACAGGATTGAGCTTAACCGACAAAGGGGGGGCAATACTTTCAGCTGCGTCGTGCGCTGCCTTCCAAATTCGCGCAAATGAAAGAGAACGCGCTTCCTTTTTTTTCTCTCCCTCGGACGCGATAGCTTGCACCGCGGCGCTAAGCTCGTCAACGTGCGGATCGGAATTTTTCCACGGATAAAATAAAGCTTGCGCGTCAAATGGTTCCACCATGTCTCGGATCTCTTCCAATTCCAGCAGCCGCGAGCCCTCCGGAATCAGCAGTCGAATTCCCAGTTGAATTGGCGCCACATTTTCTGCCAGTCCCTGTTCGTCGATCACGTGAAGAAGATCCAGGTAACTTTCAAGAGTGGTCCACGGCGAAAAAGGCACAAAGGTAGGATGCAGCGCGATACCCAAAGCGCGAAATACCGCTACCACATGCAAAAAATCTTCACGCGTGTGTCCTTTATCCAGATGTTTCAGAACCGCCTCATCCACCGACTCCACCGCGCTGATCACAAACAGACATCCCGTATCACGCAATACCGGAAGAAATTCTTCGTACTTTCGTAAATGCTCGATCTTTATGGTTACGTCGTAACTTATTTCCGGAAATTCGCGATGAAACTCTTCCACAATCTTCATTGCATGGCCGATCCCGTTAAAAAAATCCGGATCGCCGAACGAAATATGTTCTGCCCCGGCAGCCACTTGACGGCGCACATCCTCCATCACCACGTCGCGGCTCACAATGCGAAAAACGCCTTTGTACACCGGCACTACCGGGCAGTGGCGGCAAAGATGTTTACATCCGCGGCTCGCTTCCGTGGAACCCACCACTCGAAAGCCTCCGCCGGGCAGAATCAGATGCGCATATTTTTCCATCGGAGGGAGGTCCGAGCGATCCGGAACTTCGAACGCCAGCCGTTCCATCGAAATCAATTTCTCCTGTTGGATAATTTTCTTCGCGCCCGAACTGGCGATGCGTTGCGCTAGATGCGAAAGCCCTTCCTCGAACTCCCCTCCCAATATCGTTTCCACGCCAAGCGTGCGAAGATACCGCTCATTCATCGGCGCATATAATCCGTAGCAGCATAAATGCGCCGCCGGATTTAGTTCCCGCAAAGTGGGCAGCAACTGCGCCGCAAGCCTCGTCGCCGTGTGCATCGGCAGGTACAATGCAATCAGTTGCGCCGACTGTACCGCCGCGGCGTTAAGTGACTGCCGCGTCAAATCCATCTGCGCAACATGATGCCCACGTTTACGCAACCACGCCGCTGGTGACGCCAGTCCAAACGGTTGCCGGCCCAGCTCATAAGTCGAAATCAGAACAATGTTCATGCGCTTTCTAGTATAGCCGTCTTCAATACCATAAGAATTGCGCGAACAAAAATCCACTGCGCAGCCCACAGCAAACCGAACTTCGGTTATCATAGAATGTCATTCACTGAAAGGACGACCCGCTGAATGGCTATCTCCGCAGGAAATTCCTTTGGCACGCGCGACAAACTGAGCGTTGGCGCCCAGTCATTCGATATTTACCGGCTGGAGATCCTCGAACAAAAAAATATTGCGCAGCTCAGCAAGCTGCCTTTTTCTTTGCGTATCTTGCTGGAAAATCTTTTGCGCTTCGAAGACGGCCGTTTTGTACACGCCGGCGATATTCAAGCGCTGGCTAATTGGAAACCGAATGGCACGCAAAAAGAAATCGCGTTTATGCCCGCTCGCGTGCTTTTGCAGGATTTCACCGGCGTTCCAGCGGTAGTCGATCTCGCAACCATGCGCGACGCCATGCAACGCATGGGTGGCAATCCTAAACTCATCAATCCCCTGTTCCCCGCCGAACTGGTCATCGATCATTCCGTTCAAGTCGATCATTTTGGAAACGGCAACGCGTTCGGCCTGAACGCCGAGTTGGAATTTCAGCGCAACGTCGAACGCTACGCTTTCCTGCGCTGGGGCCAAACCGCTTTTCGCAATTTCAAAGTAGTTCCACCCGACACCGGAATCTGCCATCAAGTGAATCTCGAATATTTGGCCCGCGTTGTCTGCGCCGTGCCCAACGGCAACCGCATGGAAGCCTATCCGGATTCCCTCGTCGGTACCGATTCTCACACCACCATGATCAATGCACTCGGCGTTTTTGGCTGGGGAGTTGGAGGCATCGAAGCGGAAGCTGCGATGTTGGGCCAGCCGTTTTCCATGCTGGTTCCCGAAGTTGTCGGTTTCAAACTCCGCGGCCGCCTGAGTGAAGGCACCACCGCCACCGATTTGGTTCTCACCGTAACCGAAATGCTGCGCAAAAAAGGCGTGGTCGGCAAATTCGTGGAGTTTTACGGCTCTGGCCTTTCCAGTTTAAGCGTGCCGGACCGCGCCACCATTGCTAACATGGCCCCCGAGTACGGCGCCACCATGGGTTTCTTTCCCGTGGACAAGGAAACCCTGGCGTACCTGCAGTTCACCGCGCGCTCACACGAACAAGTTGCGCTTGTCGAAGCCTATTGCAAAGAGCAGATGCTCTTCCGCACCGATGCGACGCCCGATCCTGTCTTCAGCGATACTCTGGAACTGGATCTCGCCTCCGTGGAATCCACCTTGGCGGGACCGAAGCGTCCGCAAGACCGCGTCGCACTCACCAAAGCAAAAGCCTCCTTCGCCAAAGTGATTGAGGGCACTCCGCTAAAAGAAGTCGCGGTGCGCAACAACGGTGACGCCTTCAATCTATCCAGCGGCGCGGTAGTCATCGCCGCCATCACCAGTTGCACCAACACCTCAAATCCTTCGCTCATGCTCGGCGCGGGCCTGCTCGCGAAAAAAGCCGCCGAGCGCGGCCTGAAAGTAAAGCCGTGGGTTAAGACCAGCCTCGCTCCCGGCTCAAAAGTTGTCACCGACTATTTGAACTCTTCGGGTCTGATGCCGTACCTCGAAAAAATGAATTTCCACCTGGTCGGTTACGGCTGCACCACCTGTATCGGCAACAGCGGCCCTCTGCCTGAAGCCATCGGTGCCGCGATCAAAGACAACAACATGGTTGCCGTCGCGGTTCTCAGCGGCAATCGCAATTTCGAAGGCCGCATCCATCCGCTGGTTCGTGCGAATTATCTCGCTTCACCTCCGCTGGTCGTCGCGTACGCTTTGGCTGGCCGCATGGATTTGGATCTGACCACCGAACCGCTCGGAACAGATCCCGCCGGCAAGCCCGTTTTCCTAAAGGATATTTGGCCAACTCCGCAGGAAATCGAATCCACCGTGCGCGAGTCCGTCACCAGCGAACAATACCGCAAGCAGTACAGCAAGGTTTTCGAAGGCGATGCCCACTGGCAAGCGATGCCCGTTCCCGCGGACGACATTTATCAATGGGATCCCAAATCAACCTACATAAAGTTGCCGCCATATTTTGAAAACATGCCGAAAAATGCTCCGCCGCTCGTCGATATTCACGGCGCGCGCGTGCTGGCCATTTTGGGCGATAGCATTACCACCGATCACATTTCTCCCGCCGGCTCTATCCCCGTCGATTCGCCTGCAGGAAAATACCTGATCGCCAACGGCGTTAAGCCTCACGAATTTAATTCCTACGGCGCGCGGCGCGGCAATCATGAAGTAATGGTGCGCGGCACCTTCGGCAATATTCGTCTGCGCAACCTGTTGGCGCCAGGAACCGAAGGCGGTTGGACGCTGTATCTCCCCACCAACGAGAAAATGACCATCTATGACGCAGCGGTCCATTATCGCGAGAACGCCGTGCCCCTGATCGTTCTTGCCGGCAAGGAATATGGCTCTGGCTCTTCCCGTGATTGGGCCGCCAAGGGAACCCGGCTACTCGGCATCCGCGCGGTGATCGCCGAAAGTTACGAACGAATCCATCGCAGCAACCTCGTCGGCATGGGCGTGCTACCGCTGGAATTCAAGCCCGGCGAAACTCGCGAAACTCTCGGGCTTACCGGACGTGAAATTTTTGAAATCGAGGGAGTCGCGTCGCTCTCCGCGCGAAAAGAGCTCAGCGTTAAAGCCAAGGCGGACGATGGTAACGTGAAAACATTTACAGTCATCACCCGCGTCGATACTCCTGAAGAAGTTTCCTATTACCAGCACGGCGGAATCTTGCAGTACGTTCTCCGCCAGATGTTGGTATAAGCCAAAGGAAAATCTTGGCAAACCGTACGCTTTTCGCTCTTTACATTTTTCTTTTTTACCCGCTCGCGGCTTCGTCGCAAGAGCCCCGCGCGCCTCAGCCCATCGCCATTCGCGCCGGCAAACTCGTCGACGTCGAAGCAGGCCGCATTCTCAGCAACCAAACGATTTTGGTCCAGGACCACAAAATCACCGCCGTAGGTGAAAATATTGCCGTCCCCCCGGGCGCCACCATTATCGATCTTTCCAAAATGACGGTTCTCCCGGGCTTGATCGATTGCCATACGCACTTGGCCGATCTTGGCGACGCCGAACCTCTCAAGGTTCTGCAAAAATCCGCAGCCGAAAGCGCCTACGCCGTAATTCCCAACGCGCGAGTCACCTTGATGGCTGGTTTCACCACCGTTCGTGACGTCGGCGTTTATCGCGCTTTCAACGACGTAGCTCTTCGCGATGCCATTGCCCACGGGGATGTCATCGGTCCGCGCATGTTTGTCGCTGGCGCCTACATCACCATCAGCGAAGGCGCTGGCGCTATGACTGGACTCGCGCCGGATATTTCTTTGCCCTTGGATTTTCGTTACGGTGAAGCCAACAGCCCTTGGGAAGTACGGCAGAAAATCCGTCTGCTCGCTCATCGTGGAGCCGATCACATCAAAATTCTTTCCACGGGCGCCGTGCTTACCCACGGCAGCAATCCCAAGTCCATCGAATTCACTCCGGAAGAATTGAGTGCCGCCGTCGACGAAGCCAAGAATTTTGGCCTTCGCGTCGAAGCCCACGCCCACGCCGCGGAAGGCATCAAGAATGCTATCCGCGCCGGCGTAACTTCCATCGAACACGCCACCCTGATCGACGACGAGGGCATCGCACTTGCCAAGCAACACGGCACCTATCTCGATATGGATATCTACGACGAGGAATGCATTCAAGCAGGCGCAAAAAATGGCGCGACGCCAGCCGATTTTCTCGAACATGACCGCGACTTGGCCGAGCAGCAACGCCGCAACTTTACCAAAGCGGTTCGTGCCGGCGTAAAAATGGCGTTTGGCACCGACGCCGGTGTCTGTCCTCACGGCATCAACGCGCGCCAGTTTGCATTCATGGTTAAGTACGGAATGACTCCCATGCAAGCCATCCAGTCCGCCACCATCAACGCCGCGGACCTGATCGGCCATCCTGAACAATTTGGTTCCATTCGGGCCGGGAAATTCGCGGACATCATCGCCGTCTTGGGCGACCCCTTGGCGGACATCAGCATCCTCGAGCACGTCAAGTTTGTGATGAAGGAAGGCAAAGTCTACAAACAGGAATAATTATTTTTTTGCCGGCGAGAATTCTTTTTTGGACTTGTTTGTAACCTGCACGCGCCAAAGCAATAAAGCCCCAACGATTACAGAAACAGCTCCCATCGTCTGCGCGTTGGACATCCCGAAAAACGAGCGTGGATTAATCCGGATAATTTCAACTAAAAACCGCGCCAGTCCCGTAAGCATCAGGTAGTAACAAAAAATTTCGCCGGGGGCCCTGGATTCCCGCGCTAGCTTACCGCCCCGATTCCAAAGCCACGCTCCAATCGCCACCCACACAAAGAATTCGTACAGCGGTGTCGGATGCACCCGCTCCATCGTTGGCACCACGCCGTTTGGAAAACTCATACCCCATGGCAGCGAAGTGGGAATGCCGTAATCCCCATCCCCGGAAAGCAAACAGCCAATGCGGCCCATCCCGTAACCGATTGCCGCTGCCGGCGAGCATGCATCCAGAAATTCGAGCATGGGCAACTTCGCGCGCCGTCCCGCATAAAGCATCGCCGCAAAACCGCCAAGAAATCCCCCAAACCACGCGAACCCGGTTCTGCTGAAGATCTGCGGCCAGGGATCAGCAAAAAATTCGGCGGGCGTTTCCAGCAAATGGTACAACTTCGCGCCAATCATCCCCGCTAGTCCCGCGACCGTGATCATCGAATACGCATCCGCAGCCCAACCGCGCCGCTCGAAATCCTTTTGCAGGATGTACGCGGAGCACATCAGCGCTGTAGCTACCATCAGACCAAAAGTGGGCAGACTCAGCGGCCCGATGTGTAAGTAAGGAATCATTTTTGCAAGTTATCCCGACCTGAAACCAAGTATACATGACGCACAAAAAACCCGAGCCCCGCCCATCGCGCGACATTCTCATTCCTTCTATTACGCTGCTGCATTACACTTCCTTCGGTGCAAATGCATGAAAGTAAAACAGGTTTCCAAATTGACGACGCGCCTGATGGACTCGCATCACATCAGCGATGGCTCTAAGTTCCGCATCAAGCACTTCGATCCCGAAGACACCGGCGGCATAAAGTCGAAGGAAGAGGCTCAAGAGCTTCTCGATCGCGATTTGAAATCGCTCAAAAAATTGCAAGAAACCCTTTACGCGCAGGGCCGCTGGGGCGTGCTTATTATTCTTCAAGGCATGGACGCGGCTGGCAAAGACAGCATCATCAAACACGTTATGTCCGGCGTAAATCCCCAAGGCTGTGATGTATTCTCATTCAAATCGCCGAGCAATGAAGAATTGAGCCACGACTATCTGTGGCGGGCTCACAAAGAAGTTCCACAACGCGGCAAAATATCTATTTTCAATCGCTCCTATTACGAAGAAGTTTTGGTCCTCAAGGTCCATCCCGCCCTGCTCAACGCCGAACGCCTCCCCGAAAAACTTATCACCAAGCATATTTGGGAGCAGCGTTATGAGGACATCAACGCTTTCGAACGCTATCTAACGCGCAATGGCATCGTGCTCTGCAAGTTTTTTCTCCATGTTTCAAAAAAAGAGCAGAAAAAACGCTTCCTCGAACGCCTGGATGACCCTAAAAAGAATTGGAAATTTTCCATGGCCGACATTACCGAGCGTGAATTCTGGAAAGATTATATGCGCGCTTATCAGGAAATGATCCAGAATACCGCGACCAAACAGTCGCCCTGGTATGTCGTGCCGGCGGACAACAAGTGGTTCGCTCGCTTGATTGTGGCTGGCGCTATCATTGATGCCCTTTCCGAATTGAATTTGTCCGTTCCTAAGGTGGATAAGGCCAAAAGGAAAGAATTAGCGGCCGTGCGTGCTTCACTGCTTCACGGAAAATAAGAATAAATCCTAAGAACGATTTGGAGCCTTCATCTATGAAACAATTGGCAGTCGTAGCCGGTCTCGGTTTTGTCGGCAGAGCTCATGTCGATGCGCTTCGCAGGCTCGGCATCGAAGTACGCGGCGCTCTCGGAAGTTCCCCGGAAAGCGCTGCGGCAAGTTGCAAGGAACTGGGCCTCGATCGCCCTTATTCCTCCGTTGATGAACTCGCCGAAGACGCCGCCGTCACCGTGGTCCACCTGTGCACCCCGAACCATCTCCATTTTGCGCACGCCAGCCACTTGCTGCGCGCCGGCAAACACATTCTCTGCGAGAAACCTCTGGCTCTCGATTCCCGTGAAGCCGAATTGCTCGTAAAAATCGCAAAAGAATCCGGCCGCGTTGGAGGCGTTGCTTACAATTTGCGTTACTATCCGCTCTGCCACGAAGCTCGCGCGCTCGTAAAAAATGGCGCCATCGGCGAACCTCGCCTCGTCCACGGAGGCTTTCTCCAGGATTGGCTGTTGCATCCCACCGATTGGAACTGGCGGCTTGATCCCAAACTTGGCGGTCAGCTTCGCGCCGTCTCTGATATCGGAACGCATTGGCTTGACCTCACGACCTGGATAACGCAAAAAAAAATTACGGAAGTTTGCGCCGACCTCGCCACCGTAATTCCCGTTCGCCACAAACCACTCGGCCGTGTGGTCACTTTCCAAAAGGCTACTGGGAAAACGGAAGAAGTTCACATGACCACCGATGATTACGCCACCGTGCTTCTTCATTTCGAAGGCAACCTGCGCGGCGCCATGACCGTTTCTCAAGTAAGCGCGGGACGCAAAGCGCGCCTCTCCTTTGAAATTGATGGAACCGAGGGCTCCCTCGCGTGGAATTCAGAGGAACCCAACATGCTCTGGATCGGCCACCGCGACACTCCCAGCGAATTATTTCCCAAAGATCCCGCGTTGATGACTCCCGAAGCCCGCGGCTACGCCGTCTATCCCGGTGGACACACCGAAGGTTATGGCGACACGTTTATGCAGCTGTTTCGCGATTTCTATGGCTATCTGGATGCCGGCGATCTAACTGCGCCGCGCCACTTCCCCACTTTTCAAACTGGCAACGAAGAATTACTTTTGTGCGAAGCTATTGAAAAAAGTTCGCAGGACCGCTCCTGGGTATCCCTCGAAGGAAATTGAAGTTTATAACGGCCCGAAAAATTAATTCGGCTTCGCGTAATCGTATCGCAAGCTCGCGGGCATGCGACCTGACCCGGTACGCGTGTTGTACTCCAGCCGATACTGCTGATGCTCCGCATCTTCGGGATACTCCTGCCCCGCCGGATACGGATAGGAAATCGATGCGTGGCGTGGCAGCGGTTCGACCGTGAATGCGTGCGCCGCGTAAAAATCCAGATCCTTCTCGAATCCGTCCGCGAAGAAAAAATAGTCCCGCACCCACCCGGCGGGAAGCGGCGGCAATTTTGCCGGATCGAAATCCAGCTTCACGCCTTCGCCGGAGCTGAAAACCGCGAAACGATTATCGGCGGCCCTCAATAAATCGTGAACATCTCCGTATCGCGTGTAACTACCGGCCGCGCGCGCATAAGGACCAGTCGCGCTGCGGTGCGTAAACGAATACACCACATCACTCGCTGGCTTCAATTTCGTTTCGCGCGGAAAACCAAAAAAGTCCAGCGCCGCACGCGCCAGCGGAACTTCGCTCACACGCACGTCTTTTACTTCCGGTGTCTGATCAATGCGCACGGCGTCCCAATATATTTCTAAATTATTCCAAATCCGGATCCGTCGCGTGCCCGCTGGTATTTTTCCGCTCATCTCCGCGATCATGGTTCTTTCCATTCCCGCCGGAAATCCCAAATCCTCAATCACGCGCACCCATTTCCCACTCGCGTCCAATGCCTCCACGTACGGCGCGATCACCTTAATCCCCGCCTGATCCGCGGCATACATCGAAGTCGCCGTGAAATAGTCCGTGTAGCCATCCATCAGCAGTCGCAGCGGCTTGTTCGCGTCCCATTCGCCCAAATCCAATTCCAAGTAATGCAGCTTCGCAAAGCCCGCGAACGGCTGCCCGTCAAAGCCGGTTACATATTTGCGGTCTCGCCGCGAAAGCAGCGCCAGAACATCGTTGCCGCGATCGTCCCACGCTCCCGCGGGCACTCGCGCGTCACGGCTCGCAATCACGCGAAACTCCGGAAATGGCGGCGCGCTCACAAATCGTTCGTTCGGATTCACTTCCACACCCACTGGATGATCGATCGCCAGCAAGCGCACCTGATCCAGATACACCGTCTCTTCCATCGGCTCCATGAACCGGAAACTCAGCAATCCATTTTTAGCGCGAACACTTTTCGCTCCCACCTTCAAATATTCCGTCGAGTCCGGAACGTCCCGCTCCCCAGGCGCCACCCAATGCCCAACCACGCCCGGCCCCAGCATGTCCGCAATGAATTCGTATTCGCTTCCATTCCACGCAAAAAGTACCGGGCACGAACTGCCGCGTCGATCCAACTCCGCCACGCTTTGCGATTTGCGCGCGGCAAGATTCACTTCATCCTGTGGAACGCCAGTTGGCCAAAGCAACCGCACCAAATCCGCGTTCGTTTGCTTTCCCAGGCCCACCAGAATTGGCCCGGCATTTTGACTCAAATATCCCGACGCGCCCGCAACTTCCCATTTTTGATAGAGCGGCCCCGCATAAATTTCTACTTTCGTTCCGATGCCGCTCTTGTTGTCATTCAGTGGTTTAAGTTCAAGCCGCATCCAATTGTTTTGATTGGCTCCTTCATTCTTCAGAAACACCGGAGCGCCACCTAATTGCGTCACCACCAGGTCGGGGCTTCCATCCCCCTTCCAATCGGCAACCGCAATCGCCCGGGGCTGTGTCAGTTTGACTTGATCGAGATGAACATTTTTCGTGACGTCGCTCCATCCCGCCGTCCCCTGGTTTCGCAGCAAACGAATTTCCCCGCCGTGCGCTCCTTCTCCCACCGCCACCAAATCCAGCCAGCTATCATTGTCGTAGTCCACTGCCGCAAGTCCCCAGCCCTTCGTCCATCCCAACTCCGGAAGCGCCACGCGCTGCAATCCTTTTCCTTCCACATTGCGCCACAAACTTATTCCCGGCGCTCCATCATAGGTAAACGCCAGATCCATCCAGCCATCTTTATCAAAATCAAGCGCCACAACGCCTACTGCCGGAGGCAAATTTTCTTTTTTGAAATCAATGCCAGCAAGCGCGCTGAATTTTCCTTCACGCGGATTTAAATAAATTGCCGCGCCAGTTGTTCCCCCCGCAAATACAAAATCCACCGCGCGATCATTGTTGAAATCGCTGGTCACCACACCGCCGCTCGTCGCTCCTACTCCCAATCCCGTTTCCGTCGAAACATCCGTGAACGTGCTGTTTCCATTGTTACGCCACAAAACATTGTGCCGGCCACCACCCTCGCCGTTCGCAGACGCGCTCGTTACATATAAATCCAGGTCCCCGTCATGGTCGTAATCCACAAACGAAACGCTTACGCAATCTTTCCCGCGCTGAATACCAACCTTCTCCGTTACTTCTTCAAATTTTCCTGGCTCCGTATTACGCAGCAAATGAACGCCATCGCTGAGGCACACCGCCAGGTCCGTGCGGCCATCATTGTCAAAATCGCCCGCGGCGCAGCCCAGTCCGCTGCCCTTCAATTTAATCCCCGCTTTCTCGGTTACATCCTCGAAGCTCCCGTTGCCGGAGTTCCGCACCAACTTGCTCACGCCGTCGGCGCTGGCGCTGACCAAAAATAAATCCGGCTTGCCATCGTTGTCATAATCAATAAAGCAAGCCCCAGTGCTCGGCCCCACTGACGTTGCCGCACCCACCGGTTGCACTGTGTATTTCACATTGATTGCCGCAGGCGCAGCCATCGCGGCTCCATGAAATAATTCCGCCAGTGAATATTTCCCTTGATCCCCATACCCCGCCCCGAATGGCGCCCCGATATGTTCCGTTGTAATTTTCTGAAACCTCGCCAAATGCTTTCGCGCGGACTCCGCATCTCCCTTGCGTTGATACGCCCGAGCCAATCCAAATTCCGCCGATGCATGATACGGCTGCAGCTCCAGCGCTTTCTGAAATGCCGCAATCGCGGCATCGTACCGCTGCAGTTGCGAATTTAAGTATCCCGTAAAATAAAACGCATCGGGTTCCGACGGCGCAATTTGCGAAACATGCGCTAACGCCTCCAGGCCTTTTTCCGATTCGCCCATGTCCTTATACGCCAGCCCCAGGTTGTACCAGCCAAATGGATCGTCGCGCAGTTTTCTCGTGGCTTCTTCCAGCGCTGCTCGCGCTGGCTCCAGCTTTTGTTGCGCCAGCAGCGAAATTCCCAGATTTAATCGTGCCAGTCCAAAACTGCTGTCCGCAGCCATCGCTTGGTCGAAATATTTTTGCGCTTCTGCGAATTTTTGCTGGTTCATGTAAGCAACGCCCAGCGTATTCAACCGCACCGCCTCCGCTGTATTTCCCGTTGGTTCATTTTTCTTCGGCGCCGCCGCTTTATTGCCCGTCTGCATGGCCCCGGAATACGGCGTCCACGCCAGTGCCATCGACAGTCCCAGCGAAACAACCACCACTGCAAACGCTCCCCAACTTCGCCGAATTCGCATTGCCACATTCCCTCCGCGGAAATCCGTCCCGCTAACTCGCCCGCTCCCATTACTCGCTGCTCTTCATTCTACCGTCAATATTTTTCCCAGCACACTAGGCTCTTCAAACACCGGTTGACCTCTTTCTTTCCACAAACTACGCTTCTTCAATCCATGAGCGTATCCCTGTTCTCATCCATCGCGGAATTAATCACGGCTTTTCAAAAGAAAGAAGCTTCTCCCCTCGAAATTCTTAACCTTCACCTCCAACGCGCGAAAAATTTGCATTCCCGCTTGAACGCTTTTGTGCACCTCGATGCGGAAAACGCGCGCAAAGCCGCCACGGATTTGGAAAAATCGGCACCGCTATCCGCCGCGCGGCCGCTTCACGGGATACCCGTCTCCATCAAAAGCTGCATCGACGTTGCTGGCTGGGCCTGTCCCGCCGGTTCCTTGCTGCGAAAAGATTATGTACCTGCGCAAGACGCTCCGCTCGTTGCCCGCCTAAAATCCGCGGGCGCCATCCTGCTTGGCAACACCAACACTCCAGAATTTTTGATGAACTACGAAACCAATAATTTGGTGTCCGGCAAAACCAGTAATCCTTGGGATCTTGCAAAATCCGCCGGCGGTTCCAGTGGAGGCGAATCCGCAGCCATTGCTTCCGGTTGTTCCGTAGCCGGCGTCGGCAGCGATGGAGGAGGCTCTGTCCGCGTGCCTGCTCATTTTTGTGGCATTTGCGCCCTCAAGCCCACTCCCGGCCGCGTTCCGTCCACCGGTCATTTCCCAGCCGGCGCTGGAGCATTCTCTTGGCTCGGCGCGGTCGGCCCCATGGCGCGTACCGTCGCAGATGTGCGTGCCCTCTTTGCCGTGATGGCCGGTTCCGATCCAGGCGATGCGCTTTCCGCGCCGATTGCCTCGCGCAATTTTTCCCCTCAACAACTACGCGGCCTTCGAGTCGGCATCCTGCAATCAGACGCTCTCGGCCATGCTACCGTGGAAACCACTGCGGCCGTGCAAAAAGCAGCCGCGTCTCTGCAGCACCAATCCTTCGCCGTCGAGCTTTTTCCCCTTCACGGCCTTGATCGAGCTATCGAACTGTGGTGGTTTTTCTTCGGCCCGGTCATTGCCCATCTTTTCCGGCAATCCTTCGCAAACCTAGAAGTCGCGCGGGAAGCCGAAATCAGCCCCATGTTCCGCGAATATCTTGCACTCGCCGATCAACCCTCAATTACCCCCGCCATAACGCTCGACCAGTTCATGTCCGCTTGCGCCGCGCGAGATCTGTTGCGCGCCGAACTCATTCGACAAATGCGCGATGTCCCGATTTTGCTTTCACCGGTTTCTACTGCGCCAGCCTTCGCGCACGGCCAGGGCACTTGGCGGCCCGGCGATCCTCACTGTTACCGCGACACCATGCGCTATTCCCAGTGGCTGAATCTCGCCGGATTCCCGGGAGCCTCGGTCCCACTAGGCTTCTCCGGCGACGGCCTTCCCATAGGCGTCCAGATTATTGGCCGGCCCCACGAAGATGAATTGGTTCTCGCAGTGGCAGAATGCATTGAACAAGCTCGCGGTCCCTGGCAAGCGCCGCCAAATTTGGCGTGACCTGGCAAATATTTTAGTGATACTCTAAATTCAAATCCGCATTAACGCTTGACATTCCCGCGTTAATGCCTTATTAATCCGTTTTAATAAGTCCTGAACGGTGCTTCAGTCATCCAGTCGAGTGGTGGGGGTCTGTCTCGCATGAGTCTGCGATCTCTTGCTGCTATTCCGGCTTACGATTTCGTTGTGTTCCCTGCTGGTGCTCCTGCGTGTCTCTCATCCCAGAAAAAATCGAGTGGAGGTGACGCTGTGAACGGTAACTGCAAATCTATTCTGTCAGTGAGCGATGTGCGATCAGCGCTTTCCCTTGCGCTCGGCGTTCTGCTGCTTATGCTGTGCATTCCGTTTGGCGCAAACGCTCAGGGCGGCAGGGGCAGCATCAGCGGTCTGGTCACCGATCCCGCGGGTGCGTCCGTCAGCGGCGCCAAAGTCACTCTACTCAGCAATGCAACTGGAGTCACGCTGAACACGGTTACAAACGATGCTGGTCTGTACAGTTTTGTATCCCTGAACCCGGGCCTCTATGTAGTTACGGTTAGTCAAACGGGCTTTGAGGGCTTCGCTCAAAATAATGTGTCGGTCACTGTGGATCAAGTCACCACCGTTAATATCGCCCTGAAAGTCGGCAACATGGCCGAGACGGTTGAGGTCACCAGCACTATCGAGCTCGCCGATCCGAGCAATTCCACTGTGGGCCAGTTGCTTGATTCCGCCACCATTGACCGCGTCCCGCTGCTCACACGCAACGTATTTGATTTGGTCCAGCTCAGCGCCGGCGTAACCCCCGCCAACGGCGCGCCCAACTCCTCCAGTTCGTTTCCTATCACCAACATCTCCGCCGGACGCCCGGGAGTTGATGTTTCGTCCTACACCATCAACGGCGCCATAGTCGGATCTGTTTACTTTATGCTCGACGGCAGCCCGCTGGGTATCGCGGAAAATAACCTCGGCGCCATTATCCCTGCAATGGAAATTCCGGAGGATGGCGTCGAAGAGCTTCGCGTCGAAACCCAGAACACCTCGGCCAGCTATCAGAGCGGCGGCGCTGGCGTCATTAGCGTGGTCAGCAAATCCGGCGGCGACCATTTCCATGGCGATGCCTTCGTGGTTTTCCGCCCGGATAAACTTTCCGCCAACGATTCCTTCTTCAAGGCACAACAGCTTTTGGCCGGCACTCCCAACAAGCCACCCGCGTTTCATCGCTACCAGGAAGGCGGCGCCATCGGTGGTCCCATCCTGCACCGCAAGCTCTTCTTCTTCGGGGATTACGAAGCCACGCAACAGCAACTGTTTGACCCTTCATTCAGCATTTTTACTGTTCCTACCTCGAAGGAGCGCGTTGGCGATTTTACGGCCGACAACTACACCATTTATAATCCGCTCGCTCCCGATAATCCCAAGGGAACGAATCCCAATGGAACGAGGAACGAGTTTCCGACCCACAACCTGCTTACCAGCTATATCGACCCGACTACCGGTACCAATCTTGTCCTCAGTCCGATCGCGCTGAAAATGCTTTCCATGTTCCCCAAATGCAACTATCCCAATCCCACCACTTGCGATTCAGCCGTGGACCAGCATTTCGGCAACCTTCATGTTCCAGGTCTGGATCCCACAAAGGCGCACCGATTCGACGTTCGCCTCGATTACTACATGAGCGAAAAGCAGCGCTTCTTCACCCGCTTCTCCTATGGCCGCAGCTTCAACGCGAGCGTCCACGCCTTTAGCAACGGTTGGGATCCCTACTACGCCCAAAACATCACCAACGGGCGTAACTTCATCATTGGCGATGACTACACCATAAGTCCCACCACCGTCCTGCAATTGCGCTACTCCTTTACGCGTCACTATGAAAATCAGGGAGGCGATCCCAAGCAGAATGGATTTGACATCACCACCCTTGGATTTCCCGCTTCGCTTGCTGCGGCTCAGGCGTACAAAACCTTCCCTCTCGCAACGTTTGCCACCGCGGGAGGCGCCGTCGGCGGCACCTGCTGCTTCAATACCTTTGTCTTCGCCAGCCAGAATCATGACGCCAGCGCGACCGTCAGTAAGTCGCTAGGTAAGCACGAACTGGCTTTCGGCGCCGAATATATGAAAAGATTCCTGAATGTGGGCCAGCCGGGCGCATCCTCCGGAGTGTATAATTTCGATGTTTCCGGCACAGACCAGTCCACTCAGGCTGGCACCGCTGTGGGAGGCAGCGACTTCGCTTCCTTCCTCCTCGGCATCGGGACTGCTCCGAACACCGAATCGGGCAATTTCTCGCAAGATCTTTTCGTCGCGGAAGCCAGTCCGTATTATGCGGCCTTCATCCAGGACACCTACCATCCAAGTAAGAATCTCACCATCACCGCCGGGCTTCGCTGGGACATATTCGGCGGTAAGACCGAGCGCCATAACCGCCTGGAGTACTTCAATCCCAAGGCCGTGGGTACGGATCCCGTCATCGGACCCTTCACCGGCGGCGAAGTGTTCGCCGGCACCGGCAGCCGCTCTCCATTTACTACCAACTGGAAGGATTTCAGTCCGCGCCTCGGCTTCGCATGGAAGGCACTCAACCACCTTGTTGTTCGCGGTGGCGCCGGCTACTACTATGGACCGAGCGTGCATATGGTCAGCGGTGCCGGCACGAACAGCGATGGATTCTCCACGGTCAACAACTGGAACGCTACTTGTCTTACCGCAAATGGCAATTCCACCTACAACGGCACCAGCCTATGTGCAAACGCCCCTGCGGGTAGCCCGGCGCCAAGTAGCACAGGCATCTATTCGCTGAGCAATCCCTTCCCCACCGGCCTGCTCCCGCCCTCTCAGTTGCGTCCGAACGGATTAGCAACCGGCCTTGGCGGCGTTCTGCAAACCATGTTGCACTCGCAGCGTACTCAGCTAACCTATAATTACAACTTCGGCCTGGATTACGAGTTCCCCCATCAAATCGTTCTCAGCGTCGGCTACGTGGGAAGCAGAGGCCTCTTCCTTCCGCTGGGGACTGCGGACCTGAACCAGCTCACCCTGAGCCAGCTCTTTCAACTCGGTAACGCTGGCAAAACTACTGCTGCGGACCTTATTGCTGTGGAGCCTTTCCCGCAATTTAACAACGGCGGTGGCTCGAACGCTGGTGTCGCGGTTCATGGCTTTCCCGGCGGAGACTCCTCGTACAACTCGCTCCAGACCAAGGTGCAGAAGCGCCTAACCAAACACTTCACCATGCTCACCTCTTTTACCTGGTCCAAGCTGTTGACCAACGACGGTAATCCTCCGTTAGGCTTTGTCGGCTCTCATCTCGGCGCGCCTCAGGACTGGAGGAACCTGAATATTGAGCGTGCCGTCAGCCCGCAAGACGTGAAGTATCAATTGATATGGGAAGCGTCTTACGACCTGCCCATTGGCAAGGGCAGAGCCCTCGATCTTAACGGAATATCAAACGCCATTCTGGGCAACTGGACCGCCGGCGGGATTTTCTACTTGAGCAGCGGCGTACCCATCAATTCGCCGCTTTCCGGAGCGACAAATATCTTTATCCCAAGTCAGCGGACCAATTTGATCTGCGATCCCAGCAAGGGCGCGCCACACACTGTAGACCAATGGTTCAAACCCGACTGCTTCAACCAGGCGCCTGCCCAACTCTACATTCCCGGAAATGCGCCAGCGTATCTCGATCACGTCCGCACCATGGGAGCCAACAATCTGGATCTGACCCTCTCCAAAACTGTCAAAATGGGCGAAACTCGGGCGCTGCGTTTCGATATCTCTTCTTATAACGTCGCCAACAAGCATCAATACGGAATGCCGAACGTATCCTCGCTAAATAGCAGTTTTACGCTTTTCGGCCAGGTCACTACAAACATCAACACCCCGCGTCAATTCCAGTTCGGAGCGCGGTTTACATTCTGATCCATTTGCTATTTGACGTCCCTGTTCTAGAAAAACGCTCTGCATCGAACGGGCGGCGCTCAAAAAGCGCCGCCCTCCTTTTCTCACGGAATCGCTATTCCCTTCCTCGCCATCTGGAGTAAAATGCGCTCATGAACAGACGAACCTTCATCCAAAACTCGCTCATCGCCACCGCTGCTTCCGCACTTCCACTCACTTCCCTTCGCGCCGAAGGCACCCTCGGCCCCATCGGCCTTCAGCTTTACACCGTGCGCGACGCCATGAAAGCCGATATGGACGGCACCCTCGCCAAAGTTGCCGCCACTGGCTACAAAGAAGTCGAATTCGCCGGCTACTTTGACAAAACTCCAAAAGATATTCGCGCCATGCTCGACGCTCACCATCTCACCGCGCCTTCCGCCCATCGCGATTACGTCACCGTCGAAAAGGAATGGCCGCAAGCTCTCGACGCGGCTCACACCATCGGCCACAAATTTCTTGTTTGCCCCTGGATTGACGAAAAGCAGCGCGCCGAGCCAGGTGGCTGGAAGCGCGCCGCCGATCTTTTCAATCGCGCCGGCGAAGCCAGCCAAAAAGCCGGCATCCAATTCGCCTACCACAATCACTCTTTCGAATTCGAACCCGCCCCATCCCTCGGCGGCAAACTTCCCTATGATTTTTTCCTCGACACCCTCGATCCCAAGCTCGTCAAGATGGAACTCGACCTCTGCTGGATCAGCGTCGCCGGCAAAGACCCGATCGTCTATTTCGACAAATATCCCGGCCGCTTCCCGCTCGTCCACGTGAAAGATTTTGTCCGCGACCCCAATGCCACCAGCAGCTTTAGCGGCGCCACCGGCCCATCCGTCTCCTTCACCGGACGCCTCGCCGACGTCGGCACCGGCTCCATCGACTGGAAGCGCATCTTCGCCAACAGCTCCAAAGCCGGCATCCAGCACTATTTCGTCGAGCACGACGAACCCAAATCCCCCTTCGACAGCATCCGCGTCAGCTACGACTACTTGTCCAAGCTCTAGCCCTCGTTTCGGACCGGCGGGTCTTGTCATTCCGGGCGAAGCAAGGACGTCTGCACCATTGCCGCGCCTTTTGCGGCAATGAAATGTGCTTTTTCTTCCCCAGCGCCGTAGGTGCGGCACACAATCGTTCCCGCCGGGTGGCCCCGCTGCCCCGTTTTTCTTCTGAACCGAACCCCCACCCACGCCGTCTAGCCTTATGTAAATGCAATAATCGCGCCAGCCACGGTGTATAACTTGGCTGAGGCTCAACAAGGACCCATGCAGGAGCTAATCCTGACGCACCAAAGCAGCCTCGCGAATAACCAGGCATCGCAAGGCTCAGAACAGGCCGCCACCATCCGCGACTTCGAGGCCCGCGTAGCCGAATGTGGCCCCATGGCTTTTCGCGTCGCTCGCGGCGTGCTGCGAAACACCGCCGACGCCGAAGACGTCGCACAGGAAGCTTTACTCCGCGCATTTCAAAGGTTCAACCGTTTGCGCGACCGTACTCGCTTTCGCGCCTGGCTGGTACGCATATCCTTCCGCCTGGCCATCGACCGTGTGCGCTCCTCGCAACGCCGCCTACTCCGCGAAACGGTTTGGACCGCGTTACCCTCGCAGCCTCCAGCCAACGCCGAACAATTGACCGCCTTCACCGAATTTCAGCTTCATCTCAACGCCGCCGTCGATGCCTTGCCCGAAAAATACCGAATGGTCCTGTTGCTGTCCGCAATAGAAGGCTACAGCACCGAAGAAGTTGCCGAGATGCTGGGTCTTCCAACCGGTACCGTGAAGTCCAGATTATTTTTCGCCCGTAAACAATTAGCGGAGAAACTGCGATGCCATGTAAACATTTCCAATCCGCGCTGACCGACGCTGCCGCCTCCGGAGCACCCATGCCCGAGCTGCGTCAACATCTAAAAACCTGCTCCGATTGCCACTCCGCCTTCCTCGCCGAGCAAAATCTATTTGCTTCCATCGACTCAACTCTTCACGCTCAGGCTAACGCCGACATTCCGCCCGCACTTGTCTTACGCCTCCAGGCCCGCCTTGCGCAAGAAAAACCGGAAACTCCAAACTGGATTCCTTCGTGGGCTTTTGCAGCTGTGTCCGCCGCCGTAATTTTCCTCGCCATCGTTTTTCCCATAATCAGATCCAAAGTTCATCAGCCGCCTTCTAACTCCCCTGTGGCTCGGGTAGCTTCCGACG
>Ga0209117_1000053_pt1 | contig 97160 bp, 84 predicted proteins | sample BlaSpr_A8_OM2_M2_FD_187978 | JGI IMG/M metagenome (GOLD analysis project Ga0209117, IMG submission 187978) | Forest soil microbial communities from Thunder Bay, Ontario, Canada - Black Spruce, Ontario site 2_A8_OM2_M2 (SPAdes) (version 2) | ecosystem: Environmental > Terrestrial > Soil > Boreal... | reverse complement strand
ATGTGTTAAGCACGCCGCCAGCGTTCGCTCTGAGCCAGGATCAAACTCTCGTTTGAAGCCTGTCGCTTGGCGAAAAAAATGCCTGGGTTTGCACCCAGGCCAGCCTACCAAGCAAATTATTGTCGCTCGATTTACTCAAACCATTCACGCTCGAAAAGGGCGAATGGTACGAACGGATTCTGGCACATCGTATCGATTGTCAAAGAGCGATAAGCCCCCCTGTCCAGCAGAAAGGCGATGCAAACAACTAAAGAAGTATACGGGTGGGCCTACAGGGTTGTCAACACTTGAAAATCAGGAAATCCACAGAGGCCGTGGGAATCCCAAGACCCTTGTTGTGGCTGAGAGGTGTAAGAACTAAGATCACTCGCCGGAGGGGGGTTTTATGCAAATGCCGAGGCTTCTATGCGTTCTGCTGCTCACCATGCCTGTAGTGGCCGCGGAGAACGATCCCAAAACGATGTTCGCCAAACACTGGCAGGTCGCGAAGGAATTTACCTTGGCTGTGGCCGAAGCCATGCCCGCCGAAGGGTACGGCTTCAAGCCTAACCCGCAAGAGTTGAGCTTCGGCCAGCTTATGATCCATATTGCGGCGCAGAACTCGGACAGTTGTGCGACCGCCACCGGAACAGAGCCGCCACCATCAATGCCGTCCTCGAACGCCGAGCCGCCCGCGATGGATAAGCAGACGGCTATCAAATTACTCACCACTTCTTTTGACAAGTGCGCCAAAGAAATTGATGCCATGCCGCCGGAGCAGTGGAACAAAGAGGTTTACAAATTTCAAGGCAAGTCGGTGCTCGCGGGCGAGGCGCTGTGGTATACGTTCACGCATATGGCACATCATCGCGGGCAGGCCGAAGTCTATCTGCGAGTGAAGAACATCAAGCCGCCGGCATGGCGGTTTTAGCAATCGCCCGTCCCTCGCTCATCCGCCAGGATTCACCAAGAATGACAATGGCTGGACTTTCGCCGTCTTGGGCGCAGCCGCAGCTCTCTCACCGTGAACGCGACGTGCAGTGCGGATTTCAGATTCTTCAAACGGCAAAAGGCCGGCTGCCTTTCGGCTCTGCCGCTGTTACCATGTGCGGTCATGGGGCAGAGTCTAGTCAACACGGTTCGCGGGGCGATCGAAAAGCAAGGGTTGCTGCGCGCGGGAGAGCGCGTGGGCGTTGCGGTGTCGGGCGGCGCCGATTCGGTGGCGCTGCTGCTGCTGCTCTTGGAGTTACGGAAACAGCTTGGTGTCGTGCTCAGCGTTGCCCATTTCAATCACAAATTGCGCGGCAAAGATTCCGAAGCGGATGAAAAATTCGCGGCGAGGCTGGCGGCGGGGTATGGATTGGCTTTTCATTCGGCGCACGCGGATGTTGCGGCCAAGGCGAAACGAAACAAAACCAATCTGGAGGATACCGCGCGGCGAGCACGCTACGAGTTTTTCGCGACGCTAGTTCAGGGAGGGCATTTAGACAAGGTAGCGGTGGCGCATACGGCGGACGACCAGGCGGAGACGGTGCTTGCGCATATTTTGCGGGGAACTGGACTGGCAGGGCTGGGCGGAATTCATCCTGAAGTGGGGCACGTTGTGCGGCCCTTGCTCGGCGTGCGGAGACCAGAATTGCGCGCTTATCTCCGATCGAAGAAACAAACGTGGCGCGAGGATTCGACGAATCGCGATACGACGAGAACGCGGGCGCGAATTCGTAGGAAACTGATTCCCATTCTGGTGAGGCAGTTCCAGTCGGCGGTGGTGGAACATCTAGCGGCGCTAGCAGAGTTTGCGCGAGAGGACGAGGCGCTTCTTGAGGCCCTGGCAAAGGAGCGCGCTGAAGGATCGATCCAGAGGAAGACGGGCAGCGTGCACATCCTGGTTCGAGATCTATTGGCTTGCAAAAAGACAGGAGATCTCGCCGCGGGGAGTGCTGAAGAGAAAAATCGGGCGATTAGCCGACGAATGGTGCGGCGGATCGTCGGAGAACTGAAACCGCGCGAGGGGCAGCTCAACGCGGAGCATGTGCACTCAATAGTGGAGTTGGCGGAAAGCGGCGAGAACGGCAAATACCTGCAATTGCCCGGGGGGCTACAGGTGCGGCGCGAGCATGACGCGCTGATTTTCCGCGCTGCAAGCAGCGTTGCTGAACCCAAACACAAACCCTTGCAATTCGAGCGCGCGATTAACTTTAATGCTATGGAAGCCGTCGTTAGCGTGCGGGAACTAGGTTGCGTCTTCCGCTTCAGGGTGATTGACTGGCCCGCGAAGAGAGGCGACACTATCGAGAAGGGGTTTGTACTGGATCGCGACGCACTGCAGTCTCCGCTGGTGTTGCGGAACTGGCGCCCGGGCGACAAACTGCGGCCTTGCGGCCACCGAAGCGAGCACAAGCTGAAACGCTTGTTGAGCAAAAAGCGCATGAGCCGGTGGGAGCGCGAAGGTTGGCCGGTATTGACGAGTCGCGGAGTGCTGGTATGGGCGCGCGGCTTTGCAGTGGCGACGGAATTCGCGGCGGGTGAGAAGACTCGGGCCGGCATCGTGATCAGTGAGGAAGCGATTTCGTGAGGAGAGGTCGAGGAGGGAAGGACAACACCAACCGCGGTTCGGTATTTTCTCCAGCACGAATTGCCACGAGAGTGGCAGAACTAGGCCGACAGATTTCGAGAGCGTGCGGAGGTAAGCGCTTGGATGTGGTGATCACTCTGGACCGAGGCTTTGTATTCGGAGCGGATCTGATACGCCACATTGACGCGCCAACCGTATGCCACTTTGTTCGCGAGGAGGTTCGCGACGTGGATCAGGGGGGGCATCTGCGGCGCGAAGTGGCTTTTGGTAGTGGACCCGACGTAAAAGGCCGCGATGTGTTGTTGGTGGACGCGGTGCTGGACAGCGGGGTGACGCAGGAATTTCTGCTGCGAAGGCTTGGTGAAAGCCAGCCAAGGTCGTTGCGTTTGGCCGTATTGCTGGACAAGCCGGAACAGCGTCGAGTGGGCCTCGAGCCCGATTACTTTGGGTTCCGGACCGCATCTAATGGTTTATGGGTAGGATACGGCCTGGCGGCGTCTAATGGGATGGGCCGCAATGAAAAAGGTTTGTCGATGAAGCCGCTTGCAGGGAGGCGGCGAGGGCGGAATAGATAAGAGGCGATCCGGTGCTACAAGGGAAAAAACCCTCGGGGCTCGGAACAAAGGTGAGGATGACGTGAATTCTAGTTCTACGGCGAAGACGATTCTGTTCTGGATATCGATCGTGTTCCTGGGCGTGATGCTCTGGAGATTGGTGTCCGCGAACGGACAGGCGGCGCGCGATGATGATCCAAGCTACAGCGAGTTCATGTCAAAAGTTGATAACGGCGACGTCAAGGAAGTCACCATGTATTTGTCGCCGAACAGCTATGAATTGCAGGGCGAATACGCGCGGCCGGCGAACCGGAAGTTCCACGTAACGATTTTCAAGGAAGCGGCTCCGGACCTGACCAAGCAACTGAAAGACAAAGCCGTTCAGATCAAGGTAAAGGAAGTGCGCAGCGGCGACTGGGTTTTGATTTTGCTGAACGCGGCTCCGCTGATTTTGCTTGTGGGATTCTGCCTGTTCCTGATGCGCCAGATGCAGGCCGGCGGAAACAAAGCGCTGAGCTTTGGGAAGTCGCGGGCGCGGCTTCTTTCCGCACAACAGAAGAAAGCGACGTTTAAGGATGTCGCTGGAACGGATGAAGCCAAGGAAGAGCTGCAAGAAATCATTGAGTTCCTGAAGGATCCCCAGAAATTCCAAAAGCTTGGCGGGCGCATCCCGAAAGGTGTGCTGCTCGTCGGACCTCCGGGAACGGGCAAGACTTTGCTGGCTCGTGCGATTGCCGGCGAGGCGAACGTGCCCTTCTTTTCGATTTCCGGCTCGGACTTTGTGGAAATGTTTGTAGGTGTCGGCGCGAGCCGCGTCCGCGATCTTTTCGAGCAAGGCAAAAAGAATGCGCCTTGCATCATCTTTATCGACGAAATTGACGCCGTCGGGCGCCATCGCGGCGCAGGTCTTGGCGGGGGTCACGACGAGCGCGAGCAGACCTTGAACGCGTTGCTCGTTGAGATGGACGGTTTTGAGTCCAACGAAGGCGTGATCCTGATCGCGGCGACGAACCGGCCGGACGTGCTCGATCCGGCGCTGCTGCGCCCGGGCCGTTTTGACCGCCGCGTGGTGGTCGCCCGACCGGACGTGAAGGGCCGCGAGGAAATTCTTCGTGTGCACACGCGCAAGGTGCCGATTGCCGACGACGTGGATTTGTCCATCATCGCGCGCGGCACGCCGGGATTTTCCGGCGCGGACCTGGCAAACCTGGTGAATGAAGCGGCGCTTTGGGCGGCGCGGCAGAACCGCAAGTTCGTGATGATGTCGGACTTCGAAATGTCCAAGGACAAAGTCCTGATGGGCGTCGAACGCAAGTCCATGATTCTGTCTGACGAGGAAAAGAAGAACACGGCGTATCACGAGGCCGGACACGCGCTGGTGGCGGCCATGACTCCAGGCGCGGACCCGGTGCACAAGGTCACGATTATTCCGCGCGGCATGGCGCTGGGCTTGACCATGCAGTTGCCGGAAGACGACAAGCACACATACACGCGCGAATATCTCGAGGCGATGCTGGCGGTGTTGATGGGCGGACGTTCGGCCGAAGAAATTTTCCTTGGCCACATCACTACCGGCGCCGGCAACGACATCGAGCGCGCCACGGACATCGCCCGCAACATGGTCTGCGAATGGGGCATGAGCGAGCTTGGCCCGCTGGCCTACGGCAAGAAAGATGAAGCCATCTTCTTGGGCCGCGAGATTGCGCAGCACCGGGACTACTCCGAAGACACCGCGATCCAGATCGACAAAGAAGTGAAACGCATCGTCAACGGTGGCTACGAGAGTGCTAAAAGCCTGTTGTCGAATAACCGAAAAACCCTGGAACGCATCGCGCTGGCGCTGCTCGAGCGCGAAGTCATCGACGCCAACGAAGTGAAGCTGCTGATGGAAGGCAAGCCGCTGCCGGAAAAGCCGCGGACGCCCCCCACAACTCCACAGGCGGCGCCGAGCACGGATCCGAAGGTGGTACGGCCGGAATTGCGGCCGGCCCCGGGATTTACACGCGGTGAGAACCCAGCGAAGGCGTGAGTCGTAAACTGTAGGTTCTTGATTTTGGAAATTTTAGAGGCGCGGGAATCCGCGCCTCTTTTTTTCGAAAAGCGATGACTCTTTTTTGGTCAGAAGGTTTAGAATAGCGCCATGGGAAAGAATCAAGAGCCGCTTAAGGTCACGTGCCCGTGCTGCAAGGCGAAATTGTCCGTCGATGCGGCGCTGGGGGTGGTGCTTTCTCACGAAGAACCGCCGCGCAAAGGGCCTGACGTGGACCTGACCAATGCAGCGGGAATCTTGAGCGAGCAGCAGCGGCAGCGCGAAGATAAATTCGCCGATTCCTGGTTCCGGGAAACCAACAAGGAAGACATCCTGGCCAAGAAGTTTGAAGAAGCGATGAAAAAAGCCAAGGATGCGCCTGTGGGTAAGCCCATCCGGGATTTCGACCTGGATTAAGCAGTGACTCGTGACTGGTGACTCGTGACTCGTGAAAATCTCTCTTGTGTAGAGTCGCATTTTATCTGTGTTTTCCCTGCCTGCTGAATGGTTATCCGAAAAAGACTTCAGTTAAAGCTGCGCTCGAGAACTCTGAATCTGGGCGACCGTACGCTCGTGATGGGCGTCCTGAACGTTACGCCGGACAGTTTTTCCGATGGCGGCAAATTCCTTGACCCGCAACGCGCGGTAGAACATGCGTTGGAAATGGAGCGAGCCGGCGCCGACCTGCTCGACATTGGCGGGGAATCGACGCGGCCGGGCTCGACCGGCACGGCGGCGGAGACGGAACTCGCGCGCATTCTGCCGGTGTTGGAAGGCCTGCGCGGCGCGCTAAAAATTCCCATTTGTATCGACACACGCAAATCCCAGGTAGCGGAAGCCGCCATTAGCGCGGGCGCGCAAATCATCAACGACATCTCCGGCCTGCGTAGCGATCCGCGCATCGCCGAAGTTGCGCAGCGACGCGGCGTACCCATAATCCTGATGCACATGCGCGGCGAGCCACGGACCATGCAGAAAAAGCCATTCGCGCGCGACGTGATGAAGGACGTGGCCCAGGGTTTGCTGGCGTCAATCACAAAGGCGCGAAAGGCTGGAATCCGAAAATCACAGATCATCATCGATCCGGGCATCGGGTTCGGGAAAAGCTTCGAGCAAAACTACGAATTGCTACGGAAACTGCCCGAACTGGCGAAGCTCGGCTGTCCTCTACTGGTGGGCGCATCCCGCAAAGGTTTCTTGGGCGCGACCCTGGCACGCAATGGCAAACCGGCACCGCCCGAGGAGCGCCTCTGGGCCACCGCCGCAACCGTGACCGCTAGCATTCTCGGCGGGGCGCACATTGTGCGCGTCCACGACGTAGCGGAAATGGCCCAAGTCGCGCGGGTCGCCGACTGCCTCCTGGACTCCGCCAGCTGCCGCAGTTTTCACTAGCCAAGGCAAAGCTGCCCAAGCTACAATCCTCCGCATCGGTTTTCCCTAGGAAAAAAAGATGTTTATGCCTCGCTACATCTCATTCGTCGCTGTCGCGTAAATCCGCTGCTTAGGCGGACCAACTCTCTCCCGTTTCAACCACACTAATTGCAGTCGCGCGAGCCCGTTTGCACCGCGCTCTCGCAGAAATGTACAGGTTCCTATGGAAACGCAAGAAATTACGCCCGCGACACCGCCGGTTCCTATCTGGAGCTCCATTCGCGAAGCGCTGCGCGGTTCGCATCAGGATTTCACCACCGGCAGCCTCAATCGCGCCATTCTCCTGCTGGCCATCCCCATGGTGCTGGAGATGGTGCTGGAGTCGCTCTTCGCGGTGGTCGACGTGTTCTGGGTCGGTCGGTTGGGCGCGGACGCTGTCGCCACTGTCGGCCTCACGGAGTCGCTGCTCAGTCTAGTTTTTGCGGTGGGACTCGGGTTGAGCCTCTCGACCACGGCAATGGTCGCGCGGCGCATCGGCGAGAAAGATCCCGCAGGCGCAGCGGTGGCGGGCGTGCAAGCCATCATCATCGGCATCGCGATCTCGCTGCTGGTCGGCATCCCGTGCGTGTTTCTGGCTCCGCGCCTGCTTGGCTTGATGGGCGCGTCTCCGCAGATCGTCGCGGTCGGTAGCGGCTATGCACGTATCGCCTTGGGCGGCAGCGGCGCCATCATGCTGCTGTTCCTCAACAATGCAATTTTTCGCGGAGCAGGCGATGCCGCGATAGCGATGCGCTTGCTGTGGGTCTCAAACATCATCAACTTAGTGCTCGATCCGTGCCTCATTTTCGGCTGGGGACCTTTCCCCAAGCTCGGCGTGACAGGGGCAGCCCTGGCGACATTCACCGGGCGCAGCGTCGGCGTGTTGTATCAGTTTTATCGTTTGCTGCGCGGCACGGAACGCATCCGCATCTTACGACATCAAATTCGCCTGGAGCTCGGCGTGTTGTGGAGGTTGGTACGCGTGTCGCTGACGGGCATCTTGCAATTCGCCATTGCGCACACGAGTTGGATAGGGTTGGTGCGCATTGTCAGCCTGTTTGGCTCGGCAGCGCTCGCCGGCTACACCATCGCAATCCGGATTCTTATTTTCATCATTCTGCCGAGCTGGGGGCTGAGCAACGCCGCCGCCACGCTCGTTGGCCAAAACCTGGGCGCAAAACAACCGGAGCGCGCGGAAGCCTCCGTATGGCGCACCGGCTTCTACAACATGCTGTTCCTCGGCGCCATCGGCGTGTTCTTCATTTTCTTCGCCGAGCCGGCCGTTCGGCTATTCACGAACGATCCCGAAGTGGTGCCGCTTGCAGCGTCCTGCCTGCGCATCCTGAGCTACGGAAACATCGGCTACGCCTATGGCATGGTCATGCTACAAGCTTTCAATGGCGCGGGTGACACCGTGACGCCGACCATCGTCAACTTCTTCGGCTTCTGGCTGCTGGAAATTCCCCTGGCGTATGCGCTGGCGATTCCGTTGCACATGCGCTCAAAAGGTGTCTTCCTCTCCATCGTGATTGCCGAAGCGGCGATTGCCGCGGCCGGCGTTGTGTTGTTCAAGAGGGGCCGCTGGAAGCGCCAGGAGATCTAAGTTCATCGCTGAGGATGAGTGTCTGTCAACGAGCTAAGGAAAGGTACTAAGGTGAACCCCGCATTGCCGCCAGGCATCTTGCGTGACTAAATGACGTCTGGGGATTGCACTGGAATTTCAAGCCCGCGGTGCATTCCAGGTCAGCAGGAGCGTTTTGGCATCGGTACTCATAGTAGTCGACGACCATCCGGCGATCCGCCGGGCCCTTCGCGCGGCGTTCGAGCGCCAGCCGGGGTTTAGCGTGTGCGGCGAAGCTGAAGATGGATTCGACGCCATCGGCAAAGCCAAGAAACTCGCGCCGGGTCTGATTATTCTGGACTTCCGCATGCCGGTGATGGATGGCCTGGAGGCTGCGCGGGAACTTAAGAAACTGTTCCCGCAAGTTCCGCTGATGATGCTTACCTGCTATCACAGCAGTGCCGCGGAAAAAGAGGCGCTGGCTTCCGGTGTTACGGCAGTCTTCTCGAAACCGGACGGTATGCAGAACCTGATATGGCAGGCCCGTGCGGTGTTGAAGCCCTCACTCTGATTTGCAAATTGGCGGGAGTGTCCGCGTAGTTGGGCGCGTCTAAAGGCGCGCGTTTTGGGTGCTGAAGTTCGCAACGATTTTTCGGGTGCGCTGATCGAAGATTACGTACTCTCCCTGCGAGCTGGCGGCTAGTTCCTTTGCCCGCGATTTTGCAGTTTCCAGATCATGCACGGCTTCGATCCACACCAGGTTGGCAGCATCTTTTTTCAAGATGTCATACGCGGCCGATACCATTCTGTTTTCATTTCCTCATAAGACCGGAGGCCCATCTGACGGGCGGTTGATCGCAAGCGAATTCAGTGTCCCGGCAAAAGTGGACCTCCCGGCGTTTTCTGATTGCAGCTTACCGGCGCCGCGGAAAATCTCAAGCAGGTGAATCCTCGAATTCGTTGCGGGGAATGCATCAGTTGTACGGGATTCGCTTTAGAATGAGCCGCGATGAACCCCATCGACGGCGGAGATATCAATTCACGTGGGGAGCAGCTCAAAGACGGGATAGTTGGGCGCAATGTCGCGGAAGGCTGCGACTGGTGAGCCAGCGGGCACGGGAAAGTACCGCTGCACTGCGGGTTTGTAGCTCTCTAAGTATAATTTCAGAATCTCGAGTTTTTCAGAGTCTGGGATGGGCCGCAGCCGGAATTTCCGCCGCGTGCTTCCCCTCTTAAGCAGGATTTCTCCAGTAGCTTCCGCGTTGCGCACCCATTGCGTCCTGCCGCGCGGGGCCACAAGGTACAGCTTGCCGCCGACCTGAAGCAGATTTACAGGCGTCGAGTAAACGCGCCCAGTTTTTCGCCCGCGCACCTGCAAGAGCTGCATGTAGCCCGGCCCGATCCCGAGACCAACCAAGAATCCGAGCGTGCGATTGAAAAGCGCTTCCACGGTGCTGGGCTTGCGAAAAGCGGGCAATTGTACGCCGTTGCTCACGACCACATTGTAGACCTTTTGTGCTGTGCGTCTCACGCTACATCCGCGACCCGCGGCGCCGACGCCAGTTTCTCTTGCTGCGCCGGTTCGTGATTGGCTTCTTGGTCGGAATTGTCTTAATCATGGGATTTGTGAGCGAGTTCAGCTCGTTGGCCACTTTTGCCGGTTTTGTCACCGCCGGTATTGCCGTGTTGCAAGCGCTGCTTTTATCCGTCGCGGCATATTTCTTTGTGGTCGGGCGATATGGAATCCGCGTTGGCGATCGCATCAGCATCGCGGGCGTGACCGGCGATGTGCTCGATATCGGCCTGGTACGTTTATATCTAATGGAGCTCGCCGGCACCAGTGTGGATCTCTATCCTACGGGACGCATCGTTGTTTTCTCCAATTCCGTGCTGTTTCAGCCGGGCACGCGGAATATACCTGGCATGAACTCGCCGTCACTCTGGCTCTCGGCGGCAACTGCAAACTCGTGCAGGACAAAATCTCCAGCACCGTGAATTCCGTCTATGAACAATACCGCGAGAGAATTGAGCGGCAACTTAGGTGACAGAATTGGTATGATTGATTCATCGGCGAATTTAGCCGCACGAGTTTTTAGATCGGCCTCGTGCTCAGCGGTTACGAGGTAGTTTAAATGGAACAAGCCCTCGGAGTGCACCGACTTCACTTCGCCTTCACAATCGCGTTTCACTACATTTTCCCGCAGTTGACAATGGGTCTGGCGCTGCTGCTCGTCTATTTGAAAACGAAAGCGCTGCGCACCAATGACGAACACTACAATCGCGCGGCCCGATTTTGGGGGCGAATCTTCGGAATCAACTTCGCCGTCGGCGTGGTCACCGGGATTCCCATGGAATTTCAGTTCGGCACCAACTGGGCCGCGTTTTCCAGAGCTGCCGGCGGAGTCATCGGGCAGACCCTCGCCATGGAAGGCGTGTTTTCTTTCTTTCTCGAATCCAGTTTTCTGGGCCTGTTTCTTTTCGGCGAAAAGAGGCTGGGACGTATCGGCCACTGGTGGTCGGCATTTCTCGTTTGGTTGGGCTCGTGGCTTTCCGGCTACTTCATCGTCGCGACCAACGCCTGGATGCAATATCCGACCGGCCATCGCGTTGACTCGCACGGGCAAATAGAACTCGCCAGCTTCTGGTCGCTGCTGCTCAACAAATGGGTGTTCTGGCAATACGCGCATACGATGCTGGGTGCCGTGCAGACGGCTACCTTCGTGATGGCCGCCGTCGGCGCATTTTATTTGCTCACCAAGCGCCACGAGTCTTACGGAAGAACCTTCGTGAAGGCAGGCGTGTTGGTTGGCGTAGTGGCAGCGATCCTGCAACTCTTTCCCACCGGCGACGCGCAAGGAAAATTAATCGCGGATCACCAGCCCGTCACACTCGCAGCCATGGAGGGTCTCTTTGAAACTCAAAGTGGCGCCCCGCTGGTCATCATCGGCCAGCCAGACGTCCAAAAACGCCGGCTCGACAATCCGATTGAAATTCCCACCATGCTGAGCTTTCTGACTTACCGGCAATGGAAAGCTAATGTCCGCGGACTCGATGCGTTCCCGCAGGATCAATGGCCGGATATGATCGCGCTGCTGTATTACAGCTACCACGTCATGGTCGGGCTTGGCACAATTTTCATTGCCGTTATGGTTTTAGCTGTGTTGATGCTGTGGCGCCAAAGGCTCTACGAGTCCCGCGGGATGCTCTGGGTGCTCATGCTTTGCGTCCCACTGCCCTACATCGCGAATACCGCGGGATGGATGACCGCGGAGCTGGGGCGTCAACCCTGGATCATCTATGGGCTGATGCGCACAGCTCACGGAGCGTCGCCGCAGGTCGGCGCGGGCAATGCGTGGTTCACGCTGATCGGCTTCATGGGTTTGTATGCCGTGCTCGGTATTTTGTGGCTGTTTCTCGTGTATCGCGAGATCGAGCACGGACCCGAGCCCGATGACTCTTTGCACAGCGAGCCCGCGGTCGCCATCGCGGCGGATTGAGGAGCGCGGATGGGAACAATCTGGTTTTGCCTCGTCGCCCTCATGATCACCGTGTACGTCTTGCTGGATGGCTTCGATCTCGGCGCCGGTGCAATTCATCTTTTCGTGGCGAAAACAGACGAAGAACGCCGCCAGGTTCTGGCAAGCATCGGACCCGTCTGGGATGGCAACGAAGTGTGGCTGATAGCGGCCGGCGGCACGCTCTATTTCGCTTTCCCTGCTCTCTACGCCAGCGGGTTCAGCGGATTCTATTTGCCGCTGATGATTGTTTTGTGGCTGCTGATTTTGCGTGGAATCTCGATCGCGTTTCGCAATGAGATCATCAGCAAGGTCTGGGACCCGTTCTGGGACTTTCTGTTTTTCGCCTCAAGCTTGCTTCTAGCTATTTTGTTTGGCGCCGCTCTGGGGAATGTCGTGCGCGGCGTTCCGCTCGATGCCAGCGGGTATTTCTTCGAGCCGTTGTGGACGGACTTTCGGCTGGGTGAACAAACCGGAATTCTGGATTGGTTCACGATTCTGGTCGGCGTACTGTCGCTGCTCGTCCTGGTGATGCACGGCGCGCTGTGGGTGCGGATGAAAACCACCGGCGCAGTGAATCAGCGCTCCACCAAGGTCGCCACTAACATATGGTGGGGCGTAATTATCGTGACCGCTGTTGTAACGGCAATCACTTTCAAGATTCAGCCGCAAGTGAAAGAAAACTTTGTCACCTGGCCGTGGGGATTTGTTTTCCCGCTTCTGGCCATTGCGGGGATTGCCGGCGTGCGCTTCGAGTTGGTGAAACGCGACGAGCGAAAAGCATTCTTCGCCTCTTGCGCATACTTGACAGGGATGCTGACCAGCGTCGTCTTCGGCCTGTATCCGCTGGTTCTACCCGCGCGCAATCCTATTTATTCACTTACCATTGCGAGCGCCAAAGCGGGAGACTACGGCCTGAAAATAGGCGCCGTGTGGTGGACGATTGGTATCCTGCTCGCGGCTGGATACTTCACCTACGTCTACCGCTTCTTCGCAGGCAAAGTCGTGGTTGCGAAGGACCAGACTTATCACTGAGCCTGAACGGCGGCGCGAAACCGCCTCGTGCGGATAAGTGTGCTCGTTCAGAATGATTGGTGCCACCCGGTAGAGTGTCTGGATGAGAGAACCGAGATGGATGAAGAGGTTGCCCGGCAGCCCGTGCCGGCTTCAGGGGATGTTGTTTTATTTCTTCAACGGCCGGAACGCCGTGCGCACCTGCCGGCATTTTGGTACCAGCCGCCAGTCGTTGGACGAGTACACATCCTTGTAGAAGAACTATCTTGTGTGTATCCTCAAAACTTGATGCGACCTAAGCTGGTAATCGCGATTCTGGTGCTGGCGCTGTCGGCAGACAATTCTGGTGTCGCCTCGATGTGCGCCGCTTATTGCATGTCATCTGTGTCTGTTCATCATCATATGGAGTCGCAGCCAGGCTCGACAAGCATCAGCGATCATATCCATGCTCATCATAAGGGTGCCGAGTGCACGGAGTGTCCGCCCAAGTCAGGGAACAGCCTGAACCAGAAGGCCGATTGTGCCAGCTTGGTTCAAGTTCAGGCGCTCAAGGAAGGTTTCTTCTCTCTTGATGCACCGAGTGGAGCCGCGCAGGTCCATGTTGCCGACAGTCCTGGCTACACCCTCGGATCAGCTTGTGATGGCGAGCGCTCTTTGGCCTTTTACGCTTCTCGCACAATCAGAAATTCCAACTCTGCTTCGGTTCCCCTTCGTATCTAGGAAACCCTCTAACTAGTCAGTCCGCTTGTTCGCGGACGGCGCTTCCGTGCAAGTCCGTCTGCATTCAGTGTTCCTCGTAACCAATACACTTTCGAAATTCGGTCATTCGACCTTGAAAGGAAAAAAGATGAGTAGCAGACGTGGGTTTTTGCGAAGTGTGCTGGCTGGAGCAGGAGTGGTGGCTTCCGCGAAAGTGCTGTCCGCCCAAGAGATGCAAATGCCGGGAGACATGCCCGGAATGAAGATGAAAGGAAAGAAGCAATCCGTGCATGACCACGGCTCTCCTGTTCTTGTCGAGACACCGGACGTGCCTAACCTACCCTGGCGCATGGACGGAAATGTAAAGGAGTTCCATCTCATCGCCGAACCCGTCAAACAGGAAATCAACCCCGGGCGTGTCGTGGACCTTTGGGGTTACAACGGCAGCGCGCCGGGCCCCACGATTCAAGTGAACCAAGGCGATCGCGTTCGCGTCATCGTGGACAACCACCTGCCGGAATCGACATCGATGCACTGGCACGGCTTCGAAATCCCAAACGAAATGGACGGCGCGCCGGGGGCAAGTCAAGACCCAATCCCGCCTGGCGGTCGGTTCGTCTACGAATTCACCCTTCGCCAGGAAGGAACGTACTTCTACCATTCCCACATGGCCATGCAGGAAATGATGGGAATGATCGGTGCATTCGTGATGCACGCAAAGGATAGCTACAAACCGCGCGTCGACAAAGACTTCGTGATCATTCTCCAGGAGTACGCCATCTTGCCCAATATCACCGTCCCCAACTCCATGAATATGGAGTTCAACTGGCTCACGTTCAACGGCAAAGCGGCACCAGCGACGACTCCCTTGATCGTGCGGCACGGTGAGCGAGTACGGATTCGCCTAATCAACCTCGGCATGGACCATCACCCGATCCACCTCCACGGCCATCAGTTTATGGTCACGGGAACAGAAGGAGGACGACAGCCGGAGTCGACCTGGGGTCCGGGAAACACGGTGCTCGTGGGTGTGGCGCAATCACGCGACGTCGAGTTTGTCGCCAACAATCCCGGCGACTGGATGCTGCATTGCCATCTTCCTCACCACATGATGAACCAGATGTCGTCGATGGTTGGCCCGATGTCACGCCGAAATGGAATGCCCGCGGGTCTCGACATGGAGCGAGGCATGGGAATGCTGCGACAGGGAAGTGCCACGTCTGAGGAAAACGGTCCAAGCCTGGGTCGCGGAATGGGCGTCGGTTCGACATGGGAGCAAACCGTATCGAATTCTCCGCTGAAAGCCGGAAGTCCGATGCAGCACCAAGGGATGCAAATGGGCAAGCCCGAAATCAGCAAGGATGCGAATTCCGTGCCGGGCTTTCCGCAGGATGCCTTCATGGAAGGTCCCATGATGGCGATGGATCAGATGGTCGACAAACCTGAAAATTTTGGCTTGCGTCCCGGCTGGAGCGGCTTCATGGCGGGAATGATGACGTTCGTACGCGTGCTGCCTCAAGACAAGTACGACCAAATCATGGAGCTTCGAAAAAAGCAGGAAGGCAAGAAGCATGAAGATGAACATGCCGGAAATGGAGCACAAAGATGAATAACCTGACTACGGCGGTGAAGTTTATGGAAGTGAGGATCGAAACAGTGTCACTACTCCGTGGTGCAACCCGATTCCTCCTCTGCTTTTCCTGGGCTTTGTTCCTGGTCACCTTGCCGGGCCGAGCGCAAACTCCAGCTTCCGAGCAGAAGACGATCACACTCGAAGAACTGCAACAGATCGCCTTACAGAACAACCCCACGTTCGCGCAATCGGCCGCTAACATCCGAGCCGCGGAAGGCAGGAAGAAGCAATCGGGACTCTATCCGAACCCAACCATCGGTTACCAGGGCGAACAGATCCGAGGCGGGTCGTTTCACGGGGGCGAGCAAGGGTTTTTCGTTCAGCAGGACATCGTGCTGGGTGGAAAGCTGGGCCTGAATCGAAAGATTTTTGACCAGGAGCTTAAACAGGCAGAAACAGAAGCCGAGGAGCAAAAAGTGCGGGTAGTCACGAACGTGCGGATGTCCTACATCCAAGCACTGGCTGCCCAGCAGACGCTGGAGTTGCGGCAAAACCTCGGCAAGCTAGCCAACGACGCCGTTGAGACCACCCACCAACTGGTGAATGTCGGCCAAGCGGACGCTCCCGACGCGCTCGCATCGGAAGTGGAAGCGGAACAGGCGCAACTCGCGGTCACCATGGCCGAACAGAACCAGCAGCGGGTTTGGAAAGCACTGGCCGCCGTCGTGGGGAATCCGCGCCTTTCCTTGATGCAACTCGAAGGAAAACTCGAAGACACCCCGCCGGTGAATGCGGAGGACCTCGTGGAGAAAATCGTCAACGAAAGTCCGGCCGTCAGGATCGCCGAACTCGGTGTCAAGCGAGCCGAAGCGGCCTTGGCCCGCGAAAGGCGGGAACCCATTCCCGACCTGCAACTGCGCGGCGGCATGCAGCAGAATGGCGAGTTGTTGTCTCCGCCTAGCGGGAGAGCTGTGGGACTGCAGGGTTTTGCCGACGTGGGGGTGAGAATTCCTATTTTTAACCGCAACCAGGGAAACATTGCCACTGCTAAGGCTGATGCAGAACGGGCGAAGCGCGAAGTGGACCGCGTGAAGCTCCTTTTGCGGGAACGAGCGGCAAGCGTCGTCCAGAACTACACGTTCTCGCAGACTGCAGTCGACCGCTATAAAAACCAGATGATACCGAGAGCACAGAAGGCGTACAAGATGTACAGCAAGAAATACCAAGAGATGGCTGCGGCTTACCCGCAAGTCCTCATCGCCCAGAGAACCCTGATGCAGCTAGAAGTCTCCTACATCAATGCATTGGAGAGTTTCGCCACGAGCTCCCTTTTTCTCCAGTCCTACTTGCTCACCGACGGACTCGAAGCTCCTGCACAACCAGGCGGCATCGACAAGCCCGTGCGTGAGGTCAACATGCCGCTTCCGATGACCGCAAACCCGCAGTAAAGGTGAGCACACGCGCGCTCTTAGATGCCTGGGCGGCTACGGGTGGCGAGTGCGAAACACTAGTACCCCGGTCACGTTGACCAGCCGAAAATTTGCTGCGTACTGTCAAATTAGGCGTATCCGTGTGCGCGGCCGCACCTGTCGGGAGCCGCTACCGTACTGCGGATGCAAAAGTTAAAGGATAACCGGCGTATCTTCCATGTCTGACGTACCCATGACGACGCTTGCGAAGGCCGGGCGTTACGAAATTGTCGGCGAACTGGGCCGCGGTGCTATGGGTGTCGTCTACAAGGCCACCGACCCTGTCATCGGCCGCACCGTCGCGGTCAAAACGATCAAGCTCAGCGCCGAAGGCACTGGCCTCACGCGCCCGGAGCTTCTCGCCCGCTTTCAGACCGAAGCGCGCGCCGCGGGCCTCCTGACCCACGCCAACATCGTCGTAGTCTTCGACGCCGGTGAAGAAGATGGCCTCTATTACATCACCATGGAGCTTGTCGAAGGCCGCAGCTTGCAGGCGCTCCTCGACGATGGCCATTCCTTTCCCTTGCCGCGCGTTCTGCGCATCATGGAGCAGGCCTGCAGCGCCCTGCAGTTTGCTCACGAGCGCAACGTTGTGCATCGCGACATAAAACCCGCGAACCTGATGCTCACCGGCGATGACACCGTTAAGGTCACCGATTTCGGCACCGCCAAAATCCTGCAATTCGGCACCGTGCAACAGACCGCGCACGTCATGGGCACGCCCAGCTATATGTCGCCCGAACAAGTCAAAGGTCGCGCCGTCGATGGACGCAGTGACATCTTCTCCCTCGGCGTCATGCTCTACGAAATGGTCACCGGCGAAAAGCCTTTCCCCGGTCAAAACATCACCACCGTAATCTACAAAATCGTGAACGAGGAACCCGTTCCGCCAAAGCAAGTGGATCCTTCGATTCACGCCGGAATCAGTGCCGTTGTCATGCGCGCCCTCGCAAAAGATCCCGATACGCGTTACCAGAGCTGCCGCGAGATGCTCGAAGACCTGCGCAACTATCGCTCGCTCAGCGCAGTGCCCGGCAATCCACAGTCCACAATGGCTATGAGCTCCGACGTCATAAATGCTACCGTGGCCATGAGCCCTGCAGGACTCCGCGGCGTGCATAGTGACGACACTGCCGCCATCTCCCGCTCCCTATCCACTCGCGCCGCGCATCCAGGTCAGACCCCCATTCTTCGCCGCACCGGAGCCATAGCGCCGGTTCCCGAGCCTAAGCCCAAGAAAAGCGTGTTCGGCACCGTCGTCGTTGCGCTTCTGCTGCTTGGCGTCATAGCCTATGGCGCCAACAAGCTTCGTCCTATCTATGATGACGTTCGCCAGCATCGTAGCGGCCCCGCGGCTTCAAGCGAGACTAACTCACCGCCTGCTGTGACCGAGCCGGCCTCCGCGCAGAACGATGCCGCAAGTGACGCTGGCAGTGAATCGTCGCCGGAGAATTCAGACACCGCCGCGCCCGATGCAAAACCGAAAGATGCGGCCGCGTCGGCCACCCCTCCGGTGCTGGACGTCAAGTCCGCGCACGTCGAGAGAGCCCCGGTCAAGAAACTCGAGCCAGTTCTCACTGCGAAAGCGGCGGAATACAAAGGCCGCATCGAGGAAGCCATTTCCGAACGAGGATTGGGCTCTCGTGCCAAGGTGCAAGGCGTGGGCACCACGCTGACGCTTTCCGGCAAGCTGCGTCCGGCCGAACATGGAGCGCTGCTTAAGTTTTTGCGTGACGCGCCTCCGAGCATCCACCTGATTGACCACATTGAGTATGACGATGCACCCGAGCCTGCACCGGCAAACGCAAGCGCAAATGCAGATTCGAGCGCGGGCGGCCATCCGATTCCAGGGCCAGGATTCGGCGCCATTCACGTCGTCACCGACGTCATCGGCGCCACGGCTATGCTGCACGGGCCGTCAGGCCGTGTGGTCAGCCAATGCCTCACTCCATGCAGCTTCAACAATCTCACGCCGGACCGCTACAGCCTGGAAGTAAAGAAGGATGGCTATCAGCCGGTGCAGACCGCCTTGCAAGTAAAGCAGGGCGGCGTCGCGGACCAAAAACTCTCTCTGGAATCCTTGGCCAAAGGTTTGTACATCACCAGCGAGCCGCCCGGTGCCGATGTATTCATCAACGGCGCCAAGCAGTCCGGCCAAACTCCGGTGACTCTGCCGCTGGCCGCCGGGCAGTACAATCTTGTGCTGCGCCTGCAAGGCTACGATCCCTATGTTGGCAGCGTGCAAGTGAAGGAAAACGTCCAAACCCAGCTCAATACCAAGCTTGGCGAACGCTCCACCGTTCACATCGCCTGGGCGCAAGTAAGAACTGATCCCGTCGGCGCCGAAATCTTCGTGGACGGAAACTCCACTGGCAGGGTCACTCCGGCTCGCGTGGAGCTTCCGGCAGGGACGCACACCGTAACGCTCAAGCTAACCGGTTATCAGCCGGCCAAGCGCATCGTGTCCGCCACCGAGGGCGGCACCGTCCCCATCACCGAGTCCCTAAAACGACAGTGAATTTGGGTCTATTCGAGCCTGTCCAGACTACCTGGTTGGTTACATTTTGTAACGGACTGCAGTAATCCCGTTCTAGTACTATTGTCCTATGTTTATGCAAATAAAGCGCTTGGGGCCCCAGCTTCGAGGTAGGGAGCGTGCTGGTATTGGGTAGAGCTACCCTGCCTTTTGGGCGCTGGCAAATGGCAGATTTCCTCTCGATGAGTAAGGAAACACCTGCGGAACTCTAAAGGAGAACTTTGGTACTACGCGCCGTACTTCCGGTCGAACAGCAAAGGCGTGCTTCACGCCCCAAGCTTGGTCCGCAACTTCAAGAAAAAGTTGCCGCATCCGACGCCTTCCCGGTACTGCCGCAGACCGAGCCATTGCTCCTGGAACTCATTCGCTCTCTTCGAGAGCTTCACCTGTTGCTGCGTTCAGCACGCCTCTACGATCGGCAGCATCCCCGCCTTCTGCAGAGCCTTGATGGCGCCTACGAATCCCTGCGCTCCGTCGTCGCCAACATGAACGGCCTGGAAATTCGCGTCGAGCGTGGTGGACTTGTGGCGCCGAGGCTCAACGAAGCACCCCTCCCCGACGCGCGCGGCGATCTGTACGCCCTCACCAAGGATCTGCAGCGCGTCGGAGTCTACAACCTCGTTTTCGCTCCCAAGTTCCATGTAGGCGAACTGGACACGCTGGCGCAACTTGCTAAAGCTTCGTTGCTAAAATCAGGGCAACCTACAAAGCAACAAGCGCTGGCCTGGTGGCCCGCAAAGCTTAGGGAGCATCGCGTGGAAGGCATTGCGATAAACGCGGAGACTGAGCGCAAGGTCGATACCGTACTGGCCAGCCTGATCGCGGCGCTGGTCGCCTACGGCGGGCACTCCCCGCGCGAGGCCCTCGAAGCGCCCATCGAGATTCCGGAAATCGACGATTTGGAGGCGACGCTACGCTTATTGGCCCGCCTAACGCCACCGCTCGAAGCGGCCCGCAACATCTCCCCGGAAGAAGCCGCCCGCGCTATCCACGGCGCCATGGAAGAAGCCAGCCGTGAAACGGTCCGCTTGCTGCTCAGCTCAGTCACCCAATATCCTCCGCGCGACGGCGAGCGCCCGCAGCCCTATCTTCTCCGCTTGTCCGAAAGCTTAATCTTCGAATTTCTCGGTCCGGAATTCTCCGCCGGAACGCTCAAGCCTCCCGGCCTGCGTCCCATGTTCCATCGCCTTGCGGAAGTGCTCGTCACCGCCGGTGGCTACACCGGTCCGCACGCCTCCGCGCACCTGTCGTCTTTTGCGGCCATCTGGGCCACCGATACGCATCGCGAAAAATTGATCGAGAAATTCTGGCTCGGACTTCCGCCGCGCGAAAAATCGGCGGCGCTGCGCGGATTGGACGTCTGGTGCGTTTCCATCGTCGCTCTCAAGCAAAGCCTCGGCCAACTCGCAGGTTCCGGGGCTGACGCGCCGCGCCGTGAAGCCCGCAACATCCTGCTGAATTACGCGCGACGCATGGACAGCACGGAAGCCGCTGTTAGACGTGCTGTCTCTGCCGGTCTGAACGAGCTTTCCCCCATTATCGAATCGCTTTGGCCCAACCAGGTTCCCGAGGACCTAAGCCGCGGCACGCTCAAGGCTCTCGAGAAGGAAACCACGCCGGAAACCGCCGCATTGCTCGCGGCCTTCCTCGAGAATCTCGGGCGCGTCGCCGTCACTCGTGGCGACTACGCCGGTTTTGAATCCATTCTTGATGCGCTCGAAAAAGCCCCGCATGATGTCGCCCACGATCATATTTCCGCGCTCGCGCATCGTCTCGTCGCACAGGACCGTTGGCTGCTCCTCGTCGATGCTTCGCTCGCTAATCGTGCACTCGATCCCGTTCTCCCGCGTCTCTTGCAGCGCGATCCCGACCGCCTTCTCGACCGCTTGACTCTGCTGCTCACGGAGCCGCGCAGCGCGGAGTTTCTCCCTGCCATGGCCCGCCTCATACGCACCATCGGAGTGCCGGTTCTGAATTTACTGGAGACTCGCTTGTACGAAGCGCGCCGCCAGCGCGTCAGTGCCGCCATCAGGCTTCTCGCCGCCGCCGATGCCGATCGCCTCCTCCGCGGTTTTGCGCGCGCGCTCGCCAGTTGGGAGTGGAACCTTCAGGATCTTGCCGTCAGCGAATTAGCTCGTCCTGCCAACGTAGCATCCGCGCAAAGCGCCGCCTTTGTCTTTTCCGCTGTCCTCGCGGACGCGCATCCCCTGGTCGTGCCCATGATGATCGACCAGATCGGCCTCTCCCAGGAAACCGCTGCCGTGCCGCAGCTCATGGAAATCGCCGCCGGCGAACACGACATTCTTCGTGATCAATTCGTCCGCATCAAAGCCATTGAAGCCCTTGGCCGCATGCGCGCGCAAGACGCCGCCGAATTGCTGCGCACGCTGGCCAGCCGCCGCGACGGCCTTACTTATGCCGAGCCCTCCGGTCTCCGCGCGGCCGCTGAAGATGCGCTGGCTATGCTCGAAGATCGCCCTACATCTGCTCGCGCTCGCGCCGCATTCGCCGCAGCCGGCAACTCGAATTCCAGTTTCGTCGTTCCGCGCCGCTACACCCGCGTTCCCCTCGAATCGCCTCTGCGCGCGCAAATTGACGGATCCCAAGCCGGACTCGCGCGGGTCAAAACCATTAGCCTCGGTGGCGCGTATCTCGAATCGCCCAAAAAACTCAGCGTCGGTGATTCCATCAAGCTCGAGGTCCGCTCCGGCCTTCGCAGAATCCATTTCACCGCCGTGGTTCGCAATATCGGCGCCGAAGGCAACGGCGTTGAATTCGTGCACATGAAAGACGAAGACCGCGAGAAACTCCGCAAACTAGTCCAGCGCCACCTCCACTTCTAGTCGTCCGCGCCCCCATATCGCCGCTGGCAATTCAGTTTGACGCACGACAACCCGCGACATCCCCGAACTCCCAGCCCTTTTTCGCACCTTGTCGCTTGCCACCCTTCCTAATCCAAGACATCCTGCACTCACTTGGTCTGCTCCGCGGGAAGATTACTCACCCGTCCCAGCCGCCAAGTTTTCGATTGAAAGGATTTGTTTATTGCAGTAAAAGCCCTATATCCAATTGCTTTCGTCGAGGAATATGGCGGGAGGCCCCGCCGCCGCTAGGGGTAGCGGAACGTGCTTCGAAGACTCACCGGGTTTCAACGAGGAGGAAACATGCGACGCGGACAGGGTGTGTGTGCGTGGGTGATTTTGGGCGTGCTGCTTCTGAGCTGCGCCGCCATGGCCACCGGGCAGGTCAACAGCGCGGACCTATCCGGCACGGTTGCCGATCCCTCCGGCGCTACCGTGAACAACGCAAAGGTGACCGTCACGTTTTTATCCACCGGAGCCGTTCGCTCTGCAACTACGGATGAATCCGGCCACTATACGTTTTTGCAGCTTACTCCGGGACGCTACAAGCTTTCGGTGGACGCCGGCGCCGACTTTGCCACGCTGGAAATCTCCGACCTGGTGCTAACAGTCGGCTCCGCCGCGACCTACGACGCGCACCTCCAATTGCGCACGCAATCACAAACAATTGTAATCGAAGGTACGACGGCGCTAGTCGAGACGCAGAAAACCGAGGTCTCGCAGACGATCGACGAGCGGCGCATCGACAACCTCCCAATCAATGGACGAAACTATATCAACTTCACATTGACAAATTCGCAGACGAACCGCGACGCCTCTCCTTCCATCGGAGCGGCGCCGACGAGCGGCCTGAATTTCGGCGGGCAGCGCGCGCGTTCGAATGAAGTTTCCGTGGATGGCGCCGATGCCGTGGACAATTCGGTGAACGGCATTCGGGCCACGGTGTCGCAGGAAGCCGTGCAGGAATTCCAGATCATTCTGAGTAACTACAACGCGGAATATGGCCGCGCAATGGGTGGTGTCGTCAACATCGTGACCAAGGGCGGCGCGAATGACATACACGGCAACGTCTTTGGATTCCTGCGGAATAAGGCCTTCCAGGCGCGGAATCCGTTTTCGGTAGAAGTCGATCCTGCGACCGGGGCGGTGAATCCCGTGAAACAGGCTTACACCCGCGTGCAGGCAGGGGCGACTCTCGGCGGGCCAATCGTAAAAGATAAGACATTTTACTTTTTCTCGTACGAAACCACGCGGCGGCAAGAGACTGGATTCACGAACATTGGTGCGAATAACTTCGGCCTTGTGCCGACGACCACCCCCGTAGTCCCCGGCGTCACTTTGCTTCTGACCTCGGCTCAGTCTGCATTCGTCAACAACCCAGCAGTACTTGCAACTCCGCAGGGTCAACGGTTGGCAGCGAACGTTTTTGCGCTGGCCGGTTCATCGTCGAGCGTTGCCTTAAATGGCGTGGACCCTGGGTTAGTCGCGTTCGGGGAAGGAGTGCCTGTGGCACCTGGAGCGCGCTTTCCAATTCCGATTGACTGCGGAATCCTAAACCCGTCCAGCGCCTGCGCTTCCTCAAATCTCGTCACCTTGCCGGGCTCGTTCGTTCGGCTGAATTCCCTCAGGGGAAACTACCCCGTATCTGAGGGCACGAGCCTATGGTCGGGCCGTCTCGATCATCACTGGAACTCAAAGAACAACTCGTTCTTGCGCGTCAGCGTGTCGCCGTCCCTGGTCACGGGAATTCAAGTCAACGCGCAGAACCAGAATTTCGGCCAGAACGCGGGCTCACGGACTTCCTTGCAACAGACCCGCGATCTTTCCGGCGTCCTCCAGCACGACACAATTCTCAGCCAATCGCTCTTCAACACCTTCCGCTTCCAGTATGCGCGCCGCGGCTTGCACTACGGGTTTTCGCAGCTTCCTGGCGGCAGCGGCCTTGGCGTGAATGTCACGGGGTTTGCTTTCTTTGGCCGTGAGCCGTTCTCGACAGAGGACCGCATCGAACGGCGCTTCCAGTGGACGGACAACCTCGCCTGGGTCAAGGGTCACCACAGCTTCAAGACCGGTGCGGACATCAATTACATCCAGCTTCGCTCCAAGAAGCCTCAGGTCTTTGAGCTCAATTTCGGCGGCGTGATGAATTTTGGTGGCCTTCCCGCTTCCACCTTCTTCCCCAGCACAGTCAATGGCGTGACTGTGCCCGGCTTTACCGGCGTGCAAGCTTACGGTTTGGGTCTGCCAACGACTTTCATCCAGGGCATCGGGAATTCCAACCGCCTGTTCGACGACCCTGGCATGGGCTTCTTCATCCAGGATAGCTGGAAGATCCATCCCCGGCTCACGCTCAACTATGGCGTGCGCTACGACCTCGAATTGACAGCGCAATTTCAACCCGCCACTGCCCGCAACGCTGCGGCAGAAAAGGCATTTAATGTGACCGAGGGCTATCCCCGCGACTTGAACAATGTGGCTCCGCGGTTCGCCTTGGCCTGGGATCCCATGGGCAACGGAAAAACGGTCGTCCGTGCAGGCTACGGATTGTTTTATGATCACCCGTCGTTTGCTTCCGCGTTCCTGTCCACCACGGCCGACGGCGCGCTCTCTTCCCAACTCCTCATCTTCGGCGGTACGCCGACACGCGCCCCCATGGCCTCCAACCCCACCGCTGCCAACGGCGCTACTATCTTTCAGGGGGTCCTGAACACGACCGGCATCCCGGGAATTACTTACCTGCCGAACGAGCAGCGCTTCGACCCCAAGAACAGCCCCTTCTTTAACAACCAGAACTTCCTCGGTACCGGCCTCCCAGTCGCCCTTCTACCATTTACGCTGCCGATCGCCGGCAACTTCCAATACGCCTACGCGCAGCAGGGCAACTTGACGATCGAGCGCGAATTCGGCCACAACTACAAGTTCAGCATCGGGTATTCCTATACGCACGGCGTTCACCTGAACCGCCCGCGAAACATCGATTCCACCGACCCCAAACGATTGGCGCTGAACTTACGCAACGCGCTGGCTGCGGGCATGTCCGGCAATAATCCCTTTGGTGTCGTTGCCCCCAGCTCCGACGTGGGTGCAACCTCCGGCAGCTGCGGGGTCCACGTGATTGCGCCCAGGGCGCTGGGCGTTCTCTTGAACTGTCCTGCGCTACTCGCATCGCTGAATGGCCAGTTCCTCGGCACCGCCGCATTCTTCAACTTCTTCAAGCCCTCGGGCCCTAACCCCTCGTTCGCAACGGTGGCAGGGGGATACCCAAACGAGGTGGCCCTAGCGGCGTTGGCCGGCTATCCCACGGGCTTTCCGGGAGTGGAAGTGCCTTGGGCCAGCGTGGACCAACAAGAATCGTCTGGGAATTCCGTATACCATGGGCTGACCGTGAATTTCTCGAAGCGTTTCACCAGCCACTTCGAATTCTTGTCGAGCTATACGTGGTCGCACGCGATTGACGATTCGACTGACTTGCAGACACTGCTCGAACCTCAGGACAACCGTTTTCCAAACCTCGAGCGCGCGAACTCCAGCTTCGATCAGCGCCACCGCTGGGTGACCAGCGCCATTTTCCAGAGCTTAGATTCGCACTCGAGCGACACGTTTATGCGCAAGTTCTTCGCTAATTTCACCGTCTCCCCAATCGTCGAGGTGGCTTCCGGCCGGCCGTTCACAGTGCTCACCGGCACGGACTTCCGATTCGATTTCTCGGGCGAAGGCGGCCGTCCGTCTCTGGGCTCCGGCGGCGTCTCTTCACCAGCCATTCCCGGTAAAACATTTATCCTTCCGAATGTCTGCGTGGACAACAGCGGCGCGCCGTTTGCGTCTCAGTTTCCTCCGGCTCCTGTGCCCATCCCTCCGGCGGTCGCCATCACCCCGCCTGTCGGCTGCACGGGCAATCTGGGACGCAACGCCTTCGTCCGTCCCGGCTTTTTCCAGTGGGACATGCGCGTTGCGCGGCGTTTCTCTCTCACCGAACGACTGAAGCTGGACGCCATAGCGGACATGTTCAACCTGTTTAACCGCTTCAACGTCGGCGACGTAAGTCCACTCTGCAATCCAACGGATCCGGCAGGCTGTAATGCCGGCCAGCCGACCGCCGCTCTCGATCCGCGAACCTTCCAGTTTGCCTTAAAAGTTAGCTGGTAGACACAGCGTTCAGCGATTAACTGTCAGCACGAAGGGCTGCGCCTTTCACGCCGCCCTTCTTTTTTTTGCGTCCTACAACATCGCCGCGGTCAACCAACTCTGCGACCCCACGGCAGGCGCCACCTGCTTGGCGGGCCAACCAACCGCGTCCTACGACGCCCGCCAATTCCCAATTCGCCTCAAAACTAGCCTCGTAATTTAGGCCGCATCGATCATTGCGTCGCGCGTTCCCTGCGAATGGCCTCTGCCTTATGGCGCAGGCACGGTGACCGTGTTGGAGTCCAACGTGACCGCGCCGCTTGGTGTCCCGTCAGAACCGGCAAACATTCTTCCTTCCACTACTGCTCCGGCATTGAGCGTGATGCTGACCGCGGCGAGCACATTTCCTTTGAATATAGTGGTGGTGTCGATCGTCGCTGAAGAGCCAACCTGCCAGAAGATGTTGCTTGCCTTAGCACCGCCGGCCAGGATTACCTGAGAAGCGGGCGCCGTGGTGAGTGTAGACCCCATCTTGAACAGGAAAACCGCATTGGGATCCCCCTGGGCGTCCAGAGTGACATTGTTGTTTGGCCCTGCTCCCGATAGCAGGGCCGATGTCGCGTTCACATAGAGCCCAGGTGTGAATGTCAGTCCTCCAATGTTTGCGGGCAAGGCTTGAGCGTTGATCGTGCGGCTAACGGCGTCGTTATAGGCGGCCAGCAAATCGGCTTGGGCTTTGGTTACCACGGGATCGTTGATGTGTATTGTCCCGTTGACTTGTCCCGCGGGAATTCCCTGTGCGGTACCTGGTCTCAACCCAACGTCCCCATTGATCAATGTCAGTCCAGTGCTGGTGATCGTTGCCGCGGCCATAACCGCGAAGCTGCCTGCTGCTCCGAGGTTGATCGTCGCGGGGCCCGTGCCGACCACTCCACTGGTTGTAAAGCTCCACGGATTCGGCGCAGCCCCCGTTGCCAACGAATTGCCTGACAGATCCTTGACCATATTGGAAACCGTCGCTGTATATTGCGTATTGCCTGCGAGATTGGCTGAGGGTGTAAAGGTGGCGATCTGGCTTGCCGGATCGTAAGCCACGGTTCCGTTTACGGGCGCTCCGCCACCCGCCACTGCTAGCGTGAAAGTCGCATTGGTGATCGTTGTAGGATCCATCGCCTTACTGAATGTGGCGTTGACGCTCTTGTTGATGGGCACATTCACGGCCGCGTTGGCCGGGTTCGTGAAGGTGATCGTGGGGGCGACGGCGTTTATAGTCAAACCGGTCGTAAAGCTCCAGACGAAATTAGCTGCCATGGCGACGCCGGTAAGATCTTTGGCGGTCGTCGTGATCGTTGCTGTGTATTGCGTGCTCGCAGCTAAATTGGCGGTTGGACTAAAGATTGCGGTTCTGTCCGCATAAGATACAGTTCCCGGTACTGCGGCTCCCCCACCCGCCACAGCCACCGTGAAGGTCCCCGCCGCAGTGATCGTGGCAGGGTCCATGAACGTGCTGAACGTCGCGGCGATTCGTTGATTGAGGGGCACATTGGTCGCTGCATTGGCAGGATCGGTGGAAGTTACGAATGGTGCGCTAGCGTTCGCCGCTACGCCCGTGGTGAAACTCCAAATATAGTTGCCGGCCAGCGCGTTTCCTTGGGCGCTTTTCGCAGCGGTGGTAGTCGTGGCCGTATACTGCGTGCTGGCCGCGAGAGCCGCTGTCGGCGCAAAACTGGCCGTATTGCTTGGCGTATCATAGGTGACCGTTCCCGCCACGGCAGCTCCGCCGCCCGCCACCGCTACCGTAAAGGTTCCCGCCGAGGTAATCGTGGCTGCGGTCATCGGGATACTGAAAGTTGCGGTAATTTTCTGATTGAGTGGGACGTTGGTGGCCCCACTAGCAGGAACTGTGGAGGTCACCGTGGGTGCGGGTGCTGTGGTGAAAGTCCACACAAAGTTGGCTGCCAGTGCAGCGCGTGTGGCGTCCTTCGCGCCGGTCGTAATCGTGGCTGTATACAAGGTAGAGGCCGCCAGAAGCACTCCCGGCGTGAATGTCGCTATGTTCCCGGCGTAGTTGACGGAACCGGTTACTACGGTTGCGCCTGGTCCCGTCAGCGTGAACGTAGTTGTGTTGATCGTTGTGGCGTCCATCGGGACGCTGAACGTGGCAGTCACGGTGGTACTCTCCGCCACATTGACAGCGCCGTTCGCTGGAACTGTGGAAACCACGGTGGGCGGCGGAGCCGTCGTAAAGGTCCACACAAAATTGGCTGCTAGTGGAACACCTGCGGGATCCTTTGCTCCGGTGGTAATCGTGGCCGTATATAAGATGCTGGTTGCAAGAACGGCTGCGGGCGTAAACGTCGCGGTGACACCGGCATAGGTGACGGCACCGGCCACGGGAGTGGCTCCTGGGCCGGTCACCGTGAAGGTTGCCGCATTGATAGTTGCGGCGTTCATTACCTCGCTGAACGTGGCGGAGATGGTCGTGTTGACGGCCACAGCCGTGGCCCCATTTACCGGAACTGTGGAAACCACAGTGGGTGGAGCAGCCGTTGTAAAAGTCCACACAAAATTGGCGGCTAGCGGAGCGCCTGCGGGATCCTTCGCTCCGGTGGTAATCGTGGCCGTAAACAGGGTGCTGTTGGCCAAAACCGCCGTCGGCGTAAACGTCGCGGTGACACCTGCGTAGGTGACGGCACCAGCGACGGGAGTTGCGCCGGGCCCCGTCACAGTAAACGTAGCCGCGCCAATCGTCGCCGGGTTCATCGCCCCGCTGAACGTCGCGGAGACTAGAGTGTTTACGGGCACTGCAGTGGCGCCGTTCGCGGGAACTGTGGAAACAACCGTGGGCGGTGGAGCCGTTGTAAGGGTCCACACAAAGTTGGCTGCCAGCGCGGCGCCCGCGGGGTTTTTCGCTCCGGTGGTAATCGTAGCCGTATATAGGGTGCCGCTTGCAAGAACGACTGTCGGCGTAAACGTGGCGGTGACGCCTGCGTAGGTGACGGTACCCGCCACGGGAGTGGCCCCTGGGCCGGTCACGGTGAACGTTGCCGCATTGATGGTTGTAGGGTTCATCGCCTCGCTGAACGTAGCGGAGATGGTCGTGTTGACGGCCACAGCGGTGGCCCCATTTACCGGAACTGTGGAAACAACCGTGGGTGGCCCAGCCGTTGTAAATGTCCGCACAAAGTTCGCTGCTAGGGGAGCGCCTGTAGGATCTTTCGCCCCGGTGGTAATCGTGGCCGTATATAAAATGCTGGTTGCAAGAGCGACTGTCGGCGTAAACGTCGCGGTGACACCGGTGTAGGTGACTACTCCCGCCACGGGAGTGGCTCCTGGGCCGGTCACCGTGAAAGTTGCGGCATTGATGGTTGTAGCGTTCATGGCCTCGCTGAACGTAGCGGAGATGGTCGTGTTGACGGCCACAGCGGTGGCCCCATTTACCGGCACTGTGGAAACGACCGTGGGCGGCGGAGCCGTTGTAAAGGTCCACACGAAGTTGGCGGCTAGTGGAGTGCCCGCGGGGTTTTTTGCTCCCGTGGAAATCGTGGCCGTAAACAAGGTGCTGTTGGCGAGAATCGCCGTCGGCGCAAACGTTGCTGTGGTGCCCGCATAGGTGACTACTCCCGCCACGGGAGTGGCTCCCGGGCCGGTCACCGTGAAGGTCGCCGCACTGATGGTTGCAGCGTTCATGGCCTCGCTGAACGTAGCGGAGATGGTCGTGTTGACGGCCACAGCGGTGGCCCCGTTTACCGGAACCGTGGAAACCACGCTTGGCGGCGGAGCCGTTGTAAAAGCCCACACAAAGTTGGCAGCCAGGGCATTGCCTTGGGTGCTTTGCGCGGCGGGTGTAACGGTGGCCGTATATTGGGTGCTGGCCGCGAGAGCGGCTGTCGGTGCAAAAGTTGCGGTATTGCTTGGCGCATCATAGGTGACCGTACCTGCCACGGCAGCTCCGCCACCTGCCACTGCCAATGTAACGGTCCCCACCGCAGTGACCGTGGATGCCGTCATCGGGCCACTGAAAGTTGCGGTAATTTTCTGATTGAGGGGGACGTTGGCGGCCCCGTTGGCGGGAACCGTGGAGGTCACCGTGGGCGTGGATGTTATAGTGAAAGTCCATGCAAAGTTCGCTGCCAGAGCAGCGCCTGCGGCGTCCTTCGCGCCGCTGGTAATCGTGGCCGTAAACAAGGTGCCGTTGGCGAGAGCTGCCGTCGGCGTAAACGTCGCCGTGGTGCCAGCATAAGTGACGGCACCCGCCACGGGAGTGGCTCCCGGGCCGGTCACCGTGAACGTTGCCGCATTAATGGTTGTGGTGTTCATGGCCGCGCTGAACGTAGCGGAGATGGTCGCGTTAACGGCCACAGTGGTGGCCCCACTTACGGGAATTGTGGAAACAACCGTGGGCGGAGCTGCCGTCGTAAATGTCCGCACAAAGTTTGCTGCTAGTGGAGCACCTGTGAGATCTTTCGCTCCCGTGGTAACCGTTACCGTATATAAAGTGCTGGTTGCAAGTGGCACAGTCGGCGTAAACGTCGCGGTGACACCGGCGTACGTAACCATTCCCGCGACGGGGGTTGCGCCCGGCCCCGTCAAAGTAAACGTAGCCGCGTCAATCGTCGCCGGGCTCATCGCCTCGCTGAACGTACCGGAAATCGTCGTGTTGACAGCCACAGATGCGGCCCCATTTACGGGCACTGTGGAAACGACCGTGGGCGGCGGAGCCGTTGTAAAGGTCCACACAAAGTTGGCTGCCAGTGGAACGCCTGTGGCATCTTTCGCTCCGCTGGTAATCGTGGCTGTATATAAGGTGCTGTTGGCGAGAACTCCGCTCGGGGTGAACGTCGCCTTGGTGCCTGCATAGGTGACTACTCCCGCCACGGGAGTTGCGCCCGGTCCCGTCAAAGTAAACGTAGCCGCGTCAATCGTCGCCGCGTTCATCGCCTCGCCGAACGCAGCCGAAACCAGAGTGTTAACGGGCACTGCGGTCGCGCCGTTCGCCGGGACCGTGGAAATAACGGTCGGCGCACCGGTTGTGAAGCTCCACACGAAACTAGCTGCCAGCGCATTGCCGAACGTGTCGTTCGCCCCAGTGGTGATCGTGACAGTAAAAGTGGTGCCCGGTGCAAGACTGGCCGAGGGCCCGAAGGTGGCGATATTGGTCGCTGCAACGTAGGTAACTTGCCCAGACATCCTTGCCCCGCCGGAGGTCAAAGTAAACGTAGACGTGTTGATCGTCGCAGGGTTCATTGCCTTGCTGAATGTTGCGGTGATAACCGCGTCGTTAGCCCCGGTAGAGCCGTCCGGGGGAGTTACGGAGGTCACTGTAGGCGGCGTCAGCGGATCGCCAGGGTTCCTCGCGTTCTTGTCCCAGTCGCCGCATCCGGCCACCAGAACGGTCAGCAGCAATGCCCAGATCCAAATTTTGCTGACCATCAATTTGCGCATTAGCTTCTTCTGTTTAACCGGTGAAAAAGGCGTTCCCATTTCGATTCCATGGCCGCCGTACGTTCGAGTCTTTGGACTCTCACACGTGTTCTGGCACTAATACCCGTCAAGCGTTCAGATCCGGACGAACTAGGTATCAGCAGATCGTCGCCGCAGCAGGTTTAGTCCAGCTGAGTTCCGTGTGAGACTTTTCTCTGTAATCAGGAGAGTTGCAGCGTGGTTGAGGACTTGATGCCAGGGCGCAAGCCGGAAAAGTTAGCCGAAAACCCGGCTAAGGCTCTGCTGCCTTTACCGCCGTTTTTCTGGCTAATATTCTCCGCTCTCTTGATAGGAGTCCTGTTCCCCCGCGAGAGATCGTGCAAAACCTATGCCAAAGCAGATTTATGGCGCATCGATACTCTCGATCATGTCACGCTGCTAACACGCCGATTCCAAAGGGGACGACAATTTGAGTTCGTTAATGTCCGCTAGAAATGGTTCGCTTGATGAATCGAAACACACCACATTGGGACGGAACCAATTCCATTTGAGGAAATAGGAACCGTTTGGAGCGCACTCCATAAAAAGTGGATTTCCTGCAAGTTGGTCTCTGCGTTCTCCGTGCCCTCCGTGCCCTCCGTGCTCCAACCTTCACGTCCTCCGTGTTGAATCTCTTCGCCTCCGCCCCTCTGTGGTGAATTCTTTTCCGTGCGAGTAAAGTACTAACCATGAATTCGGTCTTTGTAATCGTCGCCATAATTCTGGTCGCTCTAATCCTCTGGCTCCTGATCCAAATCTCCCAATCCCAAAGGAAAAGCTCCACTCTCGAATCCCAGCTCACCGAGCTCCGCCGCGATCTCCTCTCCATCGCGCAAACGCAATCGCAAAGCGCCGGCCAAATCCAATCCATCGGCACTTCCGTCTCCCAGCGCCTCGAAAGCGTCACTAAAGCCCTGCACGACGGCGTCACCAATTCCGCCCAAATCGCCACGCAAGGCCAAACCGCCATCGCCGCCGAGCTAAAGAACACCCGCGACCAAATCCTCCAGCTTCAGGAACAAATCGGCGCCGTTCACGAACAAAGCCGCGGCCTCTCCCTCGCCACGCAATCCATCGAAAACATTCTCGGCGGCACCAAGACCCGCGGCCTCCTCGGGGAAGTCACCCTGCAGCGGCTCCTCGAAGATTCTCTTCCTCCTTCGCAGTTTTCCCTGCAGTACCGCTTCTCCACTGGAGAAGCCGCCGACGCGGTCATCTTCCTCCGCGACAAAAAGCTAATGGTCATCGACTCCAAGTTTCCCCTTGACGCCTTCCGCCGCATCGAATCCGACGGCGACGAAGCCCGCCGCGCCTTCGCCACCGCCGTCAAAGGCCACGCCGATTCCATCGCCAAAAAATACATCGTTCCCAACGAAGGCACGCTCGACGTCGCCCTCATGTTCGTCCCCTCCGAAAATGTTTATTGCGAAATGCTCAACACGCTCGACAACAAAGGCCAAGCCATCGACGCCTACTGCCGCGACAAAAAAATCGTCGCCGTCTCCCCCAACACCCTCTACGCCAATCTCTGCGTCATCGCCATGGGCATGCGCGGCATGCAGATCGAAGAAAACGCGCGTCGCATTCTTGGCAGTCTCGACGGCATGAAAAAGCAGATGGAAACCTTCGCCGACGTCTTCGAAAAACTCGGCAACCACCTGAAAAACGCCCAGCAGAGCTACGCCGAAGCCGACAAGCGCTTCGAAAAAGCCCAAGACACTCTCGGCGGCATGCTCGGCCAAGCTCCTGCCCAAGCCACCCTACCCCTGCCAGAGCCAAAATAGCACTGGCTCAACGCGGCCCTCAAATAATGTGGGAGACCATCAGCGGGCAGATCTGACGATGACATTACATCTATCGGACACGCCGCATAGTGGAGGGACCCTGGCACAAACGCGAACACGTCTACGGTCACCCCGAACATCGTGCTCTGACGCGTTTCGTGCGTTGCCTTTTTACTACGCTGCGCGCTGCACGAAAATTCCCGCCAGATATTGCTTGTAGCGCACCGCGAGAATCAGCCAGAGCACAACCACCACAATCGCCAGCGGAATCCCCTCGGGAGCCATCAGAGCGTGAAAGAAAAAGATGTTCACGATCACCGGTCCAAGCAACACCAGCGCGAGTGGCACAAACCTATTCACCAAAAGCAGCACGCCGCCGATCACTTGAATACCGAAAATGATGACCCAGAAATGCGAGGCGAAAATCGCCCCACCGAATTGGCCGGCTAATACCCCCTTGGGAGGCGGCATGGGTATAAAGTGCAGAAAGCCGTTCAAGCCAAACACGAGAAAGATTAGCCCCAAGAGGTAGCGCGCGATTGTCGATGCAATTTTCATTTCCGTCTCCTGTGTATGGATGTGTGCTTCTTACAGACTGGCCTGCGCATGCACTTTCTCGAGTGACGGGCGGACGCGAAAGAGATCTACCCCCCTCCCCCCATATTTTTCATAAGTGTTCATTCTAAAGGAAGTTAAAGTCATTTGTTTTGATACACTTTTGCAAGTGTTGATTCTAAGGGGCTTATTTGCACCAAAATGGTGCAGAATGCGGGGTTTCACGGAAGTGCGGAATCTAAACGAGTTAGGGTTGCTGCGGGATGGCGGGTTTGTTCGAGATAACACGCGCAACGATATTACATATCTGGACGTATGTCAATAGTAAACTTGTAAGTTGAAGCGAGTGAATGAATTGCGGACACTTCTTTGAACACGCGAGTAAGTCAAAACTCGCACGCTTGCAAGGCACAAGCATGCGGCACCGGCAACTTGCCGGTGGAATCCAGAACTGTCGCGGAGATCGTTGCCTGATGAACATCCAGCCCAATATACTTGGCATCATTCATAAGGGTGCTCCTTTCTGTAGGCGATGATGAGAACGATCAAAACCTACTCCAAAGGGGCGCCCTTTTATAATGCGTTATTCAGGCACTGGAAAGCCGACGACCCATTCAGCGCATGCCACAGAATCGAGGCTATATCGTGGCGTTGGCCCGCGGACGGGACTGGAAGTAGCGCAGAACAGCGACGAGAAGTGCGAGCGCACACAAAACTATCACGGCGAACCAAAAATAGGATAAGTAGTCCTGCTCTGGAGTGAGCCATCCCGACCCGATGGGGGCATAGGCGCGGGCAAAAAAATCGCGAAGATTAGTGAGGCCGGTTTCGTCCCCGTAACGGATAAAATGCTGCCAGATTTCAGCATAGGGCTGATAGCTAAGACGCAGAACAAGGCTTGAGACCAAAAAAGCGGCGGACGAACTGACGCCAAGCGCGATAGCAAGCCGACCCGGCCGGAGCGAACGCAGACGGAGTGACCTGCTACGCAGAAAAACCGCGAAGAGGGTGGCGACCAGAAGGGCGCCGGAGAGAAGCATCACCGCACCGGACCTCCTGGCCAAATCGGCATCCCAACGCGCTACCTGATTGCTCCTGAATCCGCGGTGGCTAAAAGAAGATTCCTGTGCCTCGGTTTGACGCTTCGGATCTGCAAGGACGGCATAAAAAGCAGCTTCCTCGGGACGACTGGATTTAGCGGCTAGGATAGCAAGCCGTGTGTAGGCTTGTTGCGTCCGTTCACAAAACCAGGCCCTGACGTCCGGGCTCAGCAACTGTCCAAAGCGCGCAATGGACAGATATTTTTCGGAGGCGGCTTTGGTGTGGCCTTGCGCCTCAAGAACTTGTGCGGATGCAAGAATCACCTCCGCATACCTGTAGGCGTCCGAGAGGCTGTAGGAAGGCAGGCCATAAAACCACGCATTATCGGCAATCAGATCTGGGTCGCCGACGTGATAACGAAGGAGGACTCGGCAATCGAGCGCCTTGCGCTGACTGAAATAGGTGTCGAGCTTCGCGGATTTGAAGGCAGCGGCCATGGCGCTTTGCCACGCGGGGGGGTTGTCCTCGGCTCGATGAGGGACGTTGCCGCGCACGACTTGATCGATGTCGATTTTTTTAGCGGCTATGAGGTGGGGAAGAGCGTTTTGTGGATCAAATCTTTCGAGCGTGGAAACCCAGCGATCTGGAAGCGAGGACGCTCTCACGGGAACGATGGCGTAGACCCAGACGAGGTTTGGGTCGAGACGAACGGCTTCATCGGCGAGGCGCGCGCTTTCTGATGACTGGGGATGGCGAAAGGCGACGAAGGCCAAGGCTTCGGCATCATTATCTTGTTCGGCCTTCTTCATAATAGATTGCAATTCCGGACTCAAACGGCTGTAGTCAGTTTTGAAAAGGAATTGCCATGGAAAGAGAGAAACGCGGAAGGCTTGGCGAAACACCGGTGCGACGAAGAAAAGGAGAGAGGCGATGAGGCAGGCGGCGGTGATGGCGAGAGCAGGTCTTCGCATGGGACCATCCTTTGAGAAAAGATCGCCCCCCGAAAGGACGGTCGGGCGGTTGCGGCTTGGAAAAATCAGGGAGCGCAAGGCGTGTTTGGCGAGAACACCGGCGCTGCCGAGAGACCAGAGCAGAGCGGCCCAATTCCCTTGCACGTGGCGCAGTTCGGCGAGCATGGCGTGGGCCCAGTCCAGCGTGTCGCGCGGCGCGATGGAGATTGCGGACTGCAGGAGGAAAGCTGCGACGCGGCGTGGCAAGGCGTGCGGGATCATGCTTTGCTTCCGCTGAAGGCGGTGCGGCGAACGCGCACGCCGGAACGCGAGGTTGTTTGCTTTGCCCGGGCTAGTTCCATGCCGTTTGCAGTGAGCCGGTAGGTGTGGCGCGGCGGAACGCCGTCCTCTGTCATGACCCATTTGGTTTCGAGCAATGAGTACTTGGCAAGGCGCATAAGAATCGGGTAAAGCGTCCCAGACTTTAGCCCCGTTTCGCTGCTCAATTCGTAACCATAGCGCCAGGCAGTCGGACGTTCGGCAAACTGTTCGAGGACACGAAGCGTCTGGGGGGAAAGTCGAGGAGTCTTCATGGGAATAGTCTACATATATAGACATTCAACAGTCAATGCATCGACTACTTTACGACTCAGACGCTCCGGACAGATGTCGGGGGAAAAGTGAGTCTGGGTCATGGCTTGGTCGGTCCGCGTGTCAGTGGACGATAAGGCGGGTAATCGGACAAGTCGAGGGAGCAAGGGACGCCGATAACTATCGGGGAAAGCCGCTTCTCGTAACTATTTCTCGGTGCTTCGTGTAAGTTAGCTCCATTTGCCTCCAATTCATTTGGCTGGCAGTGGGTAGCACCGTGAAAACGTGAGACTTAGTAAAGTTAAATAACAATTCGATCTCCACTGCCCCCTGGTAGCCGTGTCTATTCCGTTCGCAGCGCCCGCATCGGATCGATTGTGGCTGCGCGCCAGGCTGGCACTACGCAGGCCGCAGTGGCTACCAGCAGCAACAGCATCGCCGAGGCCAGCAGCGTGAGTGGATCGCGCGAGCTGCCGCGCGCCCACGACACGACCACCCTGTTCAGCGCCACGCTCAGGCCCAGCCCGATCGCCAGCCCAAGGCCCAGCATGGTCCCCGTCGAAGCCAGGACCAGCCGGATGATGCTCGTCCGCCCCGCGCCCAGCGCCATGCGAATGCCCACTTCCTGCGTCCGCTGCGTCACCGCGAACGAAACCACGCTATACAGCCCGGTAGCCGCCAGTGCCAGCGCGAGCACCGCAAACAGCGAAAACAGCGTCGCGATAAATCGCTCCTGTCCCCAGCCCTGCGTCTCCAGCCACCACAGCAGCGTGTGCGTGTTGCCCACAACCATCTCCGGATTCAATTGCCGCAGCCGCTCCTTGATCGCCCTCACCGCTGCGTCCGGATCTCCGGTCGCGCGCACTAGCAGCGATTCATCCGTTGGCAGCACGAAACTGTACGGCAAGAAGATTGCCGGCTTTATAGGATGGTCCAAGCCATCATTGCGCGCGTCGCCGACAACTCCAATCACTTGCAGCCATTCATCCGGCGCGGAGGCCAGCAGCAGTGACGGCTGCTCGATCTTCAGCATCGGGCTGCGCACGCTTTGCCCAATCGGATCGCCATCGCCGATAAATTGTTTGACGAAGGACTGGTTGACCACCGCGAAGTGCGCCGCCCGCATCGTCTCCGCTTCGTCGTACACCCGTCCGGCCAGCAGTGGAATGCGCAGGGTTAGAAATTCCTGCGGGCTGACCAGGCAAAACATCGCCTGCGCGTCCGTCAGCGACGGTTTACCCTGCACTTCGACTTTCGCTGTGAAGCCGCCGAACCCGGGAAACCACGTGGTGGAAATGCTGGCGGTGTCCACCCCAGGCGCTTCGGTAATCGCTTTGCGAACCGCTTCGTTAGCATTCAGCCGCGCCTGCCAGTTGGGATTCGCGCCCTTGGGGAAACCAACGTTGATGGAAATCACATGGTCCGGCTCGAAACCCAGCGGCGTGTGGATGCGCGCCACAAACGCTCTCATCGCCGCGCCAGCCGCGGCCAGCAACACCAGGGTCAGAGCTACTTGGCCGGCAATCAGCAGCCGGTGGGTGTTTCGATTGTGCGCGCTGCCGCTGTGCTTACCGCTGCTCGCCTGGATCAAATGCCCAAGCTGCGGCCGCGAAAGCTGCCAAGCCGGTGAAACGCCGAAAAGAATTCCGGTAAGCAGCGCCACCGCCGCGCTGAATACCAGCACAACGGCATTGACGTGAATCGCGGCTTCATGCGGAAAGGAATAGTAGGGAAGAAACGTGGCCAGCGCCGCGACGCCTTTGTAAGCAGCGAGTACGCCCAGCGCCGCGCCGGTGACCGACAGAACCACGGATTCCGTCAGCAACTGGCGAATCAGCCGCTGGCGTCCCGCGCCGACGGAAACGCGCACGGCCAGTTCGTGCTGCCGCGCCGTTCCCCGCGCCAGCAGCAATATCGAAACGTTCGCGCACCCGATGATCAGCAGGGCAAGCACGGCGCCAAATAACAGCGCAAGCGTTCCGGCGAACTTGCCGAGCACCTGCTCGTTCAGACTGACGATCTTCACCTTGCGGTCTTGCGGATAGTTCTTGTCCTGTTTGGCAAACTCGTCGGCGAGAGCCTGAAACTGTGCTTCGGCCGCCGGAAACTTCGTTCCCGGTTTCAGCTTCACGAAGGAAAGCCAATACTCATGCGGATCAGCGGTCGCTACAGCAGGGATGTACACGTCGGAGTCGCCCCAGGTGAAACGCGGCGGCACAACACCGATGACGGTGTAGAGCTGATGATCCAACTCAATGGGTTTCCCAACGACGTCGCGGCTTCCGCCGAACTGGCGCTGCCAAAACAGATAGCTGAGCACGGCAACGGGAGCAGCGTTTCCTCCGGGAGCGTCAGCAGTCGTGAATTCGCGGCCCAGAACCGGCGGCACGCCCATGTATTCAAACAGGTTCGGCGAGTACAAACCGACATTCACGGAAACCGGCACCTGATCGCCGGTCAAGTTCTCCTGCCTCTCGTCCTGCAAAAAGACGTCATCCAGGGAAGAGATTTGCCGCAGCTCTTTGTATCCGGTGCCATTAACGCGGAAAAGTCCTCCGCGTTCGTTCTTTTTGTCGTTGAGCTGCACATGGACCATCCGGTCATTGTCCTTGTACGGATAGGGATCGAGCAGTACGCCATAGACAACACTGAAGATAGCCGTGGTGGCGCCGATGCCAAGCATCAGGGAGAGAATCGCGGTAATGACGAAGCCGGGCGACTTGCGAAACTGGCGAAACGCGAAGCGCAGGTCTTGCAACAGGGTCCACATGGTTGTCTCCGTATCCAGAGATACGGACTTAGACGAAATATGTTTCCAGAGGGTTAGAGTAAGTTAGAAAAACTTTATGCGTCCCTTATAGCCTGAAGGAGAAGATCAGGACTCTCCGGACTCATTCGTAACGGAGCGCGACAATTGGGTCGACTTTGCTGGCGCGGCGAGCGGGTAGCCAACTCGCGAATAGGCCGGCAACAACCAGGATCGCGATCATGATCGTAAACGCCAGCGGTTCGACGGATCGAACTCCGGCCACGGAGCGTTCCAACAAACGCGCGGCTGCCAAGGCGGCAAATATTCCCGCGGCAACGCCACCGAAAATCATTGCGAGGCTCTGCCGGAGCACAAGCCAGACGACCTCGCGCGCGCTAGCGCCTAGGGCGATGCGCACACCGATTTCCGGCACGCGCTGCCCGGTCAAGTACGCCAGCACGCCATAAATGCCGATGCACGCAAGCAGCAAGGCCAAGCCGGCGAATACGCCGAACAGCAACAAGAGGAAGCGATGCTGATCCAGTGTGCTACTCGCGAGCTGCTCCATGGTGCGGACCTCGTAGAGCACTTGATCGCCGGTAGCCCCGCGCACTTCCCGCCGCAGTGATTCGACAATACTTAATGGTGCGACACTCGTCCGCACGGCCACCGACATGAGTTCGGACCAACGACGCAAGAATCGGTCTGGGAGTTGAGAAAAAGGATAGTAGAACTGCGCGCGTACTTGGGCTTGATCGTCGCCGGCAAACCCCCAATGCCGTACATGGCCAACTACGCCAACTACCACAAAGGGGCCGTAGCCCATGTCTGGCATCCACAGGCGCTTCCCGACGGGGTCCTGTCCGCCAAAAGCGCTTTGCGCCAGAACGTCGTCAATAACGATGACGAACTCGCTGCCCATGCGGTCGCGGTCATCGAAGAATCGGCCTCGGCGCAACGGTATGCCCATCACCGTCAAGTACTCCGGCGTCACGCTGGTGGCCAATGCCATGGGTTGCTTATTCGCTGGCGGCACGTCCGCACTAGTCCAGTAGCCGATTTGATTGTTGCCCTCGCGCATAGGGACGGTATCGACCGCCGCGACGGACTGATCGAGAGCTTCGTGGATCAGGCGGACGCGAGCGGATGGCTCGGTATAGCACGATGGCGGCGGCTTGAGAGTGGCTGTCAAAACATTGCGCGGGGCGTATCCAATTGGTGCAGACTCCACGTTGCTGAGACTGTGTAAGAGGAGACCAAAGCCGACGAGCAGCACCATGCCTAGAGCAATTTGGAAGACGACGGCGGAAGAGAAAATCGCTGAACATGAGGCGCTCCCTGTTTAGGATGCAAGGTCGCGGATGGCCGCGCGTTCCCCTATTGCTTCGACAGGGACGATACCGTTTCCTTTGCCAAAGTACAAGACGAATGGAATCTGCTTCCGTTTCAGCCCGAAAGAGACGGCAAACGAAGCCGACATTACGAAGTGCGGCTATTCGTAGCGCAAGGCAATAATGGGGTCGACCTTGGTCGCACGGCGCGCGGGAATGTAGCACGCGAGCACGGCGGCCAAGGCGAGGACCAGGGACACGGCACCGAAGGTAAGCGGATCGTGGGCGCTGACGCCGAAGAGCAAGCTAGAGAGCACGCGCATGGCGGCAAAGGCGACGAGCAATCCGAGGGCTAAACCCGCCGCGGCGAGGCGCATACCCTGGCCGACCACGAGGCGAAGTACGCGGCCCGTTTGCGCGCCCATGGCCATGCGAATGCCAATTTCGCGCGTTTGCTGGTTGACGGAATAAGAAAGCACGCCATACACGCCGACTACCGCGAGGATGAGTGCGAGCGCGCCGAAGACGGCGAGCAGCGCGGCGCCCATGCGCGGAGCCCAAAGGCTCTGGCTCAGCAGCTCTCCGATGGTTTGCACGTTGGTGAGCGCGAGATTTGAATCCAGCGATTGCACTTGGCTGCGAACGGTGGAGATCACCGCTTCCGGCCGGCCCCTGGTGCGCACTTGCAGGGTCACAGCGGGCGAATAGTTTTGCATCAGGGGCAAATAGGCGAGCGGCTGCGGCTCTTCGCCGATGTTATTCACCACGGTGTTACGAACGACGCCGACGATTTCGCGCAGCGTAGGATCGCCAAAGAAATGGAAGCGCTTGCCGACGGCATTTTCATTGGGCCAGAAATGCTTGGCCATCGCTTCATTGGCAATGGCAACGGGTTTTGTGGTTGCGCGATCGGAGTCGGTGAATTCGCGGCCGCCGACGAGCGGTATGCGGAGGGTGTCAAAAAAGTTGGGAGCGATATCGTTGAGCTGCGTCAGGGTTCCGCGATAGCCAGAAGTTTCGTCCTGGCCTTCGGGGAAGATTGTGCGCGCAAAGCCCCCGATCAGCGGCGGAGCATCGGCGATGGTGGCGGACTCAACGCCGGGAGAAGCTTTGGCGCGCTCGATGGTGGCGCGGAAAAATTGCTGGCCGCGCCCCTCATCGTAGTGCAAAGCGCCGAGATCGAAGTTGAACATGAAAAGGTTCGTGGATTCGAAGCCGGGATCGATGCGCTGCGCATTTTGCATGCTGCGAATGAAAAGGCCGGCGCCCACCAGCGCGACGAGGGCGAGAGCAATCTCAGTGACCACCAGCATGCTGCGGAAGGGGCTGCTGGCCCATCCGACCGTATTGCCCCGGCCGCCCACTTTCAGGACTTCGATCAGGTTGGGGCGCGCAGCCTTCAATGCCGGAGCGACGCCGATGAGCAAGGCGGTGAGCAGCGCGATGCTCAGCGTGAACAACAGCACGTGGGTATCGAAACCGAGATCGAGATCGCTGTCAGCGATGAACGGCGGACGGAATGACCACAAGACGGAGCGCCCACCATAAGCGATGGCCAGGCCAGCTAGCGCGGAAAGAAAAGCGAGCACTATGCTTTCGGTGAGGAGTTGCTGGATGACGCGGCCGCGGCTGGCGCCCATTGCGGCGCGGACACCAATTTCTTTTTCGCGGCCAGCGGCCTGGGCGAGAAGCAAGTTGGCGAGATTGACGCAGGCAATCAGGAGGACAAGTCCAACGATGCCCATCATGAGTCCCCCGGCGAGAGTAATCTGGCTGCGATTGTTGGCGCCCACGGCGGCTTCGGCGAGAGGTGTCAGAGCCACACTGCGGCCGGCATTATCCGTGGGGAAGGCGTTCTCGAGACCAGCGGCAACCGTTTTGAGCGAAGCTTCCGCTGCGGCCAGGGAGACTCCGTCTTTCAAGCGACCATACACGGTGGTCGCCAAAAAGCGGCGGGTGTTGAAATTGTCCTTGAAGAAGCCGGCGAGCACTTGCGGGTACATGCTGACAGGAATCCAGATTTCTTCCGCGTTGTTGAAAGTGAATGTGCCCTTAAATCCGCGCGGAGCGACGCCGATAATCGTGTAGGGAGTGGCGTTGAAGGTGAGAGTTTGGCCGACGATATTGGGATTGGCGCCGAACTTGTTGGTCCACAGGCTGTAGCTGAGCACGGCGACATTGTTTCCACCGGGCTTGGTGTCTTCATCGGGTAAGAAGAAGCGCCCGGCGGCGGGGCGCACGCCTAAGAGGTCAAAATAAATGGCGCTGACCATTTGGCCTTGAAGTTGGCGGGGCTCGGCGCTGCCGCTCCAGGTCAAGGGAAGGGGGCCAACGACGCAGGTCATCGCCGAGAAAAGTTGAGCCTGGCGTGCATAATCCTGAAAATTCATGTAGGACATGCCGAGTTTGGTCGAGTTGGCCGCGGTCACGCGAGTCTTGCTGTCTATGGTGTCCACCTCGACCACGCGCGAGACATCCTTGACCGGCAGGGGATTCAGCAGGATGGCGTTGACCACGGTGAAGATGGTGGTGTTGGCGCCGATCCCGAGAGCCAAAGAAAGGATGGCAATGGCGCTGAAGCCAGGATTCTTGGTGAGCATGCGGATGGCGTAACGGATGTCTTGCCAAAGAGTTTGCATGGTTTGCGTCTCCGACTGTGCGAGGCGGAGCGGCGTCGGAACACAGTTCCACCCAAGTTTGGGAATGCCACTTCGCCCTATCGTGTAGACGGACGAGTTGGCTGTATTGTTTCCTGAAACAATCTATCCAGAGATGGATTAAGGGCGCAAGGGAGTTGGTGTGGGCGGAAGGCGCACGGAAATGAGGAAGTTGCCGCGCTGGCGTCCGGTGAGCTCGAATTGCGCGGCATTTTCAGCGCCGCCATTGCTGGAAACCCTTGCCGGATTGCCCCCGGCAAGCTCGGCGACTTCGGGCGAAAGATTGCGTGCTTCGAGCGTGACCTTGGCGACGGTGCCGCGAACACGCACGGTGAGCGTGCGGTGTTCGCCCGGGGCAAGAGGTGAAGAGTCCGCGTCCAAGGTCAAAGCCAGGAAGGTAATCGAAAACGGTGAGGCGGGGCGCCCGGCGCAAGAGGCTTCTACAGCGCTACGGCCCGGCTCCAGGTCGGCTGGAGGCAATGCGACCAAGACCGCCGGTGAAGACGCCAGCACGAGCGCTGGCTTCCCTGCAACGCGCACTATGTTCGCGTCGGCTTCGCCGCAAAAGCCGCTGCCGGAGAGATCAAATCGGTCGGCGAGTGAAGCGAAGCGGGGCGCGGAGGAAATGTGGAGAGAAGCGGAACTGACTTCCGCGGGCGCAAGGATGGTGGTGTAAACGCGGGTGGGCCGCGAGGCAATGGTGGCGTAAATCACGCCGGGATTCAGGGGAGCAACGAACAAGGCGCGGCCGGTGGCGTTGGTGACCAGGTGGTCGCCGTTCGAGAAATTTACGGTCACGCCCGGTGTGAGACGCCCGTTCGCGTCCAGCACGGCAAGAGTGGCGGGTTCGCCTGAAACAATACGTTTAGGCAGCAGCAGAATGCGAGCGGAGGAGGCCGGCGGTGCTTGTTGCGGCAGCAGCGCCAAAGGAAGGGTTAGCGACAATGCGCAACACAGCATGAATGAACACGCCGAACATCGCGAGAGCATGGTGAGATTGTAGACGAAAAGGGCCCATTACACCTTGGACCCTGCTAGCGATGCCGTCCGGACTCGTGTCTGATACGAGGTGAATGTGGCGAAAAAGCGAGTAATTAGTAGGGTTCAAAGGCTTTCACGGTAGTAATGTGTCTGTTAGCTTGAGAACGGGGTTGCCAGCGGTACGTGCAGGCCGGGTGTGCCCGGCCAGGGCAGGGGAATCTCCGTGCAGATTGTGAGCGGCGGCGTGACCGATGTGGGTCGCGTGCGCACCAACAACGAGGACTGTTTTCGCATTGTGGCCCCGCTGCACTTGTTTGTGTTGTCGGACGGGATGGGCGGCGAGGCGCACGGGGAAGTGGCCAGCGCGCTAGCCGTGGAAACAGTCGTGAAGCACGTCATCGAGGCGCTGGACAATCCGGCGGTGACACTCTATGGCGAGCAGCAGCCGACACGGAGCGAGAAAACCAAGCGATTGAGCAGCGCGGCGCACCTGGCCAATACAAAGATTTTTGCTTCCGCGCAAGAGCATGCGGAACAGCACGGCATGGGCGCGACGCTGACGGCGGCGTGGATTGACGGCGCAAAGCTGAGCATCGCGCACGTGGGGGACAGCCGCGCGTACCTGCTGCGCAGCGGCACACTGCAGCAATTGACCAGCGATCATTCGCTGGTGGCGGAGCAAGTGCGGCACGGGATTTTGACGGCGGCGGAGGCCGAGGAGAGCCAGATGCAAAGCGTGCTGCTGCGGGCGCTGGGCTCGCAGGCGGAAGTGGAAGTGGATGCCGAAGAGCACATGGTGATCGCGCGAGACATTTTGCTGCTGTGCTCGGACGGGCTCACGCGCATGGTCATCGAGCCGGAAATTGCGGGAACGCTGCAGTCCGAGCCCGACGCGACGAAAGCGGCGCAGAAGCTAGTGGACCTGGCGAACGATCGCGGCGGCACCGACAACGTCACCGTGATTGTGGTGCGTATTGGGGCGGAATCGAAGGGTTGGTTTTCGTGGCTGCGCCCGGGGGCGCGGAAACATGCGGCCGAAAACGGGACCGCGGGAGGAAAGTAGCATGGCGAAGCTAAGCCTGATGTTTGAGAACCGATTGGTGAAGGAAGTGCCGATCGGGAGCCGGCCGGTGGGCATCGGGCGTTCCCCGGACAATGACCTGCCGGTCGACAATCTAGCGGTGTCGAACCATCACGCGCGCGTGTTCTTCGAGGCCGGACGTCTGGTGGTCGAGGACCTGGACAGCCTGAACGGCACTTTCGTGAACGACCTGCGCGTGGAGCGTGCCACACTGCACGACGGCGATTCCATTTGGATCGGCAAGCACCACATAAAGGTGGATGCCAGCGGGGACACGCCGATTGCGGTGGACTCGCGGCGCAAGCCGGCGGCGCCGGCAATTAACGAGACGATGGTGCTGGACACCAAGCAGCGCCGCGAAATGTTGCAGCAAGCAGCGGCGATGGGCGAGCGCTCGCAATTCGTGGGCCGGCTGAAGATGCCAACGCTGTCGGTGCTGGCAGGCAGGTCCGACCAGAAAGAATATGTGATCACCAGCAAGCTGGCGGTTATCGGTAAATCGAAAATGGCGACGGTGAGGCTCAAGGGCTGGTTCAAGCCGGAAGTCGCGGCGCAAATCAACCAGCGCGACGACGGTTATTACATCGGGCCGGGCGACAAGACCCCGCTCGTCAACTCCAAGCCGATCCAAGGCCCAGTGCGGCTGAACGACGGAGACGTGATCGAAATTTGCGGGCTGCGCCTGAGTTTCGTCTTCCGGGAGTAGCCGAGTCCCCCCAAGTGTAACTTTGGAGCGCGGATCCGCTTCGGCGCCACCGTCCATCCATGTAACAGCAGAGTGAGCGCCAGCATCCTACCGTGCACGCGAGGCGAAAGGATTGGAGCTTGTCTCTAAGCCTTTTAGCCGATTAGACTTCAGAGACTCGCGGGTGGCCGCCTGGACCCGGCTCTGCGGCGTACCCAAATCACTGCCGCGGTGAATCTAAACGGAAGCGGATGGATTCCCCAAAGCACGCATGACCGCTGCAAACGGCGGCGGTGCTCCGGAACTCTCCTTACAGGGAAGCTGAAAGTATGTGGATTGTCCGTCTAGCGCTATCGAGGCCGTACACGTTCATCGTGATGGCGCTCGTGGTGATTTTGCTGACCCCGGTGGTGCTGCAGCGCACGCCGACGGACATTTTTCCGGAAATCAACATTCCGGTCATCAGCCTGGTGTGGAACTACAACGGACTCTCGCCACAAGACATGGAGCAGCGCATCACGGCGAACTCCGAGCGCGCGGTGACCACGCTGGTCAATGATGTCGAGCACATAGAATCGCAATCGCTGAGCGGCATCGCGGTGGTGAAGATTTATTTTCAGCCCAACGCGAATATTCAGACGGCGCTGGCGCAAACCACCGCCATCGTGCAGACGATTTTGAGATTTTTGCCGCCAGGAACGACGGCACCGTTGGTGGCGATCTATTCGGCTTCCACCGTGCCGGTCATTCAGATCGGTTTGACCAGCGACAGCTTGAGCGAGCAGGCCATCTTCGATTTCGGGAACAATTTTATTCGCACGCAGTTGGCGACCGTGCAGGGCGCCGCGCTGCCGTTCCCGTATGGCGGGAAGCAGCGGCAAATCACCGTGGATCTGAATTCGCAGGCGCTGCAGTCCAAGGGTCTTTCGCCCGTGGACATTGTGAACGCGGTGAACGCGCAGAACCTGATTTTGCCAACAGGAACGGCAAAGCTGGGCACGCTGGAATACAACGTGGAAATGAACGGCAGCCCACAGACCATCCAGGAGCTGAACGATCTGCCGGTGAAAACCATAAATGGCGCGACGATTTACATGCGCGACGTAGCGCACGTGCGCGATGGCTTTTCCCCGCAAACGAACATCGTGCGCGCCAACGGGCAACGCGGCGCGCTGATGGCGGTGTACAAGACGGGCGGCTCCTCAACGCTGGATATCGTCGCACGCGTCAAGCAGACCATTCAGAACTACACGGGCTCTTTGCCGGAGAGCCTACACATCACAATGTTTTTCGACCAGTCCCTCTTCGTGCGCGCTTCCATTCAGGGCGTGTTGCGCGAAGCGCTGATCGCGGCGTGCTTGACGGCCATCATGATCCTGCTCTTCCTCGGCAATTGGAAAAGCACGCTGATCATCGCCATTTCGATTCCGCTATCCATCCTGGTGAGCGTCCTACTGCTCAGCGCGCTGAACGAGACCATCAACATTATGACGCTGGGTGGACTGGCCCTCGCGGTGGGCATTTTGGTGGATGACGCCACCGTGGAAATCGAGAACATTAACCGCAACCTGGCCATGGGCAAGGAAACGGTGCAGGCCATTCTCGACGGCGCGCAGCAAATCGCCGTGCCCGCGTTTGTTTCCACACTGTGCATCTGCATTGTGTTCATTCCCATGTTTTTCCTGTCGGGAGTGGCGCGCTTCTTGTTCGTGCCGCTGGCTGAAGCCGTTTCCTTCGCGATGCTCGCGTCGTACATGTGGTCGCGGACGATAGTGCCGACGCTGGCGATGTACCTGCTCTCCGCGGAAGACGAATACCATGCGGAAGAACACAAGGGAGAAAAGCAAGGCTTCTTCCGCCGCTACCAGCAGCGCTTCGAGCACCGGTTTGAGCGCTTCCGAGAAGGCTACCGCCGCGCACTGAGTGCCGCTCTTGCGAGTTCCACTTTATTCGCGGCGTGTTTCCTCGGATTCTGCCTGCTTTCCGCGGGATTGATTTTTGTGCTCGGCCGTGATTTCTTTCCGAAGATTGACGCCGGACAGATCCGGCTGCACTTCCGTGCGCGCACGGGGCTGCGCATCGAAGAAACCGCGCGGCTGGCTGACCAGATCGATGCGGTGATCCGTGAAACGATTCCGAGCGATGAATTGCAGACCATCCTGGACAACCTGGGCGTGCCTTACAGCGGGCTTAATCTCAGTTACAGCAACTCCGGCACGTTTGGAACCGCCGACGGGGAGATCTTGGTGCAATTGAAAGAAGTGCGCGGCAAGCCGACCAGCGCCTATATCGCCGCACTACGCGAGAAGTTTCCACAAAGGTTCCCGGGCGTGCAGTTTTTCTTTCAGCCCGCGGACATTGTCACCCAGATTTTGAATTTCGGGACGCCAGCGCCGATCGACGTGGCCATTACCGGCAACAATCAGCAGGCCAATTTCTTGGTGGCAGAAAAACTGGCGAACGAAATGCGCCACATTCCCGGCGCCGTCGACGTCCACGTGCAGCAGGCTTTCGACGGTCCCACGCTGCATATGGACATCGACCGCACGCGCGCGCAGACGGTTGGTTTGCAAGCTAGGGACGTGGCGCAAAACCTGCTTGTATCACTCAGCTCCAGTTTCCAGACGGCGCCGGCTTTCTGGCTCGATCCGAAAAATGGAGTGAGCTACAACGTTGCCGTGCAGACGCCGCAATACCGCATGGATTCCTTTCAGGCGCTGCAGAACACTCCGGTGAGCGGCAGCCTGCCCGGGGCCGCGCCGCAAATTCTCGGCAATCTCGTGCGTTCCACGACCACGGCGCGCCCCGCCACGATCTCGCACTTCAACGCGCAGCCCATGATTAATGTGTACGCGGCGGTGGACGGCCGCGACCTCGGCGGGGTTTCCGATGAGGTCGCCAAGCGCGTGAAGGAAATTGAGAAGGATCTCCCGCGCGGCAGCCACGTGGTCATCCGCGGGCAAGTGCAGACGATGAAGAGCTCGTTTACCGGGCTCGGCTTCGGACTGATTGGCGCCATCGTCCTGGTCTATCTGCTGATCGTGGTGAACTTTCAGTCCTGGCTCGACCCCTTTATCATTATTACCGCGCTACCGGGCGCCCTCGCGGGCATCTGCTGGATGTTGTTAGTGACCCACACCACGCTGAACGTGCCGTCGCTGACCGGCGCGATCATGAGTGTGGGCGTGGCCACATCGAACAGCATCTTGATGGTGTCCTTCGCGCGCGAACAGATGAATGAAGGAAAGAACGCGCTGGAAGCCGCGCTGGAAGCGGGTTTTGTGCGCATGCGCCCGGTGATTATGACCGCATTGGCCATGATCATCGGCATGGTGCCCATGGCTATCGGTCTTGGCGAGGGCGGCGAGCAGAACGCTCCGCTCGGCCGCGCGGTTATCGGCGGCTTGCTGTTCGCCACGTTCGCCACGCTTTTCTTCGTGCCGTGCGTCTTCTCTATCATTCACGGGCGGCGGGAGCGCCGCAGGCTGCATGGCGCAACGCCGGAGGCGGCGACATCGTGACAAGGAAGTCTTACACTGAATTCGGAGCAGAGAATGACGACGGAAGGTAACAAACAGATCGCGCGGGAAGGCGCGTATCAGGGTGCCGAGAAAAAGAGCCGGCTATTTCTGTTTCTGATTGGAATTGCCGTAGTTCTGGTGATCGTTGGAATTTTCACGCTCCTGCAGCGCCGCGAGCAATACAATGCGCTCGCCAAGGAAACCGAAAGGCTGGCGGTGCCCACGGTTGCGGTAATTCATCCTACGATGGAACCGGCCCAGGAAGATTTGGTGCTTCCGTCCACGTTGCTGGCGTACACGGAATCGCCGATTTACGCGCGCACCACCGGCTACCTCAAGAAGTGGTACCACGATATCGGGAGCCACGTGCAAAAGGGCGAACTGCTCGCCGACATCGACACGCCGGAAGTGGACCAACAGCTTTCCCAAGCGCGCGCCGATCTCGGCACCGTGCAGGCCAACGAGAATCTTTCCCGCATCACCGCCACGCGCTATGAAGAACTGATCAAGACGGACGGCGTATCCAAGCAGGAGGTCGATAACGCTGTCGGCGACTACGCCGCAAGGCGCGCCGCGGTGGCTTCGGCGCAGGCTAACGTGCGGCGCCTGGAGGAATTGGAGTCGTTTAAGCACGTTTACGCGCCTTTTGGCGGCGTTATCACGCGCCGGAACGTGGATATCGGAAACCTAATCAATGCGGGCAATGGCGGGAGCGCGCAAGAACTCTTCTTTCTCGCGGCCACCGACCCCATTCGCGCCTACGTCAGCGTGCCGGAAGTATACGCCGTTGCCGTGCATCCCGGACTTGGCGCGTACCTGGAACTGACGCAATTCCCCGGCGAGAAATTCCAGGCGAAGGTTGTGCGAACTGCGGACGCCATCGATTTGGCCAGCCGCACCTTGAACACCGAAGTGGATGTGCCAAACAGAAATGGTCGATTGCTGCCGGGAGGGTACGCTCAGGTGCATTTGCTGGTTGGCGTGACGGGTACGCGCTTGCAGGTGCCGGTCAACGCGCTGCTTTTCCGGGCGGAGGGCTTGCGAGCAGTGGTCGTCGACGCAAATCACAAAACCCATTTGCAACAGTTGGCCATCGGCCGCGACTATGGCACTGCGTTGGAAGTGCTGCAGGGCCTGCGCCCAGACGATTGGATCGTGCTGAATCCTCCAGACTCGCTCGATGAAGGCATGCAAGTCAATGTGAAAGAAGCGCCGCAAAAGGCAGTACCCGGCGCTCCTAATAATGGTCCCACCCCGCCGCCTGGCAACGTGCCGCCCACCACCAACGGTAAGTCACCGCAGGGAGAAAAGAAATAATGCGCAAGGCGATGCGCGCCTTTATCACGGGCGTGCGCACGGCCGGGTTCGTGCGCGCGGGGAGCGCGCTTGCCGCCGGGATTTTCATCGCAGGCTGCTCCGTAGGCCCAAATTACAAACGTCCTGCGGCTCCCTCCACAACAAAATGGGACCTTGCCGAGCCGTGGCGGGAAGGCGCTCCCAAGGACTCCATCCCCAAGGGGCAGTGGTGGACGGTATTTCACGATCAAGACCTGAACGCGCTGGAGACGCAGGCGCTCAGTGCCAATCAGACGATCAAAATTTCCATCGCGCGTTTGGAGCAGGCTCGAGCCACTGCGGCGATTCAGGTGTCCACTCTCTTTCCAACGCTGAGCACGTCGCCCAGCGCCGAGAGACAGCGGCTATCCGGGAATCGCCCCACCAACGGCTTGCCAATCACGCTGCGGCCGGCCACGCAAAACACTTTCACCGTGCCGTTCACCGTCAGTTACGAGGTGGACTTGTTTGGCCGCAGAAGGCGCAGCATCGAGGCGGCGGAAGCAGCCTATCAGGCCAACGCCGCGGATGTTGAAAATGTGCGTCTGCTGGTTACTGCGCAGCTCGCCGGCGACTACTTCAATCTGCGCGAGTTGGATTCCGAGCTCAAAATTCTGACGCGCACGGTGGAGGCCCTGCAGAAAGGCCTGGACTTGGTGAATTCGCGGCACAGCGGCGGCGTGGCCTCCGGCCTGGACGTTGCGCAGGAAGAAACTCTGCTCAACACCACGCGCACGCAAGCCATCCTGCTGCAGCAGCAGCGCAAGCAATTTGAAGACGCCATCGCGGTACTGGTCGGGCAACCCGCGCCGGATTTTCACATTGCCTCATACGCGTTGAATGCGGAGCCTCCCACGCTCGACGCCGGGCTGCCTTCCGATTTGCTCGAGCGCCGTCCGGACATCGCGGAGGCTGAGCGCCAAATGGCCGTGGCCAACGCGCAGATTGGTGTGGCGCAAGCCGCCTATTATCCGTCGCTGAATATTTTCGGGCAGGGCGGCTGGCAAGCGGCGGACATCGCGAAACTGGCCAACGCAGGGAGCGCGTTTTGGGCGCTCGGCGCGAATGTGGCGCAGGAAATCTTCACCGGAGGAGCGCGCCGCGCACAGGTGCAATTTGCGCGCGCGGGCTATGACGCGAACGTCGCAAACTATCGCCAGACGGTGCTGGGCGCGTTCGAAGAAGTGCAGGACGAAATCACCGGATTGACCGTACTGATCCAGGCCCAGCAATCGCAGCAGCAAGCAGTGGATGCGGCGCGGCGCACGCTGGATATCTCAACGAGCCGTTATAGTGGAGGCTTGGTCAGCTACCTGGACGTGGTGACGGCGCAACGCGATCTGCTTGCCGACGAGCAGCAACTCGCGGTGATCCGAGGGCAGCGGCTGGTGTCCAGCGTGCTGCTGGTCAAGGCGCTTGGCGGAGGTTGGGACGCCTCCAGCCTTGCGGCCGTACAAGTCAGGCCCAAGCCGAAGGACATCGTCACGCCGTAGAGTCCCGCTTTATTAAATGGATTTCTCCGCCCACACTTCCAGCCAGAAAGTCCAGTTGGCGAGCCGCCCAGCTTCTTAGGCTGCGGCGTGGCTGACTACCTTGCCAAGGACTCGCTTGCTGCGATAGCTGAATACGACGTAGGAACCGGGGACATGCGCGGCGACGCGGCGCATATACTTCTTGGCCGCGCGCAATTTGCCCAGCGATTCGATTTTGATCAGAGCGCAATCCTCGACCACGCGGCAGACACAAAAATCATTTGGGTCCGCGAGAGGGTACGCCAGCGGGGATTCTGGGCCGTTGCGATTTAGGTCTTTCATCGCGGTAACCTCATGCATGACTTCGGGAGCGCTTCCGCCGGCAGATGAATTTCTCGGGAGCGGTTGAGGGAAAGGCGAAGAGCGCGAGAAAGTAATCTATTATGGTCTAACGCGAATGGGTAAAGATGAAATTTACACTTTTCCACAGGCTGTGAATTTGTTCCCGTATAATTTTGCAAACATTTGGCCAGCTAGTTCGACGCCCTACTGACTACATCGCTGGGGCCTTTCTTATGACGAACCCTTGACTCGTCTCTGCCTATCTGGATGAGGGCGTCTAACTGAAGTCCCCCAAGGGCGCTCGGGAGTTCTCTTGATACTAAAATGCCGCACATGCTTCTATCCTCAGTGTTTTGATGGCCCTACGGAGAGGAGGAGCATTGAGGATAGCCCAGGTAGCACCTCTGTACGAGAGCGTTCCACCGAAGCTCTACGGAGGCACGGAGCGGGTGGTTTCGTATTTGACGGAGGCGCTGGTCGAAGCGGGTCACGACGTCACACTGTTTGCTAGCGGGGATTCCGAAACGTCGGCACGGTTGGTGCCATGCTGCGCGAAATCGCTGCGGCTGAACAACCATGACTGCATCGATCAGCTTGCGCACCATTTTGTGATGCTCGAGGAAGTGCTGGAGCGCGCCGATCGATTCGATATCATTCACTTTCATGTCGACTACATGCACTTTCCCTTGTCGAAGCTCTCTGGACTCGTGCACGTCTCGACGCTGCATGGCCGCCTCGATTCTCCCGACCTAGTTCCTCTTTACCGTAAATACAAAAACATGCCAGTGACTTCCATTTCGCTCAACCAGCGCAAGCCGTTGCCTTGGGTGAACTGGATTGGCAACGTATATCACGGCCTGCCCGAGGATCTTCTTCCCTTGGGCGACGGCCGCGGAAATTACCTGGCATTCCTGGGTCGCATTTCACCGGAAAAGCGCGTCGACCGCGCCATTGAAATTGCCAAGAAGCTCAACAGGCCGCTGAAAATTGCCGCGAAGGTGGACCCCTCAGATCGCCTCTACTACGAACGCGAAATCGAGCCGCTGCTGAAAACGCCGAACGTCGAGTTCGTCGGCGAAATCAACGAGCAGCAAAAGGGCGAATTCCTCGGCAATGCCTACGCCTATCTGTTTCCCATCGACTGGCCGGAGCCCTTCGGTCTCACAATGATCGAGTCAATGGCCTGCGGCACGCCGACCATCGCTTTCAATTGCGGCTCCGTGCCCGAAGTGATTACCAATGGAGTCAGCGGCTTTATCGTGGAGAATATAGACGAAGCGGTGAATGCCGTGCAGCAAGCGGCCACTCTCGATCGCGCCGCGTGCCGCGCCGAATTCATGGAGCGCTTCAGCGCGCCCAAAATGGCGCAGCGGTACGCTAAGCTGTACGAGGCGAGCGTCGCAGCTAAATCCGCTGACCCGGATACCGAAATCGACACGTTGCTCACGCTCTAGGACGGTTTTGTTTTGACGGACATTGTCCGCGTCGAAGACGAATACTACGTCCGCGCTTCTTCCGCGCTTGCGGACGACCGCACGCGTGTGCTCAAGTACGGCGACACTTTCGCCGTCTTCAACCGTTACGGAGATATCGAGCCGCTGGGCACCTCCCGTTTCGGCCTCTTTCACGCCGAAACCCGCCACCTTTCGCGATTCACGCTGCGCCTCAATCAGAAGCAGCCCTTGCTGCTCAGCTCCACCGTCCGCGAAGACAACGCGTTCCTGTCCGTGGACCTCACCAATGTGGATATCAATCTCAACGGGAACGACGAGCTTCCCCGGGGAATCGTGCACCTGTTCCGCCTGCAGTTTTTGCGCGGTGCGACCTGTTACCAGTATTTTCGTTTGCTCAATTACGGCCTGCAGCCCGTGAAAGTCTCCCTGCTGCTGCAATTCGACGCGGATTTCGCGGACATCTTCGAAGTGCGCGGCACCAAGCGCGCCCGTAAAGGCGAGCGCCTCCCGGATCGCGCGGAGAGCAATCGCGCTGTACTTTCCTACCACGGTCTGGACGATGTGCTCCGCGCCACCTTCCTCGAGTTTTCGCCCCAGCCCACTTCCTTGAGCACGCGGGAAGCGAGCTTCGAGGTTGCGCTGGACCCGAAAGAGGAAAAGTGCGTGTCCTGCACGATTTGCTGCGAACGCGACGGGGAATCCAAAACCGTTGCGCCCTTTCACACCGCGTTCCGCGGACTTGAGCATGAATTCGAGCGCCCCGGAATCGATGAGTGCTCGATTACGACTCCCAGCGAAACCTTCAATGCCTGGCTCACCCGTTCTTCGGCGGATTTACGCATGCTCATCGAGGGCAATCCAGAAGGCCCTTACCCCTACGCCGGCGTGCCGTGGTTCAACACAGTATTCGGACGCGACGGCATCCTCACCGCGCTCGAATGCTTGTGGATGGCGCCGCGCATCGCCGAGGGCGTGTTGAAATATCTTGCGGAAACTCAAGCGACGGAAGAAGTCCCGGAGCGGGACGCCGAGCCAGGCAAGATCCTGCATGAAATGCGCCGCGGCGAAATGTCCGCCTTGAACGAAGTGCCGTTCGCGCGTTACTACGGCAGCGTGGATTCCACGCCGCTCTTCGTGATGCTCGCCGGCGCGTACTATCGCCGCACGGCCAATCTCTCTTTCCTGAAGGAAGTATGGCCAAACATCAAGCGTGCCATCGAATGGATGGATGTCTACGGGGATCGCGACAAAGATGGCTTTGTCGAATATGAACAGCGCTCCTCCAGAGGCCTGGTGCAGCAAGGTTGGAAGGATTCTTACGATTCCGTTTTTCATGACGACGGCCGCATGGCCGATCCGCCCATCGCTTTGTGCGAGGTGCAAGGCTATGTCTACGCTGCAAAACGCTCGGCAGCGCTGATCGCGCGCGCATTCCAGGAAATCGAATTCGCGGAGAGGCTTGAAGCGCAAGCCGAAGCGCTGCGCGACACATTCGACCAGGCTTTCTGGTGCGACGAACTGGGCATGTACGCGCTCGCCCTTGACGGCAAAAAAGATCAGTGCCGCGTGCGCACCTCCAACGCCGGGCATGCGTTGTTCTGCAGAATTGCGAAAGAAGAGCGCGTCGGAACTCTGGTTGCTTCGTTGATGACCGAGCAGCTTTTCTCCGGCTGGGGTATCCGCACCGTCGGCGCGGGCGAGTCTCGCTACAATCCCATGTCCTACCACAACGGTTCCGTATGGCCGCACGACAATGCGCTGATCGGTCTGGGATTTTCGCTTTACGGCTTTCATCGGCAAGCTGGCGAGATTCTTCACGCATTGTTTGAAGTGAGCCGCGACGTCGAACTCCAGCGGCTGCCGGAGCTGTTCTGTGGGTTTCACAAGCGGCCGGGGACCAACGGCCCCACTCTTTACCCAGTAGCTTGCGCACCGCAAGCCTGGTCCGCCGGCGCGGTCTTCCTGCTGCTGCGCGCTTGCCTGGGCATGACCGTGCGCGCTCCCGAGCGCCAGATTTGTTTCGACAAACCGATCCTTCCGCTAAACGTGGACGAAGTGCAAATCGAAAACCTAAGACTGGTCGACGCTAGCGTCGACCTTCTGATTCATCGCCATGACGAAGGCGTTGCCGTGGAAGTCTTGCGCCGCAGCGGCGAAATCGAAATCCTGAAATCGCTGTGAGCCCTTCCCCGCGCGCGCTGTTTGGAGTCCTCCGCGGAACGCGCCATAATTGGAGTGTGTGCGCGCGTTGGCATGCAACCCGCGACGCGTCCCGCGCGGTCCAATGAGCAGATGCCCAGAGGCAAGGAGCCCAAGAGAAATGGCCAATGAATTCGCATTTCGAACCCGCAAACTGCAAAGACGAATGGCCGCGATATTGATTCTGGCCGCTCCCGTACTCGCCTCCTCACTCACTGGACAACAACAGGGACCGCTGCCGCCTCCTCCGCCCTCTGAAGCCAGGCAGCCTGCCGCTCCGCCCGCCGCTGCATCTCCTGCTCCCGCCGCGAAACCCCAAAGCGATTCCGGCAACATCACCCATGAGCCTCCCGCCATTCCGGTCGAGCAAATCATTCAAAAATTTGGCGATCGCGAGCTGGAGTTCAGGAAAGAGCGCGACAACTACACGTACACGCAGACTTTCGTGGTGCAGACCATTGACATGGACGGCCGGCCCGACGGCGAATATCGTATGACCAGCGATATTCTTTTCACTCCGGATGGCAAGCGCTACGAAAAGGTGATTTCCGCGCCGCCCCCGACCCTGCAACGTATTTCGCTGTCCCAGCAGGATATGGACGACCTCGAGCACGTGCAGCCTTTTGTGCTCACCAGCCAGGAGCTGCCGAAATACGACGTGAAATACATCGGGCGCGAACAGTTGGACGAGCTCAGCACGTACGTCTTCGACGTCGGCCCCAAGAAAATCGAGAAAAATCAGCGCTACTTTCAAGGCCGCATCTGGGTCGACGACAAGGATCTCAATATCGTCAAGAGCGATGGAAAAGCCGTCCCGGACATCGTCAAGAAGGGAAACGAAAACGTTTTCCCGCGTTTTGAAACGTTCCGTGAAAATATTGAAGGCCACTATTGGTTTCCCACGTACACGCGCTCCGACGACGAGCTGCGTTTTAGCACCGGCGCCGTCCACATTCGGATGACCGTGCGCTATGCGAACTACAAACGTTTCGGCGCGACCATCAAAATCGGCACGCCGGTGGAAATCAAGGAAGACAAGAAGCCGAACAAGCCTTGATCTTCATTCGTGCCTGGCGACACAGACACTTATGGACCGGCGACCCGTGCCGAATGGGCGACCTCGCTCCACAACTCATTTAGCCAGCTCGCGAAATTGCGCGACAATTAGATAGTACCCACACACGATGGCTCCCTGGCCCACGAGTCGGGAGCCCATGCAAAGAGAGGCACGATGAAGAAGCTAATCTTGGGGACTGCGTTGTGCGCCCTGGCCGGCACTTTGGCTCTGGCCGCTCCGTCCCAAGACCGCGATGAACACCGCGACCGCGACGAGCATCGCGACAACGGAAAGCACAAAGGTTGGGACAAGCACGGCGGCGACGATGAGCGTCACGACAATGGCAATCATAAAGGCTGGGAAAAGCACGAGGCGCGCGAGGATCATCGCGGTTGGGACGATGACCACGAACGCATTCGTCCCGGCCGCGCTTATCCCTTCGGCCGCTACGAGCATGTGCGTAGCGTCTTCATCGCCCGTCGAGTCGACTACCGCACGCGCCGCGTCGTGCTGTACGACAATTCCAACTGGGTAGTGGCCGCCTATGACCTCGACCGCTGCCGCGATTGGTATTGGGACCGCGATCAGGTTTACGTCTACGACGACGACCATCATCCCGGTTGGTATCTGCTCTTCAATTCGCGGCTAGGCCGCTACGTCCACGTCGAATTTTCCGGCATGCACTAACTTAACCCGTTCTTACTCCCAGCCCTCTCGCAAGCGGCGCACGTACTCGTCTGCATGCTCGTCGCGCCATAGATCTCTGCCAGAGCCTCTGAGGGCGAGCAGTGGATCATCTTCGATGTTCCTGGATGTTTGCTCTTTCTCGACGTGCGCTTGCGAGTCGTTCGGATTTTCCTCTGCATTATCCATTTCAATCGTGATTTTCCATTGCCCGCTCGGCTCGCGGCGCCAAATCTCCAGGTAACGCTGCCGAATAAAGGAAGTTTCGCCGCCACCTTTCGGCACGAGTGTCACCACCAAGCTGCCGCGCTGATACGCCCAGTTACCCGCGACTTGAATCTGATCGATGTGAATTAGCAGATGCGGGTGGAATCTTTCATGCGTCCTGGCGACTCGTTCCACGAAATGTCTCCTGGCCTCAGCCCCGGTCAACGTCGGTCCTCCCGCCGACATGTCTATCAAGTCGTCGGCGAAGATTTCCGGCAGCCGCTCGAAATCGCCCGTATTGTAATTTTGCACGAATTTTTCTACTGCCAACCGAATAGTCTGCTCCGCTGTCACAGAACTACATATATCGCTCGTCACCCGTCCTACAAGTTGTCCAGGAAAAATTGTGTTACGCGGTTCATCAGCACTTTGCGCGCGGCGGGATCGTTGACCCCGTGGCCGCGTCCGGGAAACGGCATCACTTCGACGTACTTCCCCAAGTCGATCAGCTTGTTGATCAGCGAAAGCGTGTTTGCGAAGTGTACGTTGTCGTCGCCGGTGCCATGCGCGATGAGCAGCTTGCCCTTCAACCCCTCAGCCCTATCGATCGGCGAAGAAGCGCGATAGCTCTGTTCATTCTGCGGAAGGAGCCCCAGATAGCGCTCCGTATAGATTGAATCGTAGAAATGCCAGTCCGTGACCGGCCCGCCCGCGAAACCGGCCTTGAACTCTCCGCCCGCTTCAAACATGGCGTGGAGCGTCATGTGACCGCCGTAACTCCAGCCCCAGATGCCGATGCGCTCCGCGTCCACATAAGGAAGCGACTTCAGATAGGCCACGCCGTCGCGCTGGTCCAACAGCTCCTGTGCGCCCAAGCTATAGTGGATCGGTTCCTCAAAAACATGGCCGCGACCGGCCGAACCGCGGTTATCCAGCGAGAAAATTATGTAACCCTTCTGGGCCATCGACTGGTGCCACAGGGCCGTGTTGCCGCCCCAGGCGTTCAAGACCACCTGGGCGTGCGGCCCTCCATAGGTAAAAATTAGCACGGGGTATTTTTTCGAGGCGTCGAAATCCGGCGGCTTGATCATCACGGCGTTGAGCGGCATGCCATCGCGCGCCTTCACGGAAAGAAATTGCGGTGCGGAGAGATGATATTCCGCGAGCTCCGAAACTTTGTTTTCATTGATCACGCGCAACAACGAACCATCTGCGCGGGCGATGTCCTGCCGCGGCGGCGTCAGCACGTCGGAGTAGGTGTCCACAAATGCCGAGGCATCCGGCGCCATGTTCACGCCATGCGTGCCGTTGTGGATGGTGATGCGGCTGATGGCTGAGCCATCTAGCGAGACGCGATACAGGTGCCGCTCCAGGGGCGATTTCGCTGTGCCCGTGAAGTACACAAGTCCTTTTCCTTCGTCCACGGCGACCACGGCGGAAACTTCCCATTCGCCTTTGGTGATCTGCGCACGCTGCTTTCCCTCAAGGTCATAGAGATAAAGATGGCGGTAGCCGGAGCGCTCGCTGGACCACAAAAACCGCTTCCCATCTTTCAGGAAATGCAGATCGTTGCTGATGTTGATCCAATACTGATCCGTTTCATTCAAGACTGTGCGTGTCTGGCCGTTCGTTGCGTCCGCGATCAATAGATCCAAAACCGTTTGCTGGCGATTCAGCCGCTGAATCGCCAAATGCTTTGAGTCGGTGAGCCAGTTCACACGCGCGATGTAAATGTCTTTGTTCTCGCCGGTGTCCAGTGCGTGGGCCTCGCCGCCGCCAACCGGCGCAACGAACACGCGCACAATTGGATTGCCGCCTCCCGCGGGGGGATAGCGCTCCTCTTCAGCTTCGCCTGTGGGCGAGGAAAAATCCACCAACGGATATTTCGCCACTTTGCGTTCGTCCATTTCAAAGTAAGCAATCGCGGAGGAATCCGGCGCCCACCAATATGCAGTGGTGATCTCCAGCTCCTCCGGATAAACCCAATCAAGCTCGCCTTTGCGCACTTCCTCTGTGCCGCCTTCCGTAAACGCGCGCTCTTTCCCATCCGCCACGCTGATCAGCCACAAATTATGATTGCGCACGAAACTCACGAACCGACCGTCGGGCGAAATCTTGGGGTCGGCGATGTTTTCCTTGCCGGAAATTAGTATGCGCGAAGCCTGCGTTTTTAGATCGAACCAAGCCAGTGATGTGGGCCCTTGAAAAAGTAGCGCGCCTCCTTCCGGCGCCCACTGATATTGCGCCGGCGCATGCCGTCCGAGCCCGGTTGCCTGCGTGGTTCGCTCGGAATCGGCAGGCAACACCGATTCCAGCTTTTCCGCCGAAAGCAGTGACCGGCGCTGTCCGGAGGCGACCTCCAATGCCCACAAATCGGTCTTTGGTTCCTTTCCCGCACCCTTGCTCTCAAAGAAACTGATCTGCTTCGAGTCCGGCGTCCAGGCAATCCCGCGGGTCAACCGACCGCTGAGGCTGGGCTCGCTATAAATGCGATCTACGGTAAGAGGCTTGTACGACGCGGGCGCTGCCGCTGGGGCAGGCGCCGCAGGCTGTTGCGCCCGGGAGATGAGCGAAGGAACCGTGGAAACGAGCAACAAAATGGAGCGAACGAATACACTGGTGCCGACCGACCGCCGCATGAGCCCTCCTGAGAACGGTACATAGTTTAGCGTGACCGCTGGCACATCGTGTAGGCGCGCAGCACGCCGTGTTCCTGGCGCGCAGATGTTGTGGTTGAATGCTTTGCTGCGCTACCCCGGAGGCCAGCGAAAATCGCGGCCGCCGAGAAGATGCAAATGCAAGTGAAGGACTGACTGGCCTGCGCCGCGGCCGTTGTTCAACACCGTACGGTATCCCTCAAGAAGATCTAGCTTCCGAGCAAGTTGAGCGGCGACGAGCTGCAACTTCCCAAGCACTGCTTGATCCTCAGGAGTGGCTTCATTTAGAGAGGCAATATGCTTACGCGGGCAAATCAGGATATGCGTCGGAGCTTGCGGGCCGATGTCTTCAAACGCGAAGACGTCGTCGTCTTCGTAGAGGATCTTGGACGGAATTTTCTTCGCCGCGATTTTGCAGAACAAGCAGTCAGCGCTCATTCATTCCTCCTGCGGCCCCGCCTTCATCCAGGCGAACCACCATCGGCGTGAATCCCTCACGATTGCGCAACTGCTCGCCGAACTGGTGCGCGGCGTCTTCTCCAGGGACTTTGCCGACACGCACGCGATAGAACAAACCATCGGGCGAATCATACGGCTGAATGAAGATTGGCGAGTACGAAGCATTCAGCCTCTGGCGAAGTCGCTCCGCATTGCCGCGATCTCGAAAGGCCCCGACTTGTACGGTGAAAAATCCCGAACTGGGATCGATACCGGCCGACAGAATTTCCAGCCGCACCGGAACCACGCCAGGGCCGATGGAATCAATTTCGCGCGCTGCTGCCATGGACAAATCAATGATGCGGTTATCCACAAACGGTCCGCGGTCGGTGATGCGTACCACTGTGGCTTTGCCATTGCTCAAGTTCGTGACGCGCACCACGGTGTCAAACGGCAGCGTGCGATGCGCCGCCGTCAGTTTATTCATGTCGTAGACTTCGCCATTGGAAGCGCGGCGCCCATGGAACGGCACGCCATACCAGGAGGCGTTGCCCTCTTCGGTGTATGCGGACGTCGCAGGACTTGGTATTGCGCTGTCGCTCTTCGGAGCCGCGGCGGGAGCGGACGTCGATGCGTTTGCCGTAGGCTGAGGCTGTGGTGGCTCGCGGCGATTTGCGGCGGTGCGGCGCGAGACGCAGCCGCAAAGAAAACAAACACAGAGCGCGCAAAGCGCGCAGAGAGCACGGAGACAGCGGAGACGGGTCACGATTCAGAGTTCGGCGGAGGCGCGTTGCGGCGTGCAGCCATGCGCGCTTCCAGCTTGCTGGCCGCTTCAGTTAGCTTCGCGGAGACTTCGCGCAGAAATTCCGCGCTGCGCCGCTCCGTTTCCGGCGCGACTTCCTGCTCGATGTAGCGGCGAAGGCGCGTCAGCTCTTCATCGATGCGTTTGCCAAACTCTTCAAATTTGTCCATAGGTGTGATCGCCGGACCGGGCATGGCGATTCCGGTATTATAGGAACGCTCCGCGAGTGCCGCAAGGAGGAGAGTTGGCGCTTCCCTATCAATGGCAGTATCGGCTGGACCGCTGGAAGGCCGCGCTGCAAGGTTTTTTCGGCGGTGGCAACCAGCAACCGCGCCCTAAAATGTGCCCCTCCTGCGGCTCGCTGGTGGGAATTAATGCTACACGCTGTCACGAGTGCGGCACAAACTTGAAATTTTCCATGGCTGCCATCAATCGCAGCCTGTCCGGAGTTTTTGCGGGACCCGCGCCGGTGACCACCGCGCTGCTGGTTGCAAATCTTCTGATGTTCGGAGTGGAGTGGATGGCGGCCGCAGCCCAGGGTCGCGGCGGTGGGCTCAGCATTTTGTGGAGCATGGGCGGCGAGCCGGCCTACCGGCTGGGGATGAGCGCGCCTTATGCGATTTACGTCCAGCATCAGTGGTATCGCTTGATCACCGCTATGTTCTTGCATGGTGGGCTCATTCACATCGGCTTCAACATGATGGCGCTGATGCAGTTTGGTCCGGCTTTAGAGGAGCTGTACGGATCTTCCCGCTACTTTTTCATGTACATCTTCACTGGCGCGTTCGGCTTCCTGGTCAGCTCGTTTTTTGGCACGTACTCACTCGGCGCCAGCGGCGGGCTGCTGGGACTAGTTGGAGTGATGCTGGCAGTCACGACGAAGCGCGGCGGCGCATACATGCGTGAGTTGCGTTCGCGCCTGATCAGCTCGGTTGTCATTCTTTTTGTGCTGGGATTCATGGGCATGGGTATGGACAACAAAGCGCACATGGCGGGCCTCGCTTCCGGATTTGTTCTCGGCAAAATATTTGCGGACCGCCAGCCTATGACCGTGCGCGAGCGGCAGATCGCGAATGCGTTAGGCTGGCTGGCGGGAATCGCCGTCATCGCGAGCTTCGCGCTGATGACCTTGCACTATCGCGATCCGCTACCGGGACAGGCTTAGCTGTTTGGTTGCGCCGGCGAGCTAAGCCGGCGCGCGATCGAAACGGAATAATGGAATCCGGAAATAATCGCCAGCGTGGCGACTACGTAGATTAACACTTCATTGATGCCTGCCAGTGGCAGACTCGGATACGAAGCCGATAGGACCACCGTGAAGACCAGAATGATCTGAAACATGGTGGTGAGCTTACCGAGGATGCTTGGCGGAAATGGGCGATAGCCGAAAATCAAGATGATTACCGCGCCGACCACCAGGATGAGAATGTCGCGACTCAGCACGATGATGGTCAACCACCAGGCGATTTTCTTCTCCATCGCGAGAATCACGAACGAAGAAGAGAGCAGCAGTTTGTCAGCAATAGGATCTAGATACGCGCCAAGCGACGATCGCTGATTGAGCTTGCGCGCGAGCAGGCCGTCGATTCCGTCGCTGAGCCCCGCCAAGACGAGCAACGCGAGCGCCCAGCGGTAATGTTCGTACGAAATCAGAATCAGAAAGAACGGCAGGAAGCCGAGGCGCAAGAGTGTGATTTGATTGGGAACCGTCCAGATGCGGCCTTGCATTGTGCTTCAGGATAACGCAGTTCAGGCGAACTGCGCGAGATAGTCGATCAGGCGGCGGCCGATTTTGCGCGCGAAAAGCTCGTCCATGGAAGGAATGGAGCCGGTGGGCTCGTCGAGCGTGATGCGCTCGACGCGGGTCATGGGAAAGAAAAGCGTGGGGACGCCGACGCGCTCGCCGTCAGGCTCATTGAGCTGGCGGATAAAATGGTCGAAGGAATTCAGATCAATGCCGCGCAACGTGACTCCCGCGGTGCTGACGGCCAAGAGTTCGCCCCAGATTTTTTCTTTGGGGCTGTGCAAACTCACGACAACGATGGAGTGTGGGTCCATGGAGTGCGCGCTGCCTCTTTTTCTAGCTTACCGCAAGCTAGTGTGTGTGCCAGCACTTTGCCGCCGAGCAGTTACTTGGCATGTTCGTAGGCTTGGTTCAGCCACCACAACACATCGCGGAAGTCGGCTTCGGAATTCAGCATAAAGGAAAGCCATTTTGCTCCGGGGACTGCGTTTTCGATGTCGATGCGGGGTTCTTTCTTTGCACGCTCCAGAAGGTCCGGCGGCAAGGGTTTGAGTCGGAAGATGAGCGAATTTGGATTTTTGATTGCGCGGGTCACTGGCAACGCTGCAAAGATCTTCTTCCTGCGATAGAAGCCGCGCAGGCCGAACACCGGGCGCGTCGTAACTTTGGGCCAAGTGCTTAGCTCATTCCCGAGCATGGCGGAAAATTGCTTCGTTTCCTCGCTGGTGCGCGGCATTTTCGGGCGCGGGCGTTTTGTCTTTTTGGTTTTCACGTCGGCATCGGGCGCGGACCGTTTGGCAGGAGCAAGAGCTTGGGTTCGGTGAGGGATTGCACTTGCTCTAGCGTGGTGTCAGGTGCCAGCTCGCGGAGCAGGAGGCCTTCCGGGGTGACGTCAATCAAGGCAAGCTCGGTGACGATGTGGTCGACGACTTCGACTCCGGTGAGCGGGAGCGAGCACTTTTTCAGAATTTTGGGCTGGTTGTCGCGGGTGGCGTGCTCCATGGCGATGAAAACGCGCTTGGCGCCGGCGACCAGATCCATAGCGCCGCCCATGCCTTTCAGCATCTTGCCGGGAATGGCCCAGTTGGCGAGATTACCCTTTTCATCGACTTGCAACGCGCCGAGAACGGTGAGGTCCACGTGGCCGCCGCGAATCATGCCAAAAGAATCCGCGGAAGAGAAATAACTTGTGCCGGGGAGTTCGGTAACAGTTTCTTTTCCGGCGTTGATGAGATCGGCGTCGATTTCCGATTCGAGAGGATAGGGGCCGACGCCGAGCATGCCGTTTTCTGATTGCAGAACGACTTCGATGCCTTTGGGGACGTAATTCGCAACCAACGTTGGCATGCCGATGCCGAGGTTAACGTAGAAACCGTCGCGCAGCTCTTGCGCGATGCGGCGTGCGATGCGTTCGCGTTTTTGTTCGTCAGTGAGTGGCATGAGGCTCAGGCTTTGCGCACTGTGCGGCGCTCGATCTTTTTATCGTAGTGGGGGCCTTGGAAGATGGCGTCGACGAAGATGCCAGGGGTGTGGATCTGATCTGGCGGCAGTTGGCCCAGCTCGACCAGTTGCTCGACTTCGGCGATCACATAATCTGCGGCGGTGGCCATCATGGGATTGAAGTTGCGCGAGGTCTTGCGGTAGATGAGATTGCCCCAGCGGTCGCCCTTCCACGCTTTGATGAAGGCGAAATCGCCGCGCAGGCCGCGTTCGAGAACGTACTGGCGGCCATCGAACTCGCGGGTTTCTTTGCCTTCGGCCACCATCGTGCCGTAGCCGGTGGGCGTGAAGAAGGCGGGAATGCCGGCGCCGCCGGCTCGGATGCGCTCGGAGAAAGTGCCTTGCGGATTCAACTCGACTTGGACTTCGCCACTTAACACTAGCTGCTCGAAGAGTTTGTTTTCGCCAACGTAGGTGGAGATCATTTTTTTGATCTGGCGATTTTGCAACAGCAGGCCGAGGCCGGCGCCGTCGGTGCCGGCATTGTTGCTGGCAATGGTCAGATTCTTGGTGCCTTTGCGGCGGACGGCGTCGATCAGGTGTTCGGGGACGCCGCAGAGACCGAAGCCGCCGACCAGGATGGTGGCGCCGTCGGTGAGCTTTGTGATGGCGGCGTCGGCAGAGGCGATGCGTTTGTCCATGAGGGTTGCCGTAAGGCGGGCTTCACACGGACAGCCCGGAGGAAGAGTGTACTGCAAGCCGGAGAGGCATTGTAGGCGCGCCGCTGCTACGGGGATGGGAGAATGGGTTGGCGGAGAGGTTCGTTTTGGGGGAAGAGTCGGCGACCTTTTTGGATAGCGGCATCGGCAGCGGCGTGATTACCAAGAGCGGTGTTCACAGTGAACAGCGAAGTGTAAACGGTGGGGTCGGCGTCGGGGAAAAGGCGGACGATGAAGTCGAGACGCTTGTGAGCGCGGTCCATGAAACCGGTTTGGCGATCGAGTTCGGCGAGATTGCGATTGCAGGAATAGCTGTAGGGATCAACCAGAACGCCGTTGAGGAAGGCTTTTTCGGCTTCGGCAAGATTTTGCGTGCGCAAGAGAAATTCGCCGAGGCGGCAGAATTCGATGGCGGGAGGATTCTTAGCGGCGTTGATCAGCGTGGTTTGTGCGGCGACAGCGGTGGGCCAATCCTGGCGGTCCCTGGCAAACTTCACGCGATCGGCGAGAGCCGCGTGGAATTTCGGGTCGCGCCGAAGGATTTGCGAGACGCGAAAATCGGCAGAGGCTTCTTCCTTTTTGTTGTGGGAGACAATGGCGAGCCAGTGGAGGGCGGAGAGGGAATCTGGATCGAGGCGCGCGGCGTTTTCAAAATGAGCTTGCGCGGCGTCCATGTGATTGTCTGACAACTGCACGAGACCGCGAAGGATTTCGAGATTGGAAGAGGGAGGCTCGTTCTCGAGCACCTTAAGATACGCGACGGCGTTTGGATAGTTGGCGAGGCGAAGATTGGTTTCGGCAGCGGCTTCGAGAGCGCGGCGAGTTTCGGAGGGATCCAGATTGATGGGGAGAAGGCCCTCGCGATTATCAGCGAGCAGCTTTGCATTGCTGTCAAGGAGGCTGCGGTTAAGGAGAGATCGCGGGGCGTGATATTCGAGCAGGGTGCGGTCGTCGGTGTTAAGCACGCTGCCAGCAGCGATGCGACGGACCGCAGAGTCGTTGAGCGCATAGTAGGCGACCAAACCTTCGGGATGGCGGAGTTCGAGCGTTTCGTAATCTTCGCGGAGATCGGGTGTTTGCCAGAGAGTGCGGAGGCGATCAAAATTCATCGGCGTGGTCTCAGTGCGATTGAGAGCGATCAGGTCTCCCCCGGGGACGCGCCACACAGTGTTTTCAGGAAAATGCCTGGAGAGCGTGGCGAGGATCATGCGGAGGTCAGCTGGATCGAGCGAATACGCCTGGATCCACTGGACGAAACGGCCACCCGGAGTGAGGTGATTGCGCGCGGCGGCGTAATATTCATCGGTGAAGAGAGTGGCTACGCCGGCGATCCAAGGATTGGAAGGCTCAGAAATGATGAGATCGTACTGTTCGCGGGAAGAGAGAAGGAAATTGCGAGCGTCGTCCAGGACGACGTGCACACGCGGATCGCGGAGGACTCCACGATTTAGCTTTTCAAGATACGGAGCCGCTTGAATGACGGCGGGCTCGATTTCGACGCAATCGATGTGTTGGACATCGGGATAGCGGGCAACCGCGGAAATGGTCATGCCGCTGCCAAAGCCCACGATGAGGACGTGGCGAGGCGCCTGATCGACGACGGCTCCCAGGTGGCCGAGAAGAAGTTGCGTGGGCGTGTCAGCGCTCGAGGCATCGACTTTGCCGTTGGTGGTTAGAGCGAGGTAATTGTCGGTGCGGTTGACGGCGATGGAGGCGTTGAGACCGTCGGCGACGAACGGAAGATCGACCGTAGCGGCGTTTTCGGCGAGCGTGAGTTTGCCGTTGTGAAGATTGAAGTAAAGGACGGTGGAGAAGGAAGTGAGCGCACGATTGTAAAAGACTGGGGAAAAACCTGCGAAAGCAACGAGGAGGAGCAGCGCGGCGTTGAGAGCGAGAGGGAGCGCGCGGCGCGGCGTGGCGGACAGTTCAGGCGCTACGGCGAGAAGAAGATTGATGGCCGCGATGAGCGCCACCACCCGGAAGCTACCGAGCGCAGGAACCAGCCAGAAGCCAGTGATGATGGCGCCTACAATCGCGCCGAGGGTGTTGGCGGCATAGGCGCGGCCAACGACCGCGGAATAGCCGGATTCAGAACAAGCGCCTCCGGTGAACAGGAGAATGACGGAGGGAAAATTGAAACCGAAAATGATGGCGGCAGGCAGCATGGCCAGTGCACTGGTGACGAATTGAGCGAGGATGAGGCCACCAAAGGATTCGTGCGTGGCACGCAGAATCGGGGGAACAACGGCGGGGATGTAACGGAAGAGGCTGAGGAAAATGAGAGCGGCGAGGCCGGTGCAGGTTTGTGTGCGAGAGAACGTGTCGAAAGAAACCGAACGTCGGGCGCGCAAGAACCAGCGCTCGAAAATGAAGCTGCCGATGACGATGCCTGCCAGGAAAGTGGCAAGCATCAAAGTGAAGGCATAGGTGGAGCTGCCGAGCATAGTAGCGAGAAGGCGCGTCCACGCGACTTCGTAGGCGATGGCGGTGGCGCCGACGACTCCGAAGGCAAAGAACAAAAAGCTGCGCGAGGGTTGAGAGGAGTCTTCGGCTGCAGTTTCGGCGGAGACGCTTTCAGACGGAGTCTGCGCGGCTGCGGAAGCTTCAGCATGGGATGAAGCGGAAGACAGTTGCAGAGCGATGAGGCCGGCGAGAACGTTCAGGACGACGGCGCAAGCGATGGTCAAGCGTAGGCCGAGGGTAGGAAGAAGAACAAAGCCGGCGAGCAGCGTGCCCGTGACCGCACCGAGCGTGTTGACCCAATAGAGCCGACTGATGCGGGCGCCCAATTCATCTTCACGAGTCAAACCACGAACCAGAATGGGGAGCGTGCCGCCCATCAGAAATGTGGGAATAAACAGGACAAGAGCGATGCCGAGAAATCGGAGAACGAGAAGAAGCGGCGTTGCTGCGCCGATGGCTGGGTAGGCGGCGAAATAGAGAAGGCGAACGCCGACGAGACCGATGAGGGAGAAGGCCCCAGCCGCGGCTACGGCGAGCTCGATCCAGGCGTAAAGGACGATAGGACGTGCGTGGCGCTCGTTCCAAGAGCCGAGATAGGCGCTCCCTGCGGCAAGACCAGCCATGAAGACTGCGAGGACGGTGGCGATAGCGTAGACGGTGTGCCCAAAGATCAGGCCAAGTTCCTTGCCCCAGGCGACCTGATAGATGAGGCCAGCCGCGCCAGAAAGAAAGAAGCAGACAAGAATTCCGAAAAGTTTTCCGCGGCGAGAGAGCGTGGGGGACATTGCAAAAGCGTAGATGCCAACTATGAAGATCGTCAACGATATGTGCCGTTTTGTGCGGTTGGTAGTTGGGCACAACGTGAGGCGAAGTCGGATCTCGCTCCCGGGTGGAGAGCGTACTGACTGAGCCGAGCTATCAGTCCGGGAGGAATATAACGCCCAGGAAACCCGGTCAGGGTTTAGCTACTGGGTACTTGGGTCTGGGCGGAATGCCCTTGTAGCTTTTCAGGGCTTCGTTGGCCAGCTCGATGGCTTTTTCGAGTTGGGGGTCGCGTCCGCTGACCACCAGATCCGGGCGTTGCGGTACTTCGTAGTCGGGGTCGACGCCATGGTTCTCGACGATCCATTCGCCGCCGTTGTCGGTGGACCAGAAGGCGAATTCAGGGGCGGTGACGAACCCGCCATCGCGCAGGGGACTAGTTGCCGTCGGGCTCGAAGTCAGCGCCAAGCAAGCCTACGCCGATTTTCGGAGGCTGCGGCTGGTCGCCGCCGCCGACGTAGGTGTGCGAGGTGCTCGGCTCGGCGATCATCTCGCCGACGATGTAGTTCAAGTCAGCGCGATGCGCGACCCAGGGGAGCAGCGCTTCGTAGCGATCGCCGATCTGCTTCCAGTTGTGGCCGGTCATGGCGGGATCCCAATAGAAGTCGCGCTCGATACGCCAGGCTTCGTGGAAGATTTGCTTCCATTCTTCGCGGGGATCGATCTGCACCAGGAAGCCGCTCAGGTCGAGCTTGCCTTCACCGACTTTGGCTTTGCCGGGGACAGCTTCGACAACGCCGTACACAGGGCCGGCTTTGTAGATGACTTTTTTCCTTCCTTGTCGAGGTCGTAGCCGTCGATGCCCTCGAGGAGAACTTTGTCCTCACGCTTGGTGACATCGTACACGTGCAGGACGTGGCGAGGGTTTTGCTGGTCATCGGTGCCGAACTGCCGGGCTTCCTGCGGCGTGGTGAGGTAAAAGAATTTGTCCTTGCGAGCGGCAAGGCCGCTGAGACTCGCGGCGGGAAGAGGAACAGCGGCGATGCGGTTGCCGATGCCGCCGAGGTCGATTTGGATGGGCTTGACGGGTTCTTCTTTCTTCTCGTTTTTTTTTCATCCTTTTTTTCGTCGGTCTTCTGTGGGTCGGAGGGTTTCTTGTCGTCTTTCTTATCGTTGTCTTCCTTCTTGTCCTTCCTTTTCTCGTCGGCGGCTTTCTCTTCATCGCGCCTTCTCCGATATTTTTCGAGCTTACGTTTGCTGCGCCAAGCAGGAAATCGGCACAGGGCTGTTGGCCGTCACCATGTTTATAGACGAGAAATCTCGCGGAATGCTTACACCGATTTTCGCGACACTGATTGCGCCGGAGTACTCGCTTTTACGAGCCGACGTATAATCACTCCGGGCGAAGATTTTCGCCGGCAAATTTTGGGATCTCCGGCGCGGTGGCTGCGTGTTGCTCCGCAGGAAGTTTATGGCGAAGGAGGCCTTTTGCGGATGTCGCTGTCAGGATATGCTTCCGGGTACAACATGAATACTTGTTTTCAACGCGTTTGGGAGAGGTGCAACCGCCTGGCGCAGGGAGCGCGCGGATGAGCTTTCGGGCGAAGCTGTTTCTCATCTTCCTGGTCACCGTGTTGGCGTCGGTTTCCGTCGTCGCCTACGGCGTGGCGCATTACACGCGGGCCGCGTTCGAAGAGATGGACACGGAGCGTACCGAGGCGCTGGTGGCGCAATTCAACAAGGAATTCGAGCAGCGCGGCAGCGAGGTGGTGCAGCAAGTTGAAAATGTGGCGAATGGCGAGATTACCCTGAGAGTGGCCATGGACCTGGCGCGGCCAAACGCGGACCAGTCGCTGTACGTGCACGACGCCATCGGCGTGTCACAAGATCATGGCATGCAGTACGTGGAGTTCGTGAATTGGGATGGCACAATCATTTCTTCGGCGCAGTATCCGGCACGCGTGGGCTACAAGAATGACTGGGTTACGGCCACGAAAGAGTGGCACGGTACACGGGCATTTTTGAAGCGGGAAGAGCTGCCGGATGGCGTGGCTCTCTCCGTCGCCGCGGTTCGCACGGTTTCTGGCGGCAACAACAAGAATCTCTACATTATCGGCGGGCGACGGTTGGACCAGAACTTTCTTGCGTCGCTGGTTCTCCCGTCCGGCATGCGTGCGTTGCTGTATCGCAACCTGGAGCCGAATTTTGTGGGGGCGGCGCTGACGGATGTGAACGGCAGCGCCGACGATCCGGACCGCTTTCGCCCGCTGATCGAGCAAGTGCAAAGAAAGCCGCAGCCGATCGTGGAGACGATCAACTGGAAGGCGGATGCGGCTTCTGCCGAGACGTTTCATGCGATGCCTTTGCTGGGACGGAATAATGAGCTGCTTGGAGTGCTTCTGGTTGGCAGTTCGCGGAAGGAATTGGTGCTCCTGACGCGGCGCATCGTGACGATTGCGGCGGTGGTTGCTGCGGCGGCGATGCTTGTGGGCTTGCTGGTGAGCTTGTGGGTGGCAGCACGCATCACACGGCCGGTGAAAGAGCTGGCGGAAGGGGCGCGCGAAGTCGCGACAGGGCGGTGGGACACGCGGATTGATGTGCGCGGGACGGACGAAATCGGGCAACTGGGAACTGCGTTCAACGATATGACACGCACGCTGGCTGTGCAGAAGGAACGATTGGTGCAGACGGAGCGCGTGGCGGCGTGGCGGGAATTGGCGCGGCGGCTGGCGCATGAGCTACGCAATCCGCTGTTTCCCATGCAAATCACGGTGGAGAACATGCAGCGGGCCAAGCAACTGGAGGCCAAGCAGTTCCTGGAAGTGTTCAATGAGTCCACGGCCACACTGAAGACGGAGCTGGCAAATCTAAATACCATTGTCGGCCGCTTCAGCGATTTCTCGAAGATGCCGACGCCGCAATTTACGAAAGTGAGTGTGAACGAGATTTTGCGCACCGCGGTCCGAGTATTTGAGGCGCAGTTCAATGCCGTGGGGAAGCCCACGATTACAACCGAACTCTTCTTGACCGAGCCATTGCCGGAAATTGACGCGGACGCGGACCTCTTGCACAAGGCTTTCCAGAATTTGGTATTGAACGCGTTGGATGCCATGCCCGCGGGCGGCACGCTGACTCTGCGCACGTTCGAGCACGAGCGCAACATTCGCATTGAAGTTGCAGACACGGGCAAGGGTCTGACACCCGAGGAATGCTCGCGGCTCTTCACGCCGTACTACACGACGAAGCAGCAGGGAACTGGTTTGGGACTTGCTATCGTGCAATCGGTGGTGAGCGATCACCATGGAACGATCAGCGTGACCAGCGACGAAGGGCGCGGGACCTCCTTTAGGATTGATTTGCCACAGCGACAGGCCGGGCAACGGCCGGCTCCTGCCGAAGGCGCAGCCGCCGATGCAAAGAACTCGCCGAAGACTTTGGCGGCGGCAAGCGACTGACGCGGCGCAAAGGACCGATGCTTGCCGCGTAAAGCTCACCTGCTACTCGTTGACGACGACCCGAACACCCTGGCTTCTCTTTCCCGTGCTTTCCGCTTGGCCGGCCATGAAGCGACCGTGTGCGACAACGCCGGACGTGCGCTCGAGCTTTTGCGTACCGAGAGTTTCGATTTAATCCTTTCCGACGTGGTGATGCCAGGGAAAAGCGGGCTGGAGCTTCTGGAAGACTTGAAGAAGGCCGGTGTAAAGACGCCCATCGTTTTGATTTCCGGGCAGGCGAATATTGAGATGGCGGTGCACGCGACGAAGCTCGGAGCGCTGGATTTTCTGGAGAAGCCGCTTTCCACGGACAAATTGCTGGTTACCGTGGAAAATGCGCTGCGATTGTCGCGCCTGGAAGATGAAAATCGCGAACTGCGCCAGCGTCTGGGCAAGCACGAGCTGATTGGATCGGGAGCGGCGATGGCGCGGCTGCTGGCGCAAATTGACCGCGTGGCGGCGAGCGAAACGCGGGTGTGCATTCTGGGCGAAACAGGAACAGGCAAAGAGTTGGTGGCGCGCGCAATTCATGAAAAATCCACGCGGCGCGAAAATGCGTTTGTGACGCTGAACTGCGCGGCGGTGCCGGCGGAATTGATCGAGTCGGAGCTGTTTGGGCATGAGAAAGGCGCGTTCACCGGGGCGGCGGCGAAACACGCTGGCAAATTCGAGCAAGCGGATGGCGGCACGCTGTTTTTGGACGAGATTGGCGACATGCCGGTGGCCATGCAAGCGAAATTGCTGCGTGTGCTGGAGGAAGGCGAAGTCGAACGAGTCGGAGGCGACAAGCCCATTCGCGTAAACGTGCGCGTTCTGGTGGCTACGCACCGGAACCTGGAAGAACTGGTGAAGCAGAATGCGTTTCGGCGGGATTTGTTTCATCGCGTGTATGTTTTTCCGCTGGCGCTGCCGCCGCTGCGCGAGCGGCTGGAGGATTTTCCGGTGCTAGTGGGGCACTTTGCGCGGCAAGTGGCGGCGCAGAACGGGTGGAAAGAGAAGATTTTCGCCGACGATGCGATCGCGGAGCTGCGACGCTACGGCTGGCCCGGAAATGTGCGCGAGCTGCGCAATGTGGTGGAGCGGCTGGTGCTGCTGGCGGGAGAAGGAGCGGTGGGCGGCGCGGATGTCCGGATGATTTTGCCGAGCGCGAGCGGCGGCGTGGCGGAGAGACTTGTTGGCGCCGCGGGAGCTGAATCGTCTGGAACGCTCGCTGAGAGGACCGAAGCGTTTGAAAGGGAAGTGCTGCTGGCCGAGATTCGGCGTCACAACTTTCATATGACGAATGTGGCGCGTGCATTGGGCCTGGAACGGAGTCATCTCTACAAGAAATGTCAACAGTTAGGAATTGATTTACAGTCGCTGCGCAAACCTGAATAAATCTCGAGACCTGCCGAGGACGCTGTAAGTTATTGAAAACAGGGTCAATTTTGTGCTTGACAACAAATTGCAATCCGCGATATATATTTTGCATATTGCAATAGGCAGGTTCCTCATGACTCTTGGCGACAAACTCCGGTCTCTACGCTCCGTCGAAGGTTCGCTGCGCGGTTTGGGCCGCGCAATGACGCAATTCGAGCTGGCGGAGGCGATGAAGCGCGAAGTGGGGCGCGGTTTGAGCCAAGCGTATCTCTCGCAGATTGAGAGCGGCGCGCGGCCGCACTTGACGCACACGACGCGCGAACTGCTGGCGCGATTCTTCCGCGTGTACCCTGGCTTTCTAGTGGACGATCCGGAAGGCTACACCGCGACGCTGCAGTCCGAGCTGCGCGCGGAAGACGCCAAGATCGATTCCTTGCTCTTTGCAGGCGCCGAACAGTTTTCGGCTGATCCGGAGCTGAGCGATGCGTTGTTGGCCGTCGCCCAAGAGCCGGATTCGCGGCGCGCGCTCTTGCTGCTTGCGGAAATTCTTCGCGCACCGGGCCTGGCGGACCGGTTGAGCGAAGTGCTGCGACCCAGCGCCCAACACAATGGCGGGCAGCAGGGCAGCGGACATCCACCGCCAACTCACAACTAGATACGGGCGGTCTTCGCCTTGGATTCTTGTTCGCGCATGGGTGTGTGCGAGGTGATGTATGACCTGGACAGACTTCTACGTCTTCTGTTTCATTGTGGGCTTCGCGCTTAGCGTGTTGTCATTCTTCGCGGGCGCCGTGCACCTACATCTCCCATTCAAGATGCACTTGCCCTTTCACGCTACACATCACGGCGGTGCTGGCGGAGGTGTGGGCAGCGGTTTCAGGAGCGGGACGCATATTTCGTGGTTCAACGCCTCGTCCGCGATGGTGTTCCTGGCGTGGTTCGGGGGCACTGGCTATTTGTTGACGCGGCACGCGCACCTGGTCGCACTGGCGTCGCTGGGCATTTCGATCATTGCGGGGCTGGTTGCCGGGTGGACGGTGTTCAAGTTCATGGTGAAGCTAATGCATTCAGACGAGCCGCTCAAGAGCGAGGATTACCGAATTGAGGGATCAGTGGGAACGGTCAGCATGCCGATCCGCCAAAACGGGACGGGCGAAATCATTTTCTCTCTGGGAGGCGCGCGACGTTGTGCAGGTGCGCGCACGGACGACGGCAAGCCCGTGGACAAAGGAGCCGAAGTGGTGATCGAGCGATACGAGAAGGGAATAGCGTACGTGAAGCGGTGGGAAGAGTTCACGAAGTAGATTTTCGGACTGACGCACGACGCAACAGTCCGCGCGATAGAAAAAGGAGGCTCTTATGTTTGGCTTGCCAATGGAAGTGGTGGTAGGTGCGGGGCTTCTCGTTCTGGTTCTTCTGATGGTGATGATCGTGGTCGCCAGGATGTATCGGAAAGCGGGACCGCACGAAGCATTGATCGTTTATGGGATGGGCGGCACGCGGGTCTATACCGGCCGGGGCGCTATCATTTTTCCGATGGTGCAAACTTGCCGCGACCTTTCACTGGAGTTGATGTCGTTTGACGTCGCTCCGCAGCAGAACCTGTACACCAACCAGGGCGTGGCCGTAACGGTGGAAGCGGTCGCGCAGATCAAAGTGAAGTCGGACCAAGAGTCGATTCTCACCGCCGCCGAGCAGTTTCTGACCAAGCGGCCGGAGCAGCGCGAAGCCTTGATCCGGCTGGTGATGGAAGGGCACCTGCGTGGAATCATGGGCCAGCTCACCGTCGAGCAGATCGTCAAGGAACCGGAGATGGTCGGCGACCGCATGCGCTCCACGTGCGCGGACGACATAAGCAAGATGGGACTCGAGGTGGTGAGTTTCACCATCAAGGAAGTCCGCGATAAAAACGAGTACATCACTAATATGGGCCGGCCGGACGTGGCGCGCATCAAGCGCGATGCGGAAGTAGCCGCTGCCGAAGCGGACCGGGACATCGCTATCAAGCGGGCTGAGATGCAGCGTGCCTCCGCGGTCGCCAGAGCTCAGGCGGATCAGGAGCGTGTTGCCGCGGAAACAGCTTCGTTAGCGAAGCAAGCCGAAGCACAGCGCGACCTGGACATCAAGAAAGCCGCTTACGTGGAGGCCACGAAGAAAGCCCAGGCGCAGGCGGACAAAGCCTACGAAATCGAAACCAATATCCAGCAGCAGCAGGTGATCACCGAAGCGGTCCGCGTGCAGCAAGTCGAGCGCGAAGCGCAAGTCAAGGTGCAGGAAGCCGAGATCGCGCGGCGCGAACGCGAGCTGATCGCCACAGTGCTGAAGCAGGCGGAAGTCGAGCGGCAGCGCATTCAGACGCTCGCCGAAGCCGAACGCCAGCGCTTGATCATGGAAGCGGAAGGCCGCGCCTCTTCGATACGCGCGCAGGGCGAAGCGGAAGCCGAGATCATCTTCAAGAAGGGCGAAGCCGAAGCCAAGGCCATGAACGTAAAGGCCGAGGCCTACCAGGAATACAACCAGGCTGCAGTGGTAGACAAACTGATCACCGGGCTGCCCGAGGTCGTGCGCGCGCTCTCCGAGCCGCTCAGCAAGATCGACAAGGTGACTATCGTATCGACCGGCAACGGCGATGCGGCCGGCGCGTACAAGCTCACTGGCGACATCACCAAAATCGCGGCGCAAGTGCCTGCGCTGTTTGAGGCGCTCTCCGGCATGCAGATGTCCGACCTGCTTTCGAAAGTGCGGCTGATCGGCGACAAAGCAGCGAAGGCGGCACCGCCGCTGCCGAACAACTCCTAACGATGGGTTCCGTCTGGGCAGGCGGGGGCCCTGCCCAGACGCTGCTTGTGCTTCGGGCGTCTTCGGAGGGGGCGTGTCATGACGATGAAGGAAAAGTTGCTGATCCTTTGGGTCTTTTTGATGGTGATCGTGGCGTTCGTTGTAACGCACGTTGCGGGTCACCTGGCGTTTGTACTGGAGAATTGCTTCGCATTGGTTTTGCCGGTACTGCGCTCGTGAAAACGGTAAGAAATCATTGCAGTTGGAAAGGAGAATCGTCATGGGCCTTCTAGAAAGAGTCAGCACCTTAATTCGCGCTAATCTCAACGACATGATCGACCGCGCCGAGGATCCCGAGAAAATGATCAAGCAGGTGATCCTCGATATGGAGAACCAATACCTGCAGGTGAAGACGCAGGTGGCGGTTTCCATCGCGGACCAGCATATGTTGGAGAAAAAACTGAAGGAAAACGAAGATACCGGGAACGATTGGATGCGCAAGGCGGAGCGTGCCGTGGACAAAAGCGAGGACGACTTGGCGCGAGCGGCGCTGGACCGTTACCAAACTTCGCTGCGCCTGGCGCAACGCTATCGCGAACAAGTGGACGATCAGAAAGCGCAAGTGGAAACGCTCAAAGGCGCCTTGCAAAAACTCGAGCAAAAATTGGACGAAGCAAAATCAAAGCGTGATTTGTTGCTGGCGCGGCACCGGCGGAGCATTGCGCTCGGCAAGGCGGCGCGCGCCCAGACGGCCATTGGGGATCACTCCAAGAGCGCCACGTTCGACCGGCTCAAAGATCGCGTGCATCACACTGAGGCCGTTGCCACTGCCGAGGTGGAGCTCGTCGCCGATGATCCAGGCGAGCGGCTTACGCGGATGGACCGCGACGTTGAGATCGATCGCTTATTGGCGGACTTGAAGGCTCGGCGTCGTTTGCCAGGATGAAGAGCATCGTAGACTTCTCAAATCAGCGCGGCCCACCGGGAGAGAAGTATCACACGGAGCCATTGCCGTGCGAGAATGGCGCGGTGAATCCGTGGCTGATAGGAGCGCCGGCGATCGCGGCTGCTGCGGCGGGAGTAGCCGCTTATGGCGGCGTGCACCCGCGCGCGCAGCTTTTTGGCCCCACGATTTCCAGCACCAACTCGCCACGCAAGCTGGCAATCACCTTTGACGACGGACCTAATCTGGCGATCACGCCAAAACTGCTCGACCTGCTCGATCGCTACAAAGCGCCGGCGACTTTTTTTCTAATCGGCCGCTACATCCGCGAATGCCCGGAGTTAGTCAGCGAGATTTCCACGCGTGGCCATGCCATCGGTAATCACACGGAGTCGCACCCGAATCTGTTTTGGAAGAGCTCGGCGGAGATACGAGTTGAGCTGCGCTTGACTCATTCGGCGATCAAGAACGCGCTCGGTGCGCCACCGAAATGGTTTCGCCCGCCGTTTGGATTGCGCAATCCGTGGCTTGCCGCGGAAGCGCGCGAGCTCAACATGCGCGTGGTGATGTGGACGTTGCTTCCCGGCGACTGGCGCGCGCCTTCGGCGGAATGGCTGATTCGTCGCATGCAGCCCATCGCGTCCGGCGCCAAGCGTGCGTTAACCCACGCGTCGGGCACCGGCGAAATCCTATGCCTTCATGATGGTAATCACCGCGAGCAGAACGCCGATCGAACACGCACGCTGGCGGCGTTGGAGCACTGGCTGCCGCGCTGGCGTGACCTCGGGCTTGAATTTGTTACAATCGATGACGCGGTGAGTGCGCCCGCACAGTGAATATGGACGAGAGAACCTTTTATACCGAGAAGGAAGAGACGCGGAAGGTCAAGCTGGTGTGCCCCAGTTGCCGCGGCGAGTTTGAAGCGCCGGTGCGATGGAAAGTGTGCAGGAAGAGGAAAGAGCTTCCGCGCGGCGCCGGCGAAGAAGACCGGAAGAAATTTGCCAAAGCCAGTTCGTATATGGTGCGCCTGGATGATTTAGTGGCTTGCTATAAGTGCCGCAAACGGTTTGAGTTGACAGGACAATCGACGGTGCTCATCTCCGACGCGCTGGGCGATCCCAACGTGGACCCGGAAAATTTCGGGAATCGCTGAGACAGCCACCAGCCATCAGCCATCAGCATCAGTTTCAAATCATGTAGGTCGCGGATGGCTGCGATCGACTAAATCCATTTAGGAAATTCGAGTGCTCTTGCTGAAAACTCGACAGCCGAAAGCTGAAAACCTCTAGATCTCCGGATACATATCGAAAAAGGCTTCGATCGACTGGCGAAACGTCGATTCGATTTCTTCCTTGCTACCCTCAATCAAGTGCATCGTGACGCGCGCCGTGCGCCCGTTCTTCAGCACTACCGTGGCGTCCTTCACTTCGCCGAGGTCTTCCGCCGGCAGCAATCGCATCCCGTAGATGAGCGCCAGTTTCGCCATGCCGTCCTCCTGCCACTCCCATCAGCCTAGACCGCGCGAATCGGGCGGTCAAATGCAGCGGCCGAACGGATCTGCGCTTTGGTGTGCGCCGCAAGCGTATACTAGAGGCATCCGTACCTCTGTAGCCTGCATCGCACCACAGCATGGAGGATCGCCGTGAACCGCACGCGCCCACTTTTTGCTCTCCCCCTCTTGGTTCTTGCTTCGTCCAGCTTGGCCTTCGCGCAACAGCCTGAAGGGCCGCAAACATCCGCGCCGCCGCCGGTTGCTCCGGAAGCACGTCCTACCGTGGAGAGGCGCGCGGGCGCGAATGACAAGATTACCGTTCCCGCCGGCACGCGTGTTGCGGTTGTTCTGGAAAACGGCATCTCCACGCGCAGCGCCAAAGCCGGCGATTCCCTTTATTTCCGCACCTCGTTTCCGATCACGCAGAACAATCGCGTGGTTGTTCCTGTTGGCTCCTATCTTCGCGGCGAATTGCTTGAATCCAAGCGTCCGGGCCGCATCAAGGGACGCGGTGAATTTCGCATGCGCCTAAACACGCTGATTTTTCCGAACGGCTATACCGTTGATCTGAATGCTGCGCCACGCAGCGCAGACACGGGCGGCAAAGAAACCATGGATCCAGAGGGTAAAGTGACCGGATCCGGCGGCAAGGGAAAAGACGTGGAAACCGTCGCGGCCACGACGGTGACCGGCGCGGGCATCGGCGCTATTGCGGGCGGAGGCAAAGGCGCCGGAATTGGAGCCGGCATTGGCGGACTTGCCGGTCTTGGCGCTGTGCTGCTGACGCGCGGGCCGGAAGCGGAGCTACCGCGAGGTTCAACGCTGGACGTGGTTCTTGAGCATGCGCTCACGCTGGAAGGCGATCAGATTCAATACAGGCATGTGGGCGACTCGTCACCGATCACACCGCCCCCTGCACGCCCGTAGTAACTCAGCCGGCGACGATTTACGCGCTGGTTTCTTTCTGTGCCTCGACGAATCGAAGGGGACTGAAGCGCTCCCAATCAACGGACACACTCTGCTCGGTGATCCATTCGCGAATGAGTCGCGCGGTAATGGGCGTTAGCAAAATGCCGCTGCGGAAGTGGCCTGTCGCTATCAGTAGCCCATCGATGTCCGCCGGTCCCAGAATCGGTAGGTGATCAGGAGAGTCGGGGCGAAATCCGGCCCAGGTTTCCTCCACTCGAGCGTGGGCAAGGTCCGGCGCAAGCTCGATGGCGCCGCTTAGCAGTTTTTCCAACGCGCCCGCGGTCACTTTCCTGTCAAAGCCCACATATTCGACCGTAGCGCCGGCCAAAATCCGGCCATCATTTCGCGGCACCAGATAAATCTTGTTCGACCATAGCACGCGCTCGATTTTTAGTCGTTCGGCCCGCAACGACACCATTTGCCCCTTCGCGGGGCGCACCGGCGCGTACGTATCCACTCCTGCGATGCTCGCGGAGAAAGCGCCTGCGGCGATAATCGTCCACTTCGCGGAAAGCTTCTCATTCTCGAACAGCAATCCTATGCAGCGCTGCTTTTCCCGCCAAACTCCTTGCACTTCGCTGTGCGCGAAGATCTCGGCGCCACTTTTTCGCGCGGCCTCCAGAACCGCTTGCGTTAACGCTCGATTGTCCACCGACGCTTCGTCAGGCCGGAGCACCGCAGCTTCCAATTCGGGACTGAGCCCAGCCTCCAGTTCGCGGGCGTCTTCGGCGCTAATCGCCTCGGCCCTCAATCCCCATCCATGGTGCAGCGCAACGTGCGTGCTCAGCTCGCGCGCGGCGTCACGCGAAAACAGCGCCTCCAGAGTCCCCTTAGCACGGAAGCCAACATCTTTGCCAGATATTTCCTCGACGCGCGCAACGAACTCCGGATAGAGCGCCATGCTGGCCTTGCCAAGCGGGACCAGCGGAATCGTTGCGAGATTTTCCGGAGCGGGTGACAAGATTCCCGCGCCAGCCCAGGAGGCTTCCCGCCCTGGCTCGCCCTGATCGAAAACGGCGACGCGCGCGCCGGCGAGCGCAAGCTCGAGCGCGATAGCTCCGCCGATGAGCCCCCCTCCGGCGATGACGGCCTCAAAATTTCTCGTCATTTTCTCTTGGTAGGCCTCTCAGCCTGCCGCGCGGCAAATCGAATCGCCTTACAGCGAGCTTGCCAGCTCCTGCGAAAGTACCTCGGCCTTCTTGGCTGCGTTTCTCGCGCGCGTCCAGTCTCCGCTGTTCGCCGCGGCGCGGGCTTCGGCCATGAAGCTGCGCACTTTCGAAGCCAGGTCTTGCTGCGTGGTGTTCAGCGTTTTCCCTTCAGTGGAGCCGATATTGCGTTCCGCGACGTTCAAGCTCTGGGTGGTTTGCTGCTGCGCCGCGCTGGTTTCCGCGGCGGTCAGCTGCGGAGCGATCTGGGGTACATCGGGTTTGCCTGCATCACTTTGCGAAGAATTGCCCGCGGGCAGGCGCGGCCGCGGAGGGACGCTGCGCGCGATGACCAGCGCCGAAGGCGGAGGCGCAACGTCCAGCGTTGCGTCGTTGAGAGGATCTTCGCTCTCATCGATCTGCGTCGGCGCGATCCCCGGCGCCAGAGGACGCGTGTACGCAAACGTGCTCCACGGAAATGGCTTGGCCTTTACTCGCCGCTCGGCGCATCCGCTCAGCAACAGCATCAAAGCGCACGAAGCAGCAACGCCAAATCGCGCGAACCAGTGCTGCGAATGGTGACAGAGCTGAGTAGTTCCCGTCATTCTCAGGCCGCGAGCGGCAGCTCGATGCGGAATGTCGTTCCCCGGCCAACCTCCGTTGTAAAGTCTATCGAACCGTTGTGGAGCTGTACAATTCGGAACGTACTGGCCAATCCGATGCCGCTGCCGCCGGGTCGCGTTGTAAAGAAGAGTTGGAAAATTTTTTGGCGATTTTCAACCGGAATGCCTTTGCCCGTATCCCCCACGGCAATCTCGGCCATTTCGCCGCGGCGGCTGAGCATCAAGCGCAGTTGCCCGCCGCTGGGCATGGCCTCGACGGCGTTGAGCACGAGATTTAGCACCGCTTGTTTCAACAGCGCGCGATCCACGTAGACTTCAGGGACATCAATCGGCAAAAGCTGCGCCACTTGTATTTTTGCTCTCTGCAATTGTGGCTTAGCAACCTCCATAACTTCCTTCAAGACATCGGCGAGCTGCGTGGCTTCCAGGCGCACGTCCATCGGGCGCGTAAAATCAAGGAAGCGCTTAACTACCGCGTCGAGACGGTCGATCTCTTTGTCCAGCACCTGCACAGCTTGTTGCGAGCCGCTGTCCGGTTCCGCCGGCAAAGACTCCTTTAGGTTTTCGAGCCACAGACGCATGGAGTTCAGCGGATTCTTCACTTCGTGCGCAACGCCCGCGGTGATGCGCCCCAGCGCCGCGAGACGCTCGCTGACTTGCAACTGTGTATTGATGCTTTCGATGGAGTCGAGGTCCCGCAGCGTCACCAGCGCGCCCATGCGCTCGCCATTTTCCTGGATGGCCTGCACGCTGACGCCGACGCGCCTGGTTCCACCGACGGTGTCCAGGTCCGTTTCTGCCGCGATCTCGCTCAATTCGTCGCCCTCTACGTGCAGGACATCGTGCAAGGGATGCCCCAGCGGAAAAATTTCGTTCACACGGCGCCCCAAAAAGTGCCCGGCGGGCGCGCCGAGAAATTTCTCCGCTGCAGGGCTGACCATCACGGCGCGCGCGTCACGCGTGAACAGCAGCAAGCCGTCTTCCAGCCCAGCCATTACGGAATCCATGTTCTCGCGCAAGGTGCTGAAGATTTCGTGGACGCCGCGAAGCTGCTGCCCGACTTGCGTGATTTTTCGGCTCACCTGACCAAGCTCGTCGGTGCTGCCGGCAAATCCCTTCGCCTCCGGCGCCGGCGCATCATATTGCCCGGCGGAAATGCGATCCAGTTGCGCGGAGATATCGCTCAGCGGCGCCAGGGTCGCCCGGCTGACTACTGCCGCCAGCACTGTCGAAATCACCAGCGCCAGCAAGACAATCGTGCCGAATTTTCGCAGGCTGGGGGAAATCTCCGTCGCCAGAAGAAGGCCGGAATCCACCACTACGCGCACCTCACCAAATGGCTCCCCACTCTGGCTGCTGAACAGAAAATCATACTCATACTGCCGGCCGGGTCCTGCCAGGACCTTGACCTTGTGCACGAAACCTCGTTCCGTTAGCTGCGAGAGCGCTGCGCGTCTGGGCAGAAATTTTCCCGGCAATTTCTCGTCGGTTGAGGACAGAACGATTCCCTGTTGATCCGTGATGGATACTTCATAAATCGCCGGCGCATCCAGCTTCGCGGTTTTCAATTCGGCCTGCAGATTTTCACTGGATTGAAACGCTCGACGCACGTAATCGCGGACGTCCTGGGGTTCGTTCGACAATGGCCGCTGGCCCTCCTCGGCCGCGTCCTTCAAGGCTCGCGCAGCTTGCACGAACACCTGATGCGCGATTTCGTGGGTGCGTTTGTCCGTTTGCTGGAGAACCTGATCGAGAAGTTGCGCCACGAACACGACGGATAAGGCTGCCACCACGAGCAACACCAGGCCCGTCATAATCAGCGTGAGTTTCGTGCGCAGCCGCAGCTGCATCGAGCGTCTCTACACCGTTTCGGCGCGTTCGCCGCCGTATTCTTTTAGTTTGTTGTGCAAAGTCTTCAGGCTGATGCCCAACAAGTCCGCAGCGCGAGTCTTGTTGTTTCCCGTGGCGTTCAACGTTTGCAGGATCAGCTCGCGTTCCATGGCATCCACCGTCGTGCCCACCGGGAATTTAATGTTCGACAAATCGCTCGGCCCCTTGGCTTGCGATTTGCCGAACTCATCGGGCAGGTTACCCCGCGTGATCAAATCCTTTTCGCACATGATCGTCGAGCGTTCCAGGACGTTGCGCAATTCGCGAATGTTGCCCGGCCAGGTGTGGCTCATGAAAATGTCCATCACCTCCGCGCCGATGCCGCGGACGTGCTTGCCGTGCTTTTCGTTTACGTCGTGCAGCATATATTCCACTAGGAGCGGGATGTCGTCTTTGTGATCGCGCAATGGCGGCAAGTGAATGTGGAACACGTTCAAGCGAAAGAAAAGATCCTGGCGCATTTGCCCTTGCCCGACCGCGTTCTCCGGGTCCTTGTTGGTTGCGGCAAGCACGCGCACGTCGACGGGAGTTTCGCTCTTGCTTCCCAGCCGCCGCACCTTGCGGTCTTCCAGCACGCGCAGCAGCTTCGCTTGCGTCGGCGCGGGCATCTCTCCGATTTCGTCGAGCAGCAGTGTTCCGCCATCCGCCAATTCGAAGCAGCCGATCCGCCGCTCCGCCGCCCCGGTGAACGCCCCGCGCTCGTGCCCGAAAATTTCGCTCTCCATCAGCGTTTCGGGAATCGCGGAGCAATTGATGGCTATGAACGGCCCGCCCGCCCGCGGCGAAAGCTTATGAATCGTTCGCGCAACGATCTCCTTGCCAGAGCCCGTTTCGCCGGTAATCAATACCGATGCCGAGCTGGGCGCGGCCATTTCCACGATGCGCATCACGTCCTGCATCGCCTTCGAGCCGCCCACCAAATCGCCGAGCCGCCCGGTTTCACGCAACTGCCTCTGCAGCACGGCCAATTGCCGCGCGTCGCGCGCTTTCCCCAACGCACGGTCCAACAACGCCCGCAACACGGGCCCCTTCAGCGGCTTTTCGATGTACCAGAACGCACCCGCTTCAATGGCCGCCACCGCGCGCTCTTCGCTTCCCTTGCCGGTGATGATGATCGCCGGCACGTCGTGCAGGTCAGCGCCCAGTTGCTTTAGCAGGTCCAGCCCATTCATGCCCGGCAGCTCAACGTCGGCAATCAGCGTGTCCGGTTGATAGCTGGCAAATTTCGCCAGCACGTCTTCAGCGCTGGCCACGCCTAGAACGTCATAGCCCCATTTTTGCAGTAGCTGCTCGTAGCCTTTTCGCGCGTTGTCTTCGTCTTCGACAATCAGGATGCGGTCTTTTCTCTCTCCCGTTTCAACCGCGCGCGCAGCCATTTTCGTATCGTCGCCCATGCGGCTCTGCCTCTCCTTAAGTACACTTGGCGTATTTGATTTGTGCATGGGCTGGATACTTTGACTGTAACAAGCCGCGTAGCCGCTTGCCAAGCACCCGGAACACGTAGGGGCGCAGGATTGCTGCGCCCCTGCTCGGCACGGTGCAAACGACAGCTATTCCTTCAATAAATACAACGCCCTCTCGAGCTCCAACTCCAGCTTGGCGCCTTTGGGCAGATCGATTTCGTGGCCGCGGCCTGATTCCATTAAGTATGCCGCGATCGCCCCCGCCGCCGCCCCTTCCGCGACCTCCTTCTTGTTTTTGTCCTTCACGCCTTTGACCGCGCCGATGGCTGCGCCCGCAGCCGCCGCTTCCGCAGCCGCTTGCTGCGTGCTGGTGCGCCCTTCGATTAATCCCTCCTGTTGCGCACTCCCCGTTTTCACGCTGTGATCGCCAGGCACGCTCACGACTTCCGCCACGATGGGCAACGTCGCGAATTTCGTGCGGATCTCGTCAAACGTAAGCCAGATTTTGGCCCGCCCGGCAATCCCCGCTGGCTCGACGCGGCTCACGTGCCCGCGAATCTCCGCGCCGGGCGGAAGATAGATGCCACTGCCGGCCTCCAGCGGCTCCAAAGTTCTCACTTTGAAGCGTTTTTTCTCTCGGGTTTCCTTCGTGTCCAGCTCATCTTCGAGCCGTACCAGGAATTTCGTGCCAGGGACCACCGCATACGCCTCGACGGGCAGATCGACATGACGACGTCCATCCGCTGGACGGGCGGGCCGCTCTGCAGTTGGCGCGACAGGCCCGTCCTGCGGCGGCTCCTGAGCTGCGACCCCCAAAGCCAAGCTAGACCCAAGTAACACCATCGCCCCCGCCTGAGCCAGGAGCTCCATTTTTCTCATTTGTGCCTCCTCGCAAGAACACACCTCACTGGAAGCATCTGGCAAGCCATCGCTGCCTCTTCCTTCCACAGCTATGTAGTTGATGGGAAAAGACTTGCAGGTTACGAGCCGAGTGCGTAGTGGAGACACTTCAGAATCTGTCGCCACCGGCCGCCTAGCCGCAATGAAATCCCGACACTCAGGCTTTGCGCTTTCCTCGCTGGGAGCCCGCTCTTGCGGCCTGTCCTAGAAATCGCCGGATCCTCCGCAGCACCTTGGCATACATCGCAGGAGTCAGCAGTCCGGTCTGCGTATTCTGTTGGCTCGGATGGTAAACGCCGAACAGCCTTATTCCCGCTTCTGGAAGGTCCACTTCCGCTCCGTGCGCGAACCGATATCCCATCTTTGCCGGAATCGCTCCGCTGTGCTTCAGGATTCCCAGAAAAACATCCCACCCGATTTTCCCCAGCGCGAGCACGGCCTTGGGTCGCAAGATGTCAATCTCGCGTTCCAGATATCCGCGGCAGTTTAGAATTTCTGACGGCAGCGGCTTGTTGTCCGGCGGGGCGCAACGCGCGGCCGCTGAGATGTAAACATTCTTCAGCCGCAAACCATCGTCGCGATTCACCGCAGTGGGCTGATTTGCAAAGCCGGCGTCATAGAGCGCCTGATACAAAAAGACACCCGAGCGGTCGCCGGTAAACATCCGTCCAGTGCGATTCGAGCCGTGCGCACCTGGGGCCAGCCCCACAATGAGCAATTGCGCCTGCGGGTCGCCGAACCCAGGCACCGGCTTGCCCCAGTACGTCCAATCGCGATAGGCCAGGCGCTTTTCGCGGGCAACACGTTCGCGATACTCCACGAGCCGCGGGCATTTCCGGCAAGCAACGATTTCTTCATTCAGTACTCGGAGCGATTTAGCCTGGCGGATCAAGAGGGACGCCGCGCCAGTAATCCGTTCACTTCTGCAAACGGAATCGCGCCTTCAAACAACGCCAAATAGGTTCCCGCCTCCTTCAACTCCGTGCCAATCCGCCGAAGGAGCCCCAGTGTTGCACGCATTGCCCCCGAGCCGGCGCTAGCCCGCGCCACCCCCATTTTCTCGAGTTCCGGAATCGATGGGCATCCCGGCGTCACCAGAATGTTCAACGGCGCCGCAACGGCCTTCACCAATTTCTCGATCAGCTCACGATTCGTTAGCCCCGGCGCGAACACGCAATCCGCGCCCGCCGCGCGATACGCCCGCAGCCGCTCGACCGTTCGCTCGAACCGCGTAGCCTCCGGGCCGATCGCCATCAGATAAACATCCGTTCGCGCGTTGATCACTAGTGAAACGCCCAGCGATGCGGACGCCTCGCGGATTGCGCGAATTTTTTCCACCTGCAACGCAGTCTCTGCTTGCGTGTCTTCCGTATCGCCGGTCACATCTTCTAGGTTCAATCCCACGCCGCCCGCGTTGACAATCGCCTTCGCCGTCTCCGCCATATCGGCCGGCGTTGTTCCGTAGCCGGCCTCCATGTCCGCTGTTACGGGAACGCGCACCGCATGCGCAATCCGGGCCACGACCTCCAGCATTTCATCGCGCGAAACACGCTGCCCGTCCGGGTAGCCCAGCGCAAACGCCACGCCCGCGCTCGTCGTCGCAATCGCCGGATATCCCAATTCCTCCAGCACGCGCGCGCTAGCCACATCCCAGGCATTAGGCAGCACCAGCATGCGCGGCCCGCCATGCAACTTCCTCAGTCCTTCGGCTTTCCGTCCCTGCGCTGTCATGTTCATAAGAGCCCTTTTCACTGCAACAATCGCAACACTTCCTCATGAATTCTTCCGTTCGTGCTCAAGAAATTCCCCGTGTAGATCGTTCGCTCGCCGCGTACGTTCGTCGACCTTCCGCCCGCCTCTTCGACGATGATCCCCAACGGCGCGAGGTCCCACGGTTTCGACGTCCAGTCCAGCGCCACTTCCGTGGCCCCTTCCGCGACCAGCATGTGCTGCCAGAATCCGCCGAGCGCCCGCCCGCTGCGCGCCGCATCCGGCACGCGTCGAATCTTCTCCTGCGCGATCTTATCCTTGCTGGGACCGGTCCCGGTGGTGAACACCATCGCCTCGCTCAGCTTAGCGACGTTCGACACATGAATCCTCTTGCCGTTCCGATAAGCGCCTTCCCCTCGATAGGCCCACCAGCGGCTCGCGAGTCCCGGCGCGCTCGCCATCCCCGCAACGATCTCTCCATCCCGCTCGATGGCCAGCAGCGTTCCAAACGTCGGAATCCTCCGCGAAAATTCCTCCGTGCCGTCGATCGGATCGATAATCAATCGCGGCTTCCCAGAACTCGCTATCTTGTCGTGGTTGCCGCCCATCTCTTCGCCCAGCACATCCAGCGCGATCCCGCTCGCCGCCACCTTCGCTCGCGCCATTTCTTCCACGGCGCGATCCGCCTGCGTAACAGCCGTTCCATCACCCTTTCGTTCGACCCGCATAGTGTCTGCGCGAAAATACTTCATCGCGATGGCATCCGCTTCCTTCGCAATGTCTTCCAGCAGCGACCCATACTCCGCTCGATAGCTCATCATCTCCCCTGCGCTGTCAGCGTCATCCACTCCTTGACCAAATCCGCTCGCGCCCCCTAGCATACAAAGTTACCTCAATGTCTGCTCAAGCCAACGCCGGAACGGTGCTCGACCGCATTCTCGAAGCCCGCCGCGCCGCTGTCGATCACCGCAAAAAGGTTTTGCCGGAAACTGCGCTCAAGTTCGGCGCGAAAGCAGCCACTCCGCTGCGCGACTTCTCCGCCGCGCTCTCCCGCGATGGCATCAACATCATTGCCGAACTAAAGCCCGCTTCGCCCTCGCGCGGCGTTCTGCGCGATCCTTTCGATGCCCCGGAGCTGGCTCGTTCGCTGGAAACCACCGGGGCCGCCGCCCTCTCCGTCCTCACGGAAGAAGAATTCTTTCGCGGCTCGCTCAAAAACCTGCGCGACGCCCGCAAATCCGTCGCCCTCCCGGTTCTCCGCAAGGACTTCATCTTCGATCCCTGGCAGGTCTGGGAAGCGCGGGCCAATGATGCCGACAGTTTTCTTCTGATTGTCGCCGTGCTCGGCGATGCGCATCTGCGCGACCTCATCGCCCTCGGCCGCGAACTTGGCATGGAGCCGCTCGTCGAAGTGCACACCTTCGCTGAACTCGACCGCGCGCTCGGTGCGGATGCGCGCATCCTCGGCGTCAACAATCGCGACCTGAAAACGCTCGGCGTCCGCGTCCAAACTTCCTTCGAGCTGATCGACCGCATCCCCGGCCATTGTATCGCGGTAAGTGAATCCGGCCTGCGCACGCGCGATGATCTCGTTCGCCTGCGCGCTGCCGGCTTCGACGCCTTCCTTATCGGCGAACATCTCATGCTCGCGCCCGACCCCGCCGCCGCGCTCGCAAATCTTCTCAGCACGGCCCCGCCGCAAGGTGAGACGCGATGATCCGGATCAAGATTTGCGGCATCACCAATCTGGCCGACGCCAAAGCCGCCACCGATGCTGGCGCCAACTCCCTCGGCTTCAACTTCTACGAAAAAAGCCTGCGCCGCGTCGTCACCGCCGACGCCGCGCAAATTCGCTCCAAGCTCCCCAAAGAGATCGAAGCCGTCGGCGTCTTCGTTAACGCCAAGCCCGCCGACATCAACTCCTTGCGCGCCTTCGTGCGTTTCGACACCGCGCAGCTTCACGGTGACGAAACGCCCGACATCGTTTCGCGTGTCGCCAGCTCTCTTCCCGTCATCAAAGCCTTTCGCGTTGACGCCAACTTCGCTCTTCCTACACTGGACCGCTACTCCGACGTCTTTGCCTTCCTTCTCGATGGCGCGCGCGCAGGCCAATATGGTGGCACCGGCCAGACCAGCGATTGGGACTTCGCCCGCCGCGCCGCCACGACTCGCCGTATTATTCTGTCCGGCGGTCTCAAAGTCGAAAACGTCGCGGAAGCGATTCGTATCGTTCGTCCGTACGGGGTCGATGTAGCCAGCGGCTTGGAAACGAAGCCCGGCAAAAAAGATCACACCAGGCTCAAGGAATTCATCGACGAAGTTCGCCGCGCCGAACAGCAACTCGAAGCGCCACAAGAGAATCCTACTCGGCCATGAGCTCCATCCTGCAATCGCCGACCACTGCGCCGGGCCGCTTCGGTCCTTACGGCGGCCGCTACGTTCCCGAAACGCTGATGGTTCCGCTCTTTGAGCTCGAGCGCGCCTACGAAGTCGCCAAATCCGACGCGTCGTTTCAGTCGCAGCTCCAAAACCTGTTGAAAAATTTCGCTGGCCGCCCCACGCCACTGCAATTCGCCTCGCGCCTCACCGAGCATATCGGCGGCCCGCGCATCTACCTCAAGCGCGAAGATCTACTCCACACCGGAGCGCACAAAATCAACAACGCCATCGGCCAGGGCCTGCTCGCGCTGAAAATGGGCAAGCCGCGCATCGTCGCGGAAACCGGCGCAGGCCAGCACGGCGTCGCTTCCGCCACCATCGCCGCGCACCTCGGCCTCGAATGCGTCGTCTATATGGGCACCGAAGACATGGCCCGCCAGGCGCTCAACGTCGCGCGCATCCGCCTCCTCGGCGCGCAGGTTGTCGCCGTCGATTCCGGCAGCCGCACGCTCAAAGACGCCATCAACGAAGCCATGCGCGACTGGGTCACCAACGTGCGCACCACGCATTATCTTCTCGGCTCCGTCCTCGGCGCGCATCCGTACCCGACCATGGTCCGTGACTTTCAGTCCGTCATCGGCCGCGAAGCCCGCGAGCAAATCCTCGCCGCCGAAAAGCGCTTGCCAACGCATCTTTTCGCCTGTGTCGGCGGCGGCTCGAACGCCATCGGCCTTTTCCACGCTTTTCTGCGCGACGCCGACGTAAAAATGGTCGGCATCGAAGCCGGCGGCCGCGGCAACGAATTAGGTGAGCACGCCGCGCGTCTCGCCGCCGCGCAAGGCTACGCCGGCGCGCGCCCCGGCGTGCTGCAAGGCACCTACACCTACGTCCTGCAAAATAGCGATGGCCAAATCGCCACCACGCATTCCATCTCCGCCGGTCTCGACTACCCCGCCATCGGCCCCGAGCACGCCTGGCTTGCCGATCAGCGCCGCGCCGAATATTCCGCCGTCTCCGATTCTGCCGCGCTCGACGCCGCGCGCACCCTCTCCCGCACCGAAGGCATCATCCCTGCGCTCGAGTCCGCGCACGCCATCGCCGGCCTCATCGAGCGCCGCACGCAATTCACTCGCGACGATCTCGTCATCCTCAATCTCTCCGGCCGCGGCGACAAGGATATGGACACTTACTCCCGCCTGCTCTAGTCTTTATCCTTCTCAAAATTTCCATGATCGCGGCGCCCTCCAACTCGACCCGTATCTCCAAGAGATTTGCTGAACTGCGCGCGTCCGGCGAACTCGGTATCGTCGCCTACATCACTGCTGGCGATCCATCGCTCGACGCGACCCTGAAATTTGTCCTCGCCCTCGCCGAAGCCGGCGCCGACGTCATCGAGCTCGGCGTTCCCTTCAGTGATCCGCTCGCCGACGGCCCCACCATCCAGCGTGCCTCCGAACGCGCGCTGAAATCGGGCACCACGCTCGCTGGCGTAATCGATCTAGTGCGCCGAATCCGCCAGTCCTCGCAGGTTCCCCTCGTGCTCTTCAGCTATTACAATCCCATCCTGCAAATGGGCCTCGAAAAATTCGCGCGCGCCGCCCGCGAAGCCGGCACCGACGGCGTCCTCGCCACCGACCTCACTCCCGAAGAATCCGTCGACTATCGCCGCATCCTTGCCACGCATCATCTCGACACCATTTTCCTCGGCGCGCCCACCTCCACTGACGATCGCCTCGCCAAAATCGCCGCCGTGTCTTCCGGCTTCCTCTATCTCATCTCCCGCATCGGGGTAACCGGTGCCAAAGACGCGCTCCCCGACGATCTCCCCGCGCTCATCCGCCGCGCTCACAAGGTTACGCAACTCCCCATCGCCGTAGGCTTCGGCATCTCCCTGCCGGGCCATGTCTCCGTCCTCGGCGGCCTCGCCGATGCCGCCGTAGTCGGTTCCGCCCTAGTCTCCGAAATCGAAAATGCGAAGTCAGTCGATGCGGCGAGCGCCGCCCTCGCGCAGCGAGTCCGCTCCCTCAAGCAAGCCGCCACGCACGGCCTCTCCCGTCGCGAGGTCGTCCCATGACCCTCTCCGACTGGCGTCGCCAAATCGATGAAATCGATCGCAAACTCGTCGAGCTCCTCAACCAGCGTTCCCGTTGCGCTCTGGAAATCGGCAAAATCAAGCAAGCCGAAAATCTTCCGCTCTATCAACCCGAGCGCGAACGCGAAGTCCTGGAAAATGCCGAGCGCGTCAATTCCGGCCCGCTAACCGACGCCGCCATTCGCCGCCTCTTCGAGCGCATCATCGACGAAGCCCGCAGCGCCGAGCGCGAAGCCATGCATTTAGGTCACGTAGTCGACAAGGACGAGAAGTTGTAGGCGCAGAGAGACCCCGGAGACCTAGGATCGTGACTAAGATCCAAAAAAATATCCAAGCAGCTGCTAGCCATCTTATTACGTGCCATGCAAGGTGATTGCGCCATACTGCACCTTGGGTGCAGAGAGCGCATTCAGGGTGAAAGGAACGATCCTCACCGACGGCGTCCAACCCGATGAACCCTGCGTGCTTGAGCTTTACCGCAAAAAAGGTGATCGCCGGATACAAGCAGTTGATGTGCGTGCGAAGTTCGAGGAGGGCATGGTAATCGAGGGCGGAGAGCACGAATATTACATGATCTTGCATTGCCAAGGCCACGCGGCGCGGTTTAACACCAAAGTATACAAACTTGGCCGCTTATACTATTTTGAGAACTCAATCGATCTAGGTGAGATTAATCTAAGAGATGCAGCGCCCGCTTCGCCATAATACAAAGCCATTGCGCTCGCCGCCGCCTTCTGAGGGCGGCATCCTGATTTTGTAGTGGCCGGTCTTTAGACCGGCAAAAAGGAACGACCAACAAACATGGTAATCGTAATGCAAGAAGGCGCCACCGACGCCCAAATCCAGCACGTCATCGACCGCCTAGTCGCCAGCGGCTTCAACGTGCATCGCTCCACCGGCGAATCGCACACCGTCCTCGGCGCCGTCGGCGTCCACCGCGATTTCGATCATCGCGATTTCGAGCTCCTCGACGGCGTGCGCGAAGTCATGCGCATTACGCAGCCCTTCAAGCTCGCCAGCCGCCAGTTCAAGCCCGAAGGCACCATCGTCGATCTCGGCCGGGGCGTAAAAATCGGCGGCAACGAAGTCGTCGTCGCCGCCGGTCCCTGTTCCGTCGAGTCGCGCGAACAAATTCTCTCCATCGCCGAATCCGTCGCCAAAGCCGGAGCTAAAATCCTCCGCGCCGGCGCTTTCAAGCCGCGCACTTCGCCCTACGCCTTCCAGGGTATGGGCGAAAAAGGCCTCGAGCTCATGTGCGAAGCCGCGCAAAAATTCAATCTCTTCACCGTCAGCGAAGTCATGGACCCGTCGCAAGTCCAGATGATGCTCGGCTACGTCGACATCTTCCAGGTCGGCGCGCGCAACATGCAAAACTATTATCTCCTCCGCGCCCTCGGCGAAGTCCGCAAGCCCGTGCTCCTCAAGCGCGGCATGTCCGCCACCATGGAAGAGCTGCTCCTCAGCGCCGAATACATCCTCGCCGGCGGCAACTACAACGTGATCCTCTGCGAACGCGGCATCCGTACCTTCGAAACCTACACGCGCAACACGCTGGATATCGCCGCCATCCCCGTAATCAAAAAGTTGTCGCACCTCCCCATGCTCGCCGACCCATCCCACGGCACCGGACGCCGCGACAAAGTCCCTCCCATGGCTCGCGCTGCCGTAGCCGCAGGCGCCGACGGCCTGCTCATCGAAGTCCACAACGATCCCGACCACGCCCTCTCCGACGGCGCGCAATCCCTCGAGCCCGCCGCCTTCGCCCAACTCATGGCCGAGCTCCGCATAATCGCCCCAGCCATCGGCCGCCGCATGGCCTGATTGGCTTTTGTGTGGCACAGCCATTTTTGGCTGTGCGCCTCTCTCCGCGAACGTTTGCGCCCTCTGCGTCTCTTTACCCTGACTCGAAGGGTGCGTTATCTTCTCTCCTCCATGTCCCCGCACCTAATCTCCCGCGCCACCATCCTCGGCACCGGCCTGATCGGCGGCTCCTTCGCCCTCGCTCTCCGCAAATACACCACCGACCTGTACATCTCCGGTTGGGACCGCCCCGACATCATCCACGAAGCCCGCTCGCGCAATATCCTCGACGAAGCCTTCACCGGCGACCTCGCCCCCGCGCTCCGAGCCGCCGATCTAATCTTTATCGCGCTGCCCATCGGCGTCACCCTCGACCTCCTCCCCGAAATCGCCCGCCTCGCTCCCAAGCACGCCCTCGTCACCGACGCCTGCAGCACCAAGCTCCGCATCGCGCAATCCGTCGCGGAAAATTTCTCGCCGCCCTCGACCGCGCTCTTCCTCGGCGGCCATCCCATGGCCGGCCGCGAAGTCGCCGGCATCGCCCAAGCCGACGCCGACCTCTTCCTCAACGCGCCCTACGCGCTGATCGCCGATTCTTCCATCCCGTCGGATTCCTCGCCGTCCGAACGCGACCCGCGCGTTTCCGCCTTCCTCAAGCTCCTCGAAAAAATCGGCGCCCGCGCGCTCTGGCTCGGCGCGCAACAACACGACTACGCCGTAGGCATGGTCTCGCATCTCCCCCAACTCGCCGCCGTAGCCCTCGGCTCTTTCCTCTACGATCATCTCGACGAAAACGGCTTGCCCATCACCGTAGCCGGCCCCGGTCTCCGTGATTCCCTCCGCCTCGCAGGCAGCCCCTACTCCACCTGGCGCGACATCGTCCTCACCAATCGCGAAGTCCTCTCCGCCGCCCTCGATCTCTTCGCCCGCCGCCTCGACGACCTCCGCGAGCGCCTTAACTCCCGCGAACTAGAAGCCGATTTCGACGCCGCCAACGAACTCTACAAGCTCCTCCGCGCCCTGTAGCACTCGATCGACCTAACCAAGCCTTGCTGCCTGCCGAGCACCAAGCAAAAATCTTGTCCCTGGGGCTTCACGCTTTGGACATCTCTCCGCGAGTCACTCACGCTTTCGCCGCCCCTCCAGCGTATTCTTACTCATAATCGTCCTTCGACCACATTCAGGGAAGGGACCGCCTGGCGAGGCCAGCTTATGTCGCTGAAAATTATGATTGTCGACGATGAACCAGCGAACCTGCAGCTCATGAGGTCTGTTGCCGCTCCCATGAATCATACCGTCCTGGCCTTTGATGACAACCAGGAAGCCGGGCAGCGGGCGGAGAAACAGCGCTTCGACGTGGTCTTTCTGGGCATGCGCATGCCTCCTCATCTCGACGCACTTGAGCTGGCCCACCGAATCCGCAGCTCACCGTCGAACCGTGAAACCGCCATCGTGATGTTAAGCGCCACGGACGACAGTGCGGTCTTGCGCAGCGCTTTCGGCGAGGGTGCGGACTTCGTTCTCCCCACGCCCTTGACCGTCGCTCGCGTCCGTCCCATGCTCGCCGCCATGGACTTCCCCGGCTGGAAAAACAAAAGGCGCACGGCCCGCATGCCCCTCTTCACCGAGGTCGACTGCAAATGGGGTGGCCGGCAGTTTCCCTTGCGCAGCATGAACATCAGCGAAAGCGGAATGCTCTTGCAACCCTCGCTCGAAATCGAGCAGGGCCAGGAAGTTTCCTTGGAATTCAACATCGCGGAAGTTCGTGCGGCTCTGAACGTGCGCGCTCGTATCGTCCGCAAAGACGGAACCGAGCGCGTCGCCGTGGAATTCATCGGCCTCGCACCTGAAGGTCAAAATGCCATTCAGCTTTACGTCATGGGGCGCCTGAAGGGACCAGAGCCGGCACGAGAGTTGTCCCTCGGACGCCGCAGGCTCGGACTTAACCTGTGAAAAATCCGCATTCCTGCTGAAATTGCACCTCCTCGCCCTTAGCGCTTCCCTAAGTCGAGCATGACAGTGCTAGGTTAAATGGACATACACGCGCTAGTGTGGTCTGATACGCACCATAGCCAGCCCATGATTCCGCCATTCGACATTTTCAAAATGGACAGCAGCGGCCTTCGCTGGATGGAAGCGGCGCCAGACCTGGATCATGCCAAGGCGCGAGTGGGAATACTCGCGGCATCTTCGCCAGGCGAATACATCATCCTCGACCAAAATACCGGCGAGAAGATTTCGATTCAGTCGAAGGCCAAGCGAATAGTGTTCCAAATTGGTTATGAAGAGAGAGGCATGAAGGCGCGCGCCGAATTGTTGCGCCGTTTCGGTCACGAAGTAATCTCCGTGACTCACAACGAAGCCGCTAAAGTTGCTCTAAGCTCGTATCATGATGTGGACCTGTTCATCGTCGGCCATACCGCGTCCGAAGAAACAAGAAAAGAAATGGTTGTTTGGCTGAAAACGAACTATCCAAAAGTCAAAATTGTGGCCCTGAATCCATCCAAGGACCAACTCCTCGGTGCCGATTACAACGTCGTCCTGAATGAGCACGACGAATGGCTTTCGCTTCTCGCCGCCGCTGCAAGTTGAATCCGGCTGCTACGGAACTCCTGTCATTTATACGGCCGAGGTGTTCTGGAAGCTTTCCGGGCACTAGTGGCATTTCCAGATGCTCAATGGGGACAAAATGTCAGTCAAGTATTCGATCCGTGTTGGAAAAGATGGGCCAAACGTCACCGCCCGATTCAATCTTAGGATTCCCATGGATACGACCGAACTCCTTGCCACCTTCGAATTGAATGTGGAAGGGAAAAATCTGATCGATACATTTCTGCCCCAAAAGGCGTTTAAGGGCACGAAATTTCATATCCTGACGAATCCTTCGGCAGATGCCCCGGTTACCTTCGCAATTACTACGAATGAGACGTGGACGGCAGACGGCAGCGACAAGCTCAGCGGACAGAAAAAGGTCAATGACGTTTCTTTTTCCAACTAAGCCCCATTAATGCCGGATGCCCCTCGATAAGAGCGAAGGCGTTGTCAAGGCACAAAACTCCCGAGCAGTGTTTTGTCCACCGCGTGATTGCCAGAGTGGTGGAGGACCGAAGCTCTGAAAC
>Ga0209117_1000052_pt1 | contig 98634 bp, 80 predicted proteins | sample BlaSpr_A8_OM2_M2_FD_187978 | JGI IMG/M metagenome (GOLD analysis project Ga0209117, IMG submission 187978) | Forest soil microbial communities from Thunder Bay, Ontario, Canada - Black Spruce, Ontario site 2_A8_OM2_M2 (SPAdes) (version 2) | ecosystem: Environmental > Terrestrial > Soil > Boreal... | reverse complement strand
ACCGAACACTCCTTCCAAGGCATCACTTCCTCCCCTCGGGGAGGAAGTGTCACCTATGTGTCCGGTACAAACTGTCACCCATGTGTCAGGCCGCTCATTCTTTTCTCTTCAATTCGATAGCAAAAACTTCAAGGGGCACTAAGGGGCATTAAGCCACCTGCGAAGGCAATACGAGGCTCACGAATTTCCGGTGTGCCAAGCGCTTGCTTTCATCCATGGCTTTGCCGTAGACGTTCATCGTGGTACGGACGTCGGCGTGGCGGATGAGTTCCTGCTGCACTTTCATCGGAGCCCCCGTCTCATCGAGCAGAGTCCTGAAAGTATGCCGAAACGTGTGCCAGGTGAGGGAACGATGGAGGGCTGCTTGGTCCAGCAATCACACGTCGCTTTGGTGGGTTCCCTGGGCTCGCTTCTGTGCACTCAAAAATGAAGCTTTTCACACTCTGCTCGGTACTCCGAGCAAACTTTCAGTTTTTTCCCTAAGTCCGCAGCCCCGCGCGACCATATGACCTTCGGCAGCAGTCGTGTTGCGCTGCGGGCCTTTCTGCGGTTTCCTTCCATGTGCTGTTGGTGTACCTGCCAATAATAGTAACTACTTGTTAATCATACAGGATCAAAGTCAAAATTAGTTAGACCTGTCTCCGGCTGCCCGGTGGTAGCTTGTGTTGTTGTCAGTACCGTGAGTACTGAATCGGCTACGCGCGCGCTGCCGCCCTCTCACACAAATACGTCGAACAGACGTCGAGAGCGGGACTGAGCCGTTTTTTGCAAGCGCGATTGCGGGCACAAGCAACTTGGGAGGCTGTGCCAATGAGAACGTTGGAAGAAGCACGAAGGGGATTCCTGTCAGTCCTCTCTCTCTTTAGGGGACGGCTTCGCGCGCAAGCCCGTCTTGATGAAATCAACGCTACGGGCCGGAAGACCAAGTTCTTCGCGCTGCTGTCGGTAGCCATTGTTGTAACGGGCTGCGGCAGTGCGTATAGCAGCAATGGTGGCAGCCCTCTTCCGATCTCTGTCGTGCTGGCGACCACTCCACCCGCGTCCATGCAGACCAGCACTACGGCGAATGTGGTGGCGACGGTTTCCAACGACTCAGCGAACAAGGGGGTGACCTGGAGCTGCGCGCCAAGCGCTGCTTGCGGGTCGTTTACTCCTGCGCAGACTGCTTCTGGTACAACCACAACTTACACCTCCCCCGCAAATGTGCCTGCAGGCGGGAGCGTGACTATTACTGCGACCTCGGTCAGTGATACGACGAAGAGCGCCACTGCCAATGTCACGATCACTGCGCCGCCGATCTCGGTAGCCATCAGCACTGCTCCGCCTGCATCTATGCAAACAAATGCCACGGCAAGTATCGCGGCGACGGTTTCCAATGACCCAGCCAACAAAGGGGTGACATGGAGCTGCGTGCCGAGTGCTGCTTGCGGATCGTTCACTCCTGCCCAGACCGCTTCTGGTACAACCACAACTTACACTGCCCCCGCAAATGTGCCTTCAGGCGGCAGCGTAACTATTACTGCGACCTCGGTCAGCGACACGACGAAGAGCGCCACTGCCAGTGTCACGATCACCGCGCCGCCGCCGATCTCAGTGGCTATAACAACTGCTCCGCCCGCCTCTATGCACACAAATGACACCACTAGTGTAACGGCGACAGTGTCCAATGACCCCGCGAATAAAGGGGTGACCTGGAGCTGTGCGCCAAGTGCTTCCTGCGGATCGTTCACTCCTACACAGACTGCCAGCGGCACAGCGACGACCTACACCGCGCCGGCGGCGGTGCCTCCAGGCGGCAGCGTAACCGTCACCGCGACTGCAGTCAGCGACGTTACGCAAACTGCGTCAGCCACTGTAGCAATCACGGTTATTGGCTCCAGCGCTAGTCTGACAGGCCAGTACGCTTTCCTCGTAACCGGACAAGATAGTCTTGGAAGCTATGCGATCGCCGGGAGTTTAACATTCGACGGAAAAGGGAACATTACGGCTGGGGAGCAGGACCTCACGAACATGACCGGGGCCAACCCACCCGATCCAGTTACGGGTACATATACGGTCGGCCCGAACGGGCGCGGAACGATGACCCTTTATCCGCAGGTCCTGGCGAACACCGAGACCTTCGCGTTCACCATTACTTCCAGCTCTCACGCCTTGCTTAATCAAGACGATGGCACGGTCACCGGGACAGGGAGCGGAGTCCTTGATCTTCAGACCGCAGGTCCAGTCTTCGCCGCGTCTCAATTCTCAGGCGGATACTCGTTCACTCTGACAGGGGAAGATCAAACGGCCGTCGCGCCCGCCGTTTTCGGTGGAGTATTTACTGCGGACGGAACCAGCAATTTGCAGGCTGGCACGCTGGACCAGAATGACAATGGCACATTCACCAGTTCGCCGTTCACCGCAACCTTTACGGCGCCTAACGCAAACGGGCGCGGAACCATCACGTTCAGTACTGGCGCAACCTTCGCCTATTACCTCGTGCGTCCGGGCGTGGTCCGGCTCGTCGAAACCGACCTCGTGTTCGTGTCTGGCGGCACAGCTTATGCGCAGGGCACAGCGTCCAGTTTTACAAACGCCTCACTGGCCGGACGCTTCGTGTTCAATAACGTGGGTTCGTCTCTTTCCGGCCCATTTGCAGCGGCTGGGCAGTTCGTGACAGACGGCAACGGGAACTTCGCCGGTGGAATCGCGGACGCAAACGATAACGGATCGGTGACCTCCGGTTCGCTCGCCGCGAGTACGTATGCCTTCAGCAACAGCCCACGGGGAACGATCACCATTCCCGCTGGCGCGGTGTTCACAACTGGGATGACGTTGTCTGCTTATCTGGTCGACCCGAATCTCAACCTTCTGGATCCTAATCATGCCGGCGGAGGCGGTGGAGCATTGACGATCACGCGTGACGCAAACATTTTCGGCGTCGGTATGATCGTTCCCCAGGCGACCCCTGCTTCATCTAAGTTCTCTGGAAATTACGCGGTCAATCTGACGAGTGCCCCGAATGTTGGGACGGAAGCCGACCTAACAGGTCAGGTCGTTGCCGATCTTTCCAGCAATCTAAACGGTACCGCGGATTATGCGAGCGATGCTGGGAGCTCCACTAGTTCTTCCACCACCAATGTGACCTACACAGGTACTTTTGTTCCCGACGGCAGCAATCCCGGGCGCTTTACGGGCACGCTTTTGCTGACGGGCGGGACTCTCCAGTTTGTGCCGGGCGGCGTGACGCAAAAGTTGTCTTACTATCAAGCCGACGACTCTCGGGTATTCGTCGTCGAAACGGACGGGAATGTTACCGATGGGATTTTAATACACCAGTGATTCCCGGGATGGCAGAGAATCGGTTTTGAGCCAACAAATTAGGTGGTGCGCCCGGGGGACTCGAACTCCCGACCTTCTGGTTCGTAGTCATCAAAGAACCCTGCGGTGAAAAATCTATCTCGTTTGCTTAGCGTCGCTTACGAATCGAGAACGCTGCAACGTGGCCGGCTAGTCGTGGAATGTGAGCCGTGCGACCCTATCCTCTCTCTTACTATGAGTCGCTCGAGAAATGGGAAATTTCTGAGGGGCATTTAGGGGGCGCTAAGAATTCCCCCCTTTCTTTTCAATACCTCCACCAATTCTTCAGCATCTGCCTATTACGTCTATATTCCCCTAGTGAAAACGCAATCGTTGCTATGTTGACTGACGTCTTACGGGATTGACAGTACGGATAAAAAGTACAGCGGCGACAGCGAAGGCCTAACTTTTCGCTCTACAGCGTTTGCCCGAACGCGGCTGCGAAAGCGCCTGAGTGTGCCTGCTAACCCTAACATTTCACGGAGGGGAGCGAGGTTGGCAGGGCGCATGCAATTCCAATAGCTAGGTAGCCAATCTATTAGCGAGCGAGGATCATGCGCGCACTCCACCTGGACATCCTGAAAAGACAAAGCGACGGAACTTTCGTATGGATTGAAGCGGTGAGCGATATGCGCGTGGCGGAGGAGCGGATCTCGCAGCTGGCGTGCGCGGCGCCAGGCGAATACTTCGTGTTTGACCAGAAGAGCCAGCAGGTTGTGGCGAAAATCGCGAATCAGCCGACGAGCTGAGAGGCGCCGCGAAGATGGGAGGCCAAGCTGCAATCGCGCGCAAACTTTTGCGGCTGGCCGAGAATCCTATAAGAAGAGATTGTTGTGGCACATCAAGTACAGTTCTTTCCCCCGGAAGAACGCAGGGACGCGACTGATAGGCGCGTCGAGAACAAGATTCTGCTCGCGATTCCGGACAACGAGTTTCGTGCAATTCGACCACACCTGGAGGCGGTCGAGCTTGATTCCCATCAAATTCTTCACGAAGCGCATGAGGTCTTGGAGTACGCGTACTTTCCCAACGACGGTCTGCTTTCGCTGGTGGTTGTGCTGGCGGAAGAGAAAACGGTGGAAGCTGGTATTGTGGGGAAAGAGGGGCTGGTGGGGATTCCAGCGCTTGCCGGACTGAGCCGGAGTCCATTGCGCGAAGTGGTACAAATTACGGGCGAGGGGCTGCGGATACCAGCGGCAAGCCTGCGGGATTCGCTCGCGACGGCGCCGCAGCTGCGCTACCAGATGGAGCGTTTCGCGGTTGTTCTGGGCTTGCAGGTGGCGCAGACGGCGGGATGTAACCGGCTCCACGGCGTTGAGCAGCGGCTGGCGCGATGGCTGCTGATGGCGCAGGACCGCGTGAAGACGGCATCGCTTCCGATCACGCACGATTTTCTGGCGACGATGCTGGGGACGGACAGGCCAAGCGTGAGCCTGGCAGCGGGGGTGTTGCAGAAAGCAAAAGTGATCGAGTACAGTCGCGGGTCGGTGAAGATCCTGAATCGAACGGAGCTAGAAAGGATCGCGTGTGAATGCTACGGTGTGATTCAGAGGTACAGCGGGGAAATGTAAGCGCGGTGTTACGCCACGCCAAACCGCCGGGCCCTGCAAATTCGCGGCAGTTTGTGAAGAGCCTACAACTACAAGAAGATGCGAGCGGGCTCTACGCCGTTTACCGGATGGTTCCGTAGAGGGACGGGGGTTACGCTGCGCCATTGTGACGCGCCGGGAATTCACACAATCGACAAGCCGAACGTAATCGGAAGGGTGGAGGGACCAAGTGATGACTCGTAAAAACTGGCCGGAAATTACCTCGGCTTTTGCGATCGGGCTAGGAGTGGGAGCGATCCTTGCGCTGATGCTGGCGCCGCAATCGGGGGAAGAGACGCGAGCATTGCTGCGCGAAAAAGCGCAGGACGGGATCGACGAAGCGATTGAGCAGGGGAAGAAAGTCGCCCAGAAGGCGCAAAGAGCGGCGGACAACGCGAGAGAATTCGTCAACGATGCGGTGGAAGCGGGCCAAGGCGCTTATCGGGAAGCGCGTAATTCCTAGAAGTTCGGACCCAAGAAAAGCGGGCTGGGTCGAGAAACAAGGACGACAGGAGAGAAAAATGGACTTGCTTTGGACGATTGCGGTAATCCTGGTGATTTTGTGGCTCTTGGGAATGGTGAGCTCGTACACGCTCGGCGGATTTGTTCACCTTCTGCTGGTGCTGGCGATCATAGTTGTGTTGATCCGAGTGATTCAGGGGCGACGGCCAGTTTAGGGTGCGCGGCTGAGACAGTACGCAATAAGTTGATCTGAGTAAAAGGAGATTGCCGTGGACAGCCATAGATTGTCGAAGGATGAGGCGATTCTTACGAGCGTAGCGGAATCGATCGGGTCAACCTTGGGCGTCATCGCGGCCAAAGCCGGCGCGGTCCAAAAGGCATTGACAAAGAAGGTCGCTGCTGCGAAGCCGCTGGCGCGCCGTGCTGCGAAAAGAGCTGTGAAGAAACGGGCAAACCTGCGAGGCAAGAGGGCAGGCACGACCAGATCTGCCTTAGGTTCGCGGCGGGCCAAGCAGAAACCGTAGATGGAATAGTGTCAGGTACAGGCTGCCCGCAGGCGTGAGTACATTCTCAACCGGATGGCCTGCTTTGAGCGCCGGGACTAATGTCAGATAGTAGACGCCCAGCGGGATGGGTAAGGCTCTTGTCCGGTAGTCTTCTCCACGTGCTCTCATCCCTTAACTAAATTTTCCGGTCCAGTCGAAGAGGCTGGATCCAATTGTGCCTTTGCAAAAAGGAGGTGGTATGCGTTTTTCGTCGAGGAGTGTCAAAGGTTTGACTTTCGTGGGTGCGGCAGCGGTGCTAGGGACCACGCTGATGGCGGGGCCGATCCTAAGACAGGACAATGCGAGACAGGACAATGCGCAGCAGCAGGCGCCCGACAATAGCAAGACGAATAAGAGGGATCGCGACAAGAATTCGCCGACGGCGGACCGGCAGAAGATGAATGCCACTGATCGCGATCTGGCAAAGCGCATTCGCGCGGCAATCGTGAACGACAAATCCCTTTCGACTTACGCACATAACGTCAAGATCGTGACGCAAGACGGGAAGGTGACGCTGAAAGGCCCCGTTCGCTCGGAAGAAGAGAAGAGCGCAATCGAAGCAAAAGCCACCGAAATTGCCGGCGTCGGGAACGTGATCAACCAGTTGGAAGTGGCGCCGCCAAAATCTTAAGAGCAAGAAATCACAAGGAGAAAATACCAATGACAGACAAAAAGACCGCAGTGTTTGGAATCTACTCGAGTCGCGAAGCCGCGGAACGGGCAGCCGACACTATCGTGGGCGCAGGCTTTTCGGCGTCGGACATTTCGGTGCTGTTGCCGGAGAATTTCGGGAAGCGCGCGATTGGGACGGAAAAGGCAACTAAGGCTCCGGAAGGAGCGACGGCCGGCGGGAGTACAGGCGCGGTTCTTGGCGGTACGCTGGGATTGCTTGCGGGAATCGGAGCATTGGCGATTCCCGGCGTGGGACCGCTGATTGCGGCGGGGCCCATTATGGCCACGCTAGCGGGTATAGGCGTGGGCGGGGCAATTGGAGGCATTGCGGGCGCGCTGGTAGGGATGGGCATTCCGGAGTATGAAGCAAAGCGGTACGAGGGGCGGATTCAGAAGGGCGGAATCCTACTTTCGGTGCATTGCGCGACCTCCGATGAAGTGAAGCGCGCGAAGGAAATAATCGAGCGCACCGGCGGAGAGGACGTTTCCTCGACCAGCGAAGCGTCGGTGGACAGGTCGGGGACGGAACGAACAATGCGACGGAGGGCTGGCGGAGTCGAGTAGTTCTCAACTAAAATTTGGCAAAAGAGGAAGCGCGAGCTTCCTCTTTTTTGTGTCGTGCTGAGTCCGAACGAGTTTTTCTGGCGAAATGAGGTAACGCTCAAGTGCTCCGGATGCAATCGGCAGGAGGTAAAAAGCTGAGCAGAAAGGATGCAGTAAACGCCCGATGGTCAGTGAGGTAGCGCTGTGTTATTGGTCTAACAGCGCCGGTGTGAATGAGAGTTCGTGCGGCCCGGAACGGGCTTTCAAGCGTACTGAGACAGCTTGCGAGGTGAGCGATGGTTCCGTTGCGCCTTTTTTTGGCTGACGACCACGAAATTGTCCGGTTTGGATTAAGAAACTTGCTGGAGTCGCAGTTCGGATGGTCGGTGGTGGGGGAAGCCGGCGACGGAAGAGAAGCCGTGGAGCAGGTTTTTTTGTTAGAACCGGATGTTGCACTGCTGGACATCAGCATGCCGAGCATGAATGGATTGGAGGCGGCGCGAGAGATCCTGGGGCGGGGCTGCCGAACAAAGATTTTGATTTTGTCAGTACACGATTCGCAAGAGGTGATCCAGCAGGTGCTGGATTCCGGGGCGAAGGGTTACGTGCTGAAGTCAGACGCCATGCGGGACCTAATTGCCGCAGTGGACGCGGTGCGGTCCAACAAGACGTTCTTCACGCCAAAGGTTGCGCAGGCGGTGTTGGACCGTCACCTCAAGCGCATGAGCGATCACGTGAAGCACCGACCTACGCTGGTGAGAAAGAAGCAGGCAGGGACCTGACAGGGACCCGCGTGGATTGTGGGCTACCGCGTCGTTATTTTCTGAGCGCCGCGATCGCGAATACCGCTAGGCCAGCCAGCAGAAGCAGAATGGACTGGGGCTCAGGAGTCGCCATAACCATAAACTCCTGGCCGTAGTATCCGGTCTTATTAGGATATCCAGTTCCCGACATAGGGGTCAGAATCTCCCAGCCATTGGCAAACCACCCACCGCTGACAGCGGCCTGAGCGTTAGCCATTATGCCCGTCGAATATGAAGCATATGGGTTGTAAGAAGCGCCCGTCAGAGACCAAATAGTCCACTGGTATTGCGCCTCACTCGTTCGGGTGGCAGGGGTTTGCGGCATGGCCTCTAGCGCCATCATTTGGCTGATCATCCACGCTATATCTGTGTAGAGATTTGGATCGTTAAGAAGGGTGCTGTTGGAGGAGAGCGACGACGAGCTAAGCAAGTTCGTAGTAGTGGCCGTCCAGCCAGTTTGGCCAACGATATCGTGGCTGAAATCAACACAATAGAAGGACGCGGCTGTCCCATTCAGGGTGCCGCCGTAGGGGCCTATGCCATAGCCGTTATTTGCGAAGGCATAGGAGCCGTTCACGTAGACTTGGGCTGAATCCGCCCGGGTGGAAATGCTCGCTAACAAGAAGATGGGTAACAGGCACAGCAGCCGCCTTAGGGTTGTCACTAGGTCTCCAGGGCCCGGGGTATAAGCCTGCATAAAGCTTGGCACGATGCATGCCATTTTGGGGATTCGCTATCTACTGTAGAATCACCAAGATAATAAAACGCTTACAGAGATTAATGCCGATCGGATACATTTTTTAGGAAGAAATCAGACGCGTTTTTCCATTTGGACTATTGGCAGAGAATCGCCGTTGAGTAGAGGGACTTCCAGATTCCTGATGGGGAGATAACCTCGGGCGCGAAAGAGCTTTGCGCCTGTGAGGGTGGCGCCCATCTCGAAGCGCGAGAAGCCAGCGGACTTGGCTGCGTTTTCGCAAGCCTCCAGAAGGAGAGTTCCGATGCCGCGACGGGCCCAGTCCGGATGAATGAAGAAGGCGCGAATCTTGGCTGCGTCATGATGAGGGTCGAGGAGGTCGTCGTGCCGGTCGGTCCACTGATCGGCGCCGTAGAGGGTTTTGCGTTTGCTCCAGCCGCCACAGGCGATGATGACCAGCGAGGCTTGCGATTCCGCAGGGCAATACTCGACAACCAAGTATGTGCCGTCGGCAATGAGCTGAGCATCGACTCCGAAGACAGTGGCGAGCGCGCCCTCCATTTGCGCTTGAGTGTAGTCCTGCGCCTGGAGCTGACGGACAGAAGCGTCGATGAGGGCGCGGAGGACGGGAAGATCCGCAAGAAGGGCGGGACGGACGCGCGTGTTTGCCTGCATGATGAACCCATGCAGATTGTAGCGGCAAAGACGCCGCAGCGCTTTTGGTATTTATTCCTGCTGAAGGGCCGGTATGATGCGGGCGCTGTGTTGGCGGCGAGGAGATACACGTGGAGAAATGGATTGCGGTTTGCGTAGTCGTGGCGTTGCTACTCTCGGGTGAAACCTTGCGCGTGCGGCAGAGCGCAAGCGGATTTAGCACGGCAAATGGGGCATCGCGACAGACGGAGTCTGATGAATATACAAGATACGAGTTACTGGCGCCGGACAGCGCGAGCTTTCGGATTCGTTACGAGGTGACGGCGACCACGGCGGGCGCAAAATATTATTACAACCCGATACGGAAGGGCAGCGTGGCCAGCGATGAGGCGGTCTACGACGCGATGAGCGGGGAGGCGCTGCAATTTGAAATTGTGAGCGGAGAGGAAGCGCGCAAGGACCCGTTGATGGCGGATGCCGATGCCGGGACGAGTTACATCAAGGTGCATCTGGCGCGGCCAGTGCCGAAGGACGGGCAGGGCCGGCTGATTATCCTGAAGACATATAAGGATGCGAAGAGCTACTACTGGGACGGAGACACGATTGTGTTTAACAGGTCGCTGGGGATCAAGAGAAACAGCGTCGTGCTTCCGGCGGGATATGAAGTGGCGGGATGCAATGTGGCGTCGCAGGTTTTGCCGGAGCCGGACGGACGGACTGCGGTGAGCTTCATGAATGGAAGCGCGGGAGAGGCTCCCCTGATGGTGCGAGCGAGGTTGGGCGCGCAGACGGGCGCTGCTGCGGTGCCTCGGCCTCTGACGACGGCGGTCAGTTGGGAAGCGCCCTTCGCTGGGGAAACGGAGAAGGAGCGGCTCACGGAGCGGGCGCACGAGGATCGCGACATCGTCTACTTCTTAAAGGAGCCGGAGACGCATGCCTTTCGTCTATATCACGATTACACGGAGTCGCGGCCGGGCATGGACAAGTACGTGAACGTGGTGCGCGCCGGCAGCACGGTTTCCGAGCCGTCAGCCTATGTGCTGGATACGGGAGAAAAGCTGGAAACGCAAATCATGACAGGAGAGCAGTTGGCCCTAGCGAAGATCGACGCGGAGGAGGTGGTGGCGCCCACGGGTCAGGTGGTGGTGGTGCGGTTTGCGCCGGTGAAGCAAGGACAGTCGATTAGATTGCGAATTTGGGAGACGTATACGGCGATTGGAAGTTATCGGTTGGAGGGAGACGATCTGGTGTTTGACAGGAGCTTGAGCCGGCCGCGGAATGCCGTGGTGTTACCGGAAGGGTGGTACCTGACAGCGAGCGCCATTCCCGCAACGGTGAACGTGCTGGCGGACGGACGAGTGCGGCTGGACTTTTGGAATGGGCGGCCAGACTCGGCGGATGTATTGATCAAGGGCAAGCGGCGGCTGGCATCCGGGGAGAAAAAGCGGTAGGAGACGGTTTGAAGAGACGCGGCATCATTGCTTGCGCGGCTTTGTAGCAAAGCACTTTGGAGTAAGGGAGAGGAGCTTTTGTGAACAAACTCGTTCGGTTGATCCTAGTAATGGTGTTCGCCTTACCTTGCGGGGGTGCAGTGCACGCGCAGACAAAACATACACCCTCGCTGGAGGAGTCGCTGAATTTGAAGACGATCGGCGGAGCGCGCATCTCTCCAGACGGAAGATTTATCGCGTATCGAGTGCGCGAAACGGATTGGAAGGAAAATGCGTACGTGCGGCAGATTTGGCTGGCGAACGTGGCGACGGGGGCGAGCTTTCAATTGACGCGAGGAAAGAAATCGAGCGACGCGCCGGAATGGTCGCCGGACGGACGGTGGTTGGCATTTATCACGGAGCGTGAAGCAAACGCGATTGTGCCGGGAGGAGCCGCAGAGAAAAAAGAAGGGAAAGACGAGAAGAAAGACGGAGAAGGGAAGCCGGCGGCGCGGCAGATTTGGGTCATTTCGCCGGAGGGCGGGGAAGCGTGGCAATTGACCCAGCAGGAGACAGACATAGGAGGGTTTCACTGGTCGAAAGATGGGAAGCAGATTGCGTTTACGGCACCGAGTGCGGAAAGCAAGAGCGAGAAAGAGCGGAAGGAAAAGTACAGCGAGTATGAAGTGTTTGAGGAGGATTTCCGGCAGAACCAATTGTGGGTCGTGGATGCGAGGGAGGCGGCGTTGCACCAGTCGGCGGTGAAGGCGCGGCAGATTACGCGGGATGCGAGCTTGAACGTGAGCGGATTTGCATGGTCGCCGGATGCGAAGCGCATCGCGTTAGCGGCGACGCATAATCCGATGTTGGCGTTCGGTGGAGATGAAGATATTTATCTGGCGGAACTGACGCAGGACAACACGGTTCGCAAGATCGTTGCGCTGGACGGGCCGGATGGCGACCCGTTTTTCTCGCCAGACGGGAAGCAAATCGCGTTTGGGACGGCGCTGGCACAACCTTACTACTACTACGCAAACGGGCACATTGCCATGGTAGATGTGGAGCGGGTGCTTGCGCAACCAGCGACGAAACCTGGGGAGGTGCAAGATCTGACGGCGCAATTCGATGAAGATCCGCGAATTGCGGAGTGGGGCCCAGATGGGATTTATTTCGAAGGGCTGCAAAAAACGTCAGCGCATCTTTTTCGGGTGAATCCGAAGACGAAGGAGATCGCGAGGATCAGTTCGCCGGATGCGTATTATCTCGACGACGTGTCCTTCACGAAGGATTTCAAGACTTTAGGAGTAGCGGCGCAAGACGCGACGCACCTGACGGAGGTATTCGTTTCGGGAGCTCAGAAATTTGCTCCGCGGCAACTGACGGACATGACCGCGCAGGTGAAAGATTGGAACCTGGGCAGCGCGGAAGTGATTTCCTGGAAGAGCAAGGACGGCGCAACGATTGAGGGGATACTGCGGAAGCCGGCAAACTACGATGCTTCCAAAAAATACCCGTTGCTGGTGGTGATTCATGGCGGGCCGACAGGAATTTCGCAACCGACGCTATCGGCCGGAGACACGTATTATCCGACGCAGATTTTTTTGTCGAAGGGCGCGTTGGTGCTGCAGCCGAACTATCGCGGGAGCGCGGGATATGGCGCAGCGTTTCGGGCGCTGAACGTGCGCAATTTGGGCGTGGGAGACATGTGGGATGTGATGAGCGGGATGGACTCGCTGATCGCGCGCGGGATTGTGGACGGATCGAAGCTGGGATCGATGGGATGGTCGCAGGGCGGATACATTTCGGCGTTTTTGACCACGAACACCGACCGGTTCAAGGCGATTTCCGTGGGAGCGGGGATCAGTAACTGGATGACGTATTACGTCAACACGGACATTACGCCGTTTACGCGGCAGTATCTTCACGCGACGCCGTGGGACGATCAGGAAATTTACCAAAAGACGTCGCCAATGACTACGATCAAGCAGGCGAGAACGCCGACGTTGATTCAATTGGGAAGCGTGGACAAGCGCGTTCCGGTGCCGGACAGCTATGAGCTGTATCGCGGGCTGCAGGACCAACACGTGGCATCGAGGCTGATTTTGTACACCGGCTTTGGGCACCCGATCACAAAGCCCAAGTCAAATCGCGCGGTGATGGAGGCGAATATCGACTGGTTCAATCATTACATTTGGGGTGAGGAGTTTCCCAAAGACTCGGCGTTGCTGGGTTCGAGCGAGTTTGATAGCGCGAAGTAGCGGCGGCGGCTTAGTTTATTGAGTCACGCTGAATTTTTTTCCGCTGAGGGGTGACCGGTTCATGCAACCATCTCCGCAAAGACAGGATGGCGCGGCGCAACTGACGGGAGGTTGCCCGAGCATCAGCTGCGAAGCTTCGGTTCCAGAGACGCAGAAAATCGAGTGGTGACCGACGCGGCGTAGATACACGCGTCTGGGTAAGGTCTGATTCCGCTTGCACAGGAAGCGCCTGAGGCGGCGGGAATGGCTCTTGGACATATTGCGCTGCCGTGGCCTCTAAGGGAACTTCACTTTGAGCCGCGTTCTCTTCCGGTGGACCCTTGGTGATCGTGGCAGCGGTGCCTTGTCCTGCAGCGGGCGAAGGCTGCACACGCTGGTAGGGATGCTTGAAGACAGCCGGAACTGCTTCTGAGAGTTGGCGTTGGGTTATTGGCTCAGCTGCGGACTCTGACCCGGCGGAGACGGCGGCTAGGATAGAGCAGATATCCGAAAGACTCGTTGTCGAGTAGGAGCCGGTGTTCAGGATACGGGTGATGGAGTCGGCGCGGTCAAGTTGACAGTCGCGGGCGGCCTGTTCAACGGCACTTAGCGAGATGGTGTTGGCGCCATCGGCGCAGGCATTGATGAGCGAATGCTCGGAAAGAACATTGATCACGCGGGGAATGCCGCGGGAATAGGCGTGGACGGAGCCGACGGCATCGGGCTCAAAGATGAGGTTGCCATTAGCGCCGGCGACGCGGAGTCTCTCGCGGATATAGCCGTAGGTTTGTTCGAGCGTGAGGGGAGCTGTCTTGCAGCGGATGGCGATGCGCTGGCGAAGCTGGCGGAGCTCGTGACACTTGAGCTTGATTTCCAGCTCCGGCTGACCTGCGAGGATGATCTGCAGGAGCTTCTCGCGCGGTGTTTCGAAATTGAGGAGAAGCCTGATTTCCTCGAGGGCAATGGGCTCCAGGCCCTGAGCCTCGTCGACAATCAAGACTGGAGTTTGACCGGCGCGATACCGCTCAAGCAGCCAGCGATTGAGGGCTAGGAGTTTTTCGCTCTTCAGGGTCGATTTGCAAGGCACGCCAAAATCGTTGAGGATGAAATCGAGCAGGTGGTCAGGCTTGATATGGGTGTTGAAAATGAGAGCGGTAGGCATCTTCTCCTCGGCAAGCCAGTCGAGTAGACGTCGAATCAGCATGGTTTTGCCGGTGCCCACTTCGCCGGTCAGGAGGATCAAGCCCTTGCGAGTGCGAATGGCGTAGGCAAGCTCATCAGAGGTGGCGCGGGCTTGATCGGTGACAAAGAGAAAACGGGGATCGGGGTTGATCTTAAACGGGTTTTCGCGCAGACCAAAGAAATTGAAGATTGTATGGGGCATGGCAGTGCAAGGGCGGGATAGCACGATTTTAAGCTAAGTAACTACTCGGAGCAACGTCTGGTTTTGCGGCGGATCTCACCAAACTGAGCAACGGAACCCGAAAATCCTCGTGGTGAGCTACAAATGTGCTGCCGCTCATTAGTTACCTCCGCACTTATGAGTTACCTGTTCGCACGCACTAGTTAACTGGCTGCACTTTGTTTGGTCGTCCGACCAGTGGTTGCGTGTGGAGCGCGTTTCTACACTTGCCGCACTATGGCGGACCAAGGGTCGTATCTAAATAAGGTATCGAAGTGCTTGGTGGCAATGGTGCTTGCCACCTCGATGATCGGCAGCGGTTGCGCCGGCGTCGTTATGGGATCGAGTTCTTCGGGGGGCAGCGGCACGCCTGCACCCGGGACGCCGCCGCCGACGAACACGCCGCAACCCCAGCTTTCGGCAACACCCACAAGTGCCACCTTTCCTGGCGTAGCGATGGGCTCAAGCAGCTCACAAACCATTACATTGCAAAACGCCGGGACCGCCAGCGTCACGATTTCCGGCGCCAGCGTTACAGGAGCCGGCTTTAGCACGTCCGGTCTAACGCTGCCGATGAGCATCGCGCCGGGCCAGAACGCGACGTTTAACGTAGTGTTTACGCCGAGCGGGGCTGGGAATGTTACGGGCTCCATTTCCTTGACGAGCAATGCGCCCAACTCTCCGCTGGCAATCTCCACGAGTGCCAGCGCCATAGCGTCAACGGCGCTATTGAGTTCCAGCACGAACAGCCTGGATTTTGGAAGCGTGCTGGTAGGAAGCAATAGTTCGCTCGGCGTAACGGTGACGAACACCGGGAATGCGAACGTTACAATCTCTAATGTGCTTGTGACCGGCACGGGGTTTACGGTGAGCGGCGCCGGCGCCAACACGACATTGGTACCGGGGCAGACTGCAGCGCTCAACGTGACGTTTGCACCACTGGCAACGGGAAGCGTGGCGGGAGCCATCACGATTGGCACCAATGCGGGAGGACTGTCGATAGCGCTGGCTGGTAGCGGCGGACAACTGAGCTCGCATTCCGTCGCGCTGAACTGGGACGCGAGCACTTCAGAAGTCGTTGGCTATTACGTTTATCGAGTTCTTGCGGACGCAACGTATGCGAAGGTAAACGCTGCTCCGGAAGTCCTGATGGAATATACGGATACGAATATTCAGAGCGGGCAGACCTACACGTACGTGGTGACGGCGGTTAATGCCGACAACATGGAAAGCGATTATTCGGACCCAGTGGTAGCGACCATTCCCTGAGCTTCGACATATTTTCGCGGGCGAAAATCGTATCGGACGGCTGACTAAGGTTAATTCTGTATTTCCCCCCGGGTCAACCCTGTACGAGTCCTTACCCTGTCCCCCTTGTGAACTCCCGACCAGTAGCCCCCAGAAGGGGGTTGAGTAAGAATCTGGCCACTTTGTGAGGCGGCGGGCAGTTGAGGGGGACATTCATGGTCGGAAGACTTCTGTGCAAGTGTCTAAATTTGAGGAGCTTTTGCAAGTCAGTCCTAGTCCTGTTGGCAATTTCTCCTACCACAACGCACGCGGCGGGCGGTGCCACTGCGACAATTGGTACGGCTAGAACCGAGCCTACGATTACTGCTCCCGTTCTGATGGAAGTCACGCCGGACGCCGTCAGCTTCGTGGATGTGCCTGTGGGCGAGACGTATACACAGACGGTGAGAATCACGAACATCAGTGAGGGCACGCTTCAGATCAAAGGAATCACGGCTTCGAGCACAGATTTCCGAGTGACAGGGATTCTTCTACCGGTCGTTGTGGCGCGCGGGACTAGCGAAAGCTTCACCATCGCCTATCGGGCAAAGGCGGAGGGCGGCACGGGAGGTGAGATTCGCATAGTGACGAGCTCCGGCGATGCGCCGCTCGTGCTGAGGGTGAGAGCTTCGGCGGCACGGGATCAGAGGGAGCTAACGGCGAGTGAGGCGGACATTGATTTTGAAGATGTTGCTGTAGGGAGCTCTAGCAAGAAGGAAGTGTCGCTGACGAACTCGGGAAATCGCGAGCTGAGGATCTCCGGGATATCCGTCTCGGGAGCGGATTTCAGTCTGTCTGGAGGAGGAGCAGTGAACTTGAGTCCCGGACAAAATGTGAGCGTGGAAGTGAACTTCGCGCCGAAAAGCGCGGGGCGACAAGCCGGCAGCTTGATGGTTTCGAGCGCCGAAGGTGGATCGTTATTGGAAATGCCGCTAACCGCGGCGGGAGCCGCATCGTCGCAGAGCGCGGTGAAACTGAATTGGGAGGAAAGTCCCGTCAGCGTGGCAGGCTATGTTGTTTACCGGTCGGCGGAGCCCAGCGGGCCGTACATGCGGATTTCTTCGGCCGTTCCGTCAGCGGAATACGTCGATACGGGGTTGGCGGCGGGACATACCTACTACTATGTCGTGACGGCGTTGGACGCCGACCAAGTGGAGAGCGAATATTCGGTGCCGATAAGCGCGACGGTGCCAGCAGTGTAGCGGGGTTAGCTTGCGCAGCGGTGCCTGATGCCCGCGCAACGGTGCGCCGCAGGCTCTTATTTCTTTCTAAAATAGAAGCCAGAGTAGGTGCGCGCAGAGAGATCCGGGTGCGTGGGCACAGGCAGTCGCCGCTCGTATACGGGCCACTCCGACTGTAGTTCATAACCGAGGGCTTGCATTCCGGCGATGAGGGTCGTGCGGCTGTGAAGCTTGCAGGGAACGAGGTAGGAACGGTTATCTTGGACGGTGATCAAGTCGGGACCGCTGGAACAGGGGGTACGGTTGACAAAGACGTGCTTCGGAAGATCTTCGAGACAGGCGAGGATTTCGTGAAGAGGCTCTTCAAAGTAATGAAGCGAGCCCGACGCAATGAAGACATCCGAGCCACTTGCCTCGGCTAGAGCATTGGCGAAGCGGATGCGCGTTTCGCCGCGCTGAGCAGCGAGTTTTTCTCCGAGCGCCTTCTTGACGGACAAGTCATACACAGTCCAAAGAAGCTTCGACGGGAAGTTTAACTTCCGTTGGTAGGAGTAGAACAGGTTTCCAACATTGCCGCCGAAATCGAAGACGCGACCCAGTTCGGAGACGAACGGGGCAAGATGGAACAGGACGGGGTAGTCGCTCTCGCGCACGGAGTCAGCCATCGAGGTATGGAATCGAGTGTCGTCCGAGTGTTCATGCCCGGCTTGAATGTATTTCGCGGCGCACGCTTGAGCCGCTGCGAAGGAGGGGAAAGCGCGGCGAAAGCCGAGGCAAATTTCCAGCGGAACTCGTGTCACACGATTGGAGCATAGGCGAGTGATGAAAGTCCGGCCGGCGGAGCGGGTGCCGAGGAATTTCAGGAGCGAAGCCAGCGCGCGGATCTGAAAGATACGGAATCGCAGGAGAAGGGAACGGTGAGACATGGGCGCCTGTGGCATAGGGCGCACCGCAGCTTCGTTTGCAGCGCGTTCCGGCAGATGGGCTTCACAGTGAAATGTTGAAGTTATATTTTCCCCAAGTGCGTGTAGACGCGGCTGAGAATCTTTTTAACGATGAGGCCCCCGGAATTCGGGCGACCTTCCATGACCGGCTGAGTGGATTTCGGCGATGGAAGCGCGAAATTGTTGCGAGGCACAAAGGCCGGGAGAGGGTCACCGGCATTCTCTGGGAATTCGAACTCCGATATTTTGCGATCGGGGTTTGCGGCGATTTCCGTGAGCAGATAACGAAGCTGACCGATCATGCGATTTACAGCGACAGCCTCGTAGAGATCGCAGTCGTATTCGCAGGATAGCCGCCAGCCATCGGAGCGCTGCACCATAAAAAAGTTCAGATCGTAAATGGCGCCCGGTGATTTGGACGGGACGGGATTCATGGATAGCCCCGCAAAGTGGAGCGGCTTCACGAAATCGCGCTGATAGATGAAGTTGATGCTGTAGACCGTGGGCCGACTGGGATTGCGTTTCAGACGCAACGCTTCGACCACTTGTTGAAACGGAAGATCCTGATGCGCCATCCCTTCCTCGACAGTCTGTTGCACACGTGCAAGTAGCTCGAAGAAGGCGGGGTCGCCGGAGAGGCCGGTACGCAAAATAATTGTATTGATGAAGACGCCGATGAGCGGCTCAAGTTCGACGCGATCACGACCGGCCAAAAGGGTGCCAACATGAACGTCGTGCTGACGGGTGTAGTGCACGATCAGCATTTTTAGTGCTGTCAACGACAGCGTGTAAAGCGTGCAACCGTGCTTCCTGGACAATTCGGCCAGTGAATCGGTCAGAGAAACTGGGAGCAGGAGGGAAAGGATGTACCCCCTGTGGGTTCTGAGCGATGGGCGGGGATGGTCGGGCGGGATTTCGCAGACCGGTAGATTGGCGAGTTTGGCTAGCCAGTAGGAACGGTGTTGCGCGGCGACGCATCCCTGAGTCTGTTCATTTTTCCAAATCGCGTAATCGGCATATTGAAGCGGGAGGTCGGGTGCGGTTGCCTGGTCGCCTGACAATAACTCTTCATAGTGAGCGGCAACCTCATCGCTGAAGACGCCAATGGACCAGCCGTCCGAGACAATATGGTGGATAGTGACTAAAAACATGTGCTCTTCGTCGGCAAGCTTGAGGAGGCGCACTCGCAGCAGGGGACCGGTCTTGATGTCGAATGGCAGGGCGGCTTCGGCGATGGTTCGCCGCTCTTCCTCAGCGTCGCGGGCATCGGAGGCAAGGTGGTTTAGGTCGTCCAGGGGCAGGGAGATCGTCCCTTCGGCGTGAACGATTTGGGTGAGGGCTCCATCGATGAGCGAAAAGCTGGTGCGAAGAATCTCGTGGCGACGAACGATTTCGTTGATGGAGCGCTCCAGGATGGAAACATCGAGAGCTCCAATGATGCGAAAGCGCACCGCAATGTTCCAGCAGGGATTGCCGGGCTCAAGGCGGTCAAGATACCAAAAAGATTGCTGCGCAAGGGTTGTGGGGAAACGGTAGAGCGGCTCGCCCAATGCCGCCGCGTTTGGCACGGTAGATGACTGGATAGAGCGGATCTCGTCCATGTCAGGTAGCCTGAGGCGCGGCATCCAGTTGGTATTGCTCCCGCGGAACGCGGGCGATTTTCTCCAGGCTGTTCTTGGGGTTACCGTTTTCGGAAGTGCGAGCGTCGAGTTCCGCGGTGAGTGCTGCAACGGTGCGTAGTCTAAGGATTTGCTGCGGCGCGAGGGTGATACCGACACGCGCAGCACGGGCAATGATCTGAAAAAGGTGAATGGAGTCGGCGCCTAGATCAAACAGGCTGTCGTTCACGCTCACCCGGTCAAGGTGCAGAACCTCGGCGCAAACGGCGGCGAGCTTTGCTTCCGCAGCGTTGCGAGGGGCGATGAACAGATTCTGCTCCGGCAGATTCAACGCGTCCAGGCGGACCAGGGCTTTGCGATCCACTTTACCGTTCGGGGTGTGCGGCAAAGCGGACTTAAAGAGGAATGCGGAAGGGATCATGTACTCGGGGAGGGAAGCAGCGACCCAGTTTCGTAGCTCTTCGGAAGAGCACTTTTGAGATTGGTGCGGGACGCAATAGGCCACCAGGCGATTGGTGCCAGGCTCGTCTGCTTGCGCGGCGACGACGCATTCACGGACGTCGGGATTTCGTGCGAGGACCGACTCGATTTCACCGAGCTCGATGCGGAAGCCGCGGACCTTGACCTGGTCATCCAGTCGTCCTAGGAATTCCAGTCTCCCGTCGGGGCGATAGCGAACCAAATCGCCTGTTTTATACAGGCGATCGCCGTGCTCTCTAGTAAGTTCTTTAGTAAAAGGGTTGGGAACGAAGCTTTCTGCGGTGAGTTGCGCGTTTCTAAAGTAGCACTTTGCTACGCCGTCGCCTCCGATGTAGAGCTCGCCCGGGACACCGATCGGAAGCGGTTGCTGTTTGGCGTCGAGAACGTAGAAGCGGGTGTTGTGTATCGGAGGGCCAATGGCAACGGGACCCTCGCTCGCATGGACCCGCGACGTTGCCGACCAGATAGTTGTTTCTGTTGGCCCATACATGTTCCAGAGCTCGCCGCGCTGCAAGAGTTCATCTGCCAGTTTTCGCGGCAGGGCTTCACCGCCGCAGAGCATTCTTAAGCCCGGGCAACCCTCCCAGCCCAGCTCGAGAAGCAAACGCCAGGTGGCCGGCGTGGCTTGCATGACCGTGGCTTTCGATTCGTTCAACAATTTGATCAAAAGGCGCGGATCCTGCGCCGTATCGCGACTCGCGAGAATGAGCTGCGCACCGGTGATGAGCGGAAGAAAAAGTTCCAAAGCGGCGATGTCGAAGGAAAGTGTGGTCACCGCGAGCAAGCGGTCGCGATCATGGAGCCCGGGCATTTCGCGCATGGAGCAAAGCAGGTTGACGACATTGCGATGGGTCACTTCAACGCCCTTCGGCTTTCCCGTGGAACCCGAGGTGTAGATCGTGTAGGCCACCGATGTCGAATCGAGCTTGAGGGCAGGGCGCGTCTCTGGCTCGCGCTCAATGAGCACCCAATCGCGATCGAGACAGACGAGGCGCGTGTCAAAGATTGGGAGATTCGGAACGACCTTTGAATGGGTCAGCAGAGTAGCTAACGAAGTTTCTTCCATGATGAACGCGATTCGGTCGGGCGGATACGCTGCGTCAAGAGGAAGATAGGCGGCACCGGCTTTCCAAATGCCAAGTAAGCCGACGAGCAAGTCGAGAGAGCGATCAAGCGCAATACCCACGAGCGAGCCTGGAGTAACGCCGATTTTAATCAAATGCCTGGCGAGTTGGTTGGCGCGATTGTCGAGTTGCGCGTACGTCAGGCTGCGTCCTTCAAATGAGACGGCGACGGCGCCAGGATTGCGCGCAGCCCGCTCCTCGAAGAGTTCGTGGACGCATTTGTGAGCAGGATAGTCACGCTCCGTGGCATTCCAGCCTTGAAGAATCTGGCCGAGCTCGGCATCGCTGAGAATTGGGAGGCGATCGACCTCCTGACTGATATCGGCGGCTAGGCCTTTCAGCATGGTTTCGAAATGCGTAAGCCAGCGCGCAATCGTTTCGCGGTCGAACAGATCGGAATTGTAATCGCAGTCAATCAAAAGGCCCTGGGCGGATTCGACGATGTTGACGAACAGATCGAAATTCACCGCGGTCTTAGGATTGGGGTCCACTTCGACTTGCAGGCCGGGGAAATTGAGATTTGCGCCGACCTTTTCGAGATTGAACTGCACCTCGACAAGCGGCAAGCGGCTGGGGTCGCGGCGCAGCTTCATGTTGCGCAGCAGTGTGCCGTACGTGTAGGACTGGTGATCCTGCGCATCGAGAAGTGTGCGCTTCACCTGCTGGAGCAGTTCGGCGGCCGATTGGCCCTCGATGAGCCGGACGCGGATCGGAAGGAAATTCACACAGTGGCCGACGAGGCTCCCACCTTCGAGCAGAGATTGCCCCGCCGTGGGGATGCCGATGACGATGTCACTCTGTGCGGTCAAACGATGCAGGAGCGATGCGAACCCGGTGAGCAGGGTCGCGAATAGAGTGCAGCCCTGCTTAGCGCCGGCTTGCCTGATTTGCTTGTAAATGGCGGCGTCGATCCGCGCGCGGTAGGTTGCGCCTTTGAACGACTTGACGGCAGGGCGCGGGCGATCGGTCGGTAATTCGAGCACGGGAGGGATTTGCTCAAATCGGTTGAGCCAGTAGGCAGCGACTTCCTGGTCGTCCGCGTTCTGGGATTGCTGCCGGGCGTATTCGCTGAACTGCAAAGGGGCGGGCAAGGCAGGGCTCGTCGCGTCGCGGCGGGCTGTGTAGAGAGCGCTGAGTTCGTCGAGGAGGACGTTGGTCGACCAGCCATCGCAAATGATGTGGTGACTGGTGAAGACGAGCGCGTGCAGTTGAGGGTCGAGACGGAAAAGACGCGGGCGAACCACTGGGCCATTGATGAGATCGAAGGGTGTGGAAGCTTCCTCTCGTTTGGCGTTTTCCAGAGCAGCCGCGCGTTGGGATGACGAGGCGGAAGACAAATCTTCGAAAGGCATGGAGAGGTGGCCTTGCGGAGAAAAATGAAGCGAATTGCGCTCCGGAATAATCGTCGCGCGCAGGGCTTCGTGGCGAGCGACGAGATCCTGCAGGGACTCGCGCAGGGCTTGCGTATCAAGTTGTCCGCGCATGAGCAGAGTGAAGGACTCGTTGAAGGCGCATGACGCATCATCGCCCAACCGGGCGGAAAGCCAGATCTCCATTTGCGCCTCTGTCAGTGGAACTTCCATGGTGGGCACCGGATCATGAACGCTGGGTGAGGTTGGCGCCGTGAGGCTGGAGCGCTTTTCATTTCCGTGCGCGGTCAGGCCTGAGGGTTCTGGCAGAATTCCACCAGCCTGCATTTCCCTGATGGATTCATCAAATGCGTCGACAATCGTTTCGATGTCCTTATCTGAGTGCGCGGTGGTAAGGAAGCAGGGGAAGCCTTCGAGGACATAGACGCCCTTTTCTCGCAGGTGATAGTAAAGCAGGCTTCCCAACGGAAAATCAGTGGGGAAGCTGAAATAGAAAATACTGCCGAAAGTCTCGATGCGAGAGGGAACATTGCCTTTTTCAAGGAGTGCGTTCAAGGCGCTGACGAGCGATGCGGTCTTGGCAGTAAGGTGTTGCTGAAGTTGCGGGCCTTGCTCGCGGAAATGCTGGAGCACAGCCTTCACGGCAGCAAGCGTGAGCGGGTGACGGACGAAAGTGCCGGCAAAGAATGTCACGCCGACAGAGGGATAGGAGTCATCGCCGAACTGCCATGCGCCGCCATCGAGCGCGTCCATAAACTGTGCCTTGCCGGCAAGGACGCCGATCGGCATGCCGCCCGCAAGGACCTTTCCATAGGTGGCCAGATCCGCGCGAATATCGAACAACGCCTGGCAACCACCCTGGTGAACACGGAAGCCGGTGACGACTTCATCGAATATCAATGCCGCGCCCGAGTCCTGAGTGATTTGGCGAATCTCGCGCAGGAATTCGCGAGGCTGGAGGTTAGGGTGGCGACTCTGGACCGGCTCGACGAGAACCGCCGCGAGGTCACGCGCGTGCGCGCGAATCCACTCGAGCGATTCGGGGGTGCCGTAGTCTAGTACTACAACATTGCCAACGCTTTCCCGCGGAATGCCTGGAGCGATCGGCAAGGAGCGCGGCGCGTGGGAATCCTTTACGCCTTTCACCAAGACTTCGTCGAACATCCCGTGGTAGGAACCTGCAAAAAGCACCACTCTGCCACGGCCCGTGACCGTTCGTGCCACGCGGAGGGCAGCGATGACCGCTTCAGAGCCAGTGTTGCAGAAGGTCATGCGTTCATTGCCGGTCATCCCGCAAAACATTTCCGCGACTTCACCGGCGAGAGGCGTCTGAGGCCCGATCTCGAATCCTTCGCGGAGCTGCTGTTCGATCGCGCGCTCCACGAAATCAGGACGGTGGCCGAGCATGATGGGGCCGAATCCGTTCAGAATGTCGATGTATTCATTGCCGTCTACGTCCCAAAGGTGTGAGCCTTGCGAACGCACGGTGAGGATGGGATAGACCATTTCTTTCCACTGCGTGCGAAAGCCGGAAACGACGCGCGGATCAGCAAGCCGCGAGCGGTATTGCTGGGTCATGGCCTTGGATTTGGCGGTCCGCTTTGTGCAGCGCGCGATGAGATCTTGGATGTACTTCTGCTGGCGTTCGGTGAGCTGACCAGAGCTTCCTTTCTGCGGCGGTTTATACGGGCCGAAGGGTTTGAATTCGCGCGACCCCTGCGGCACTGGAGCGGGCGGCGCGGGAGAAGTAGATACATTCGCAACCAGTGTTGCAACGGGTGGAGGCAGTTCCGTGCGCGTCTGCGAGGTAGCGGGCTCGGGGGAAACGCCTCGCAATGCTTCGAGTTGCTTGGCAAAGAGTTGGTTCATCGTTTGCAGTTGCTCATGCATCAGGCGCTCAACGGCGGAATCAATGCTGCTGGCTGCGCGGCTCGATGATGTTGCTGATTTCGTGGTCATTGGCTGAGTCTCAGGGATACTAGGGGCGGCCGCAGGCTCAGGCACGGGCTCACCCTGCGCAGGCACTTCCTTCGCTACGATGGCGTCAGCGGGTAACTGGCTATCAATGAATTCAGTTAGCGATTTGAGCGATGATTGGTCGCCCAAGAGTTGGCGGAACGTGACCTTCAGACCAAATTTGTTCTGCAATGCCTGCGTCACCTGAGTGAGGAACAGCGAGTCAAAGCCCATCTCAAGGAAACTTGAAGAGGCATCGGAGGACTCAATCCGCACGCCGGAAAGGTCTGCGAATATTTCAGATACTATGCCGGAGATGACTGCGGCGCGATCGGCTGAGAGTTGCTGATCGAGGGTTGGGCCATTCGAGTTGTGGATCACGTGCTGAGTCTCCTCAAAGGACATGTCGTCGCTGACTGCTTCCCTCACGCGGTCCGGATTCATTTCGGAAGACAGCCGCGTCTGGGTCGCAGACGCCTCCAACCAAAACCTTTTTCGCTCGAAGGGATAGGTGGGGAGGGAAATGCGACGGTGTCGTTCGCGGGAGTGCAGCGCTTCCCACTGCGGTTGCAAGCCTGCCGCCCAGAGAGTGCCAGCCGCGCTTAGCAGGTCGATTGCACTGTTTTCCCCTGACGATGCGTCGCCGAAGGAAGAGACAATCGTCACAGGATTCTGCGGATTGGTGACTGCATGGCCATTTTGCCGGGGCACATGTTGTCTCGCCAGGGTGCTCAGCACATTACCCGGACCAACCTCGAGCAAGGCTGCCCCGCTCGTGTTTAGCAATTCCCGAACTCCAGGGGAGAATTGCACCGGAGCGCGGAGGTGGCGGGCCCAGTAGGCAGAATCAGTTGCTTCGGCTTCGGAAATCCAAGTTCCTGAAACGCAGGAAACAAAAGGAATCTGAGGCGAGCGAAGGAGGATTTGAGCCACGCGAGAGGAAAACTGACCCACAACCGGATCCATCATCGGAGAATGGAAAGCGTGGGAAGTTACAAGCCGCCGCGTCGCCACTCCTTCGTTTTTCAGCTCTACTTCCAGAGTATCCAGGGCTTCTAAAGGACCCGCGACGACACACAGCGACGGCGCATTGACTGCCGCAATGGCGAGATGGCCGTTGAGCCGAGCGCGAACTTCGGTCTCCGGCAAACGCACCGAGAGCATTCCACCTGGGGCGATTTTTTGCATCATACGGCCGCGCGAAGCGACCAAGGCGAGAGCATCCTCAAGAGAGAAAACGCCTGCGAGACACGCGGCGACGAATTCGCCCACGCTATGGCCTAGCATTCCTTGCGGGTGAATTCTCCAACTCATCCAGAGCTGCGATAACGCATATTCGACGGTGAAGATGGCGGGTTGCGCCACAATCGTGTCCGTAAGGCGGCCCTTCTCTGATTCGGATGCGCCACTAGGCGGATAGAGCAAAGGAAGAAAGTCCTCGCCCAGGTGTGGTCGGAGGATTTCGCAGCAGCGATCAACCCACTGGTGGAAGACGGGTTCGGACTCGTAGACCTGGCGGCCCATATTGGAATGCTGCGAGCCTTGCCCAGGGAAGAGGAAGTAAGCGGCCGCACCGTCGTTCGCATTGAAGCGGGTTTGCACACGCTTGCGGTCGCGCTGCGAAAGCGCATCAATCGCGTCAGGAATATTGTGCACAGCCACGGAACGACGGTAAGGGAATTTGCGACGACCGGTTTGCAAAGTCCATGCAACGTCAGCGACGGATAGCTCCAGGTTGACCTTCAAGTGTTCAACGAGATTGTCGGTGGCCTTCTCGAGTGCTTGCTCCGAGCGTGCTGACAGCACCAGCAACTGTGCCGGGCGAGTCGACTTGCCAGAAATTTGCGCGGGCGGCTCTTCGAGAATGACGTGAGCATTTGTGCCGCCGACTCCAAACGCGCTGACTCCCGCGCGCCTGGGCAGATCCTGTCGCTTCCATTCTGTTGGCTTGGCATTCACGTAGAAGGGGCTATTTCCAAGATCGAATTGCGGATTGGGCTCTCGAAAATGCAGAGTAGGCGGCAAAATGCCGTGGCGCAGAATGTTTGTTGCGTTGATCAGCCCCGTCACGCCGGCCGCGATGTCGAGGTGCCCAACGTTTGTCTTGGCAGTCCCGATCGCGCAGAATTGCTTAGCGCTCGTCTTTTCGCGGAAGGCTCGCGTAAGTGCGGCTAATTCGATCGGATCACCAAGAGACGTTCCCGTACCGTGTGCTTCGATATAGCCAATGCTGTCTGGACTTACCCCAGCAGCTTCCTGAGCCATCGCGATGACTCGCGATTGGCCCTCGATGCTGGGGGCTGTGAAGCCAACCTTTGACGAGCCGTCGTTGTTGAGCGCGCAGCCGCGAACGACGGCATAGATGTGGTCGCCGTCGCGAAGTGCATCTTCCATTCTTTTTAGCAAGACAACGCCCACGCCGCTCCCAAAAACTGTCCCTTTCGCAGCAACGTCGAAAGCGCGGCAGTGCCCGTCGGGCGACGTCATTCCGCCCTCCTGATAGTCAGAGCCGCGCTTTTGCGGCAAAGTAATCGAGCACCCGCCGGCGAGAGCCATGTCGCTCTGATACGTCAGGAGCGACTGGAATGCTTGGCAAACGGCGACCAGAGACGTCGAGCAGCCAGCCTGCAGCGTGAAGCTCGGGCCGCGGAGGTTCAATTTGTAGGAAACGCGCGTGGAGAGAAAATCCAGGCTGTTGCCCAACATTTCCAGGTAGTTGCCAACTTGATAGCCGCCCGTGAACTTCTGGATAAAACCATCATTGGTGCACAGGCGCGACAGAAAGTAGGTGGGCATGCTGCATCCCGCGTGTACTCCGATGGAACCTGGATAGGTAGAGGGATCGTAGCCTCCGTCCTCGAGCGCCTGCCAGCAGCACTCCAGAAAAAGGCGATGCTGCGGATCCATCAGCTCCGCTTCGCGCGGGTAGATGCCGAAAAAGTCAGCGTCGAACAGATCCACGTCGGCCAGGACGGAACGAGCACGCACATAGGTGGGGCGTTGGGAAAGTTCGTATGCGCCGGGAACTTCCAGGTCTTCGACTTGAAAGTGCGAGATCGCTTCCACGCCGTCGAGCTGGTTGCGCCAGAACTCGGCAACGCTTCGCGCTCCGGGGAATCGGCCCGCCATGCCGATGATTGCGACTCCTTCGAGCAGGGCAGGTGCCTCGATACGGGTCACGATTCACCGCCGGAGCGACGGCCGCGAAACCGCGTGAAGGCTTCTCTCTGCCTGTGCGCTCTGTCTTGCACACCGGATAAGGGTGCCGCTTTCGAATCGGTGTGGCCCAGATGGTTGGCGAGCTTGCGCACGGTGGCAAATTCGAACAAGTCAGTCAAGGGAATTTCTGTTTGCAGGATTTTTTGCAAATTGGAATGCACAGCGACCAGGCGCAGGGAATCACCACCAAGGTCGAAAAAATTGTCGTCGAGCCCGACGTTCGGAACTCTCAAGACGCGCTGCCAGAGTTCCGCCAGTGTGCGTTCGAGTTGGCTGCCCGGAAGCCCAACTGGCGTGGACCCCTGTTTCGGAGCTACCTCCAGCTTGGCGAGGGCCGCACGATCCACCTTTCCGTGCTCCGAAAGCGGAAGCGTTGAGAGCGTCACAAAGAAAGCGGGAACCATGTGCTGCGGCAGCTGGGATGCAACGAAGTCGCGCAATTCCTCTGGAGTTGGCCCGGAGTTGGAGGGAACGAAATAGGCGGCGAGACGCCTGCAGCCGTTTTCCGTTCGTGCCACGACGCAAGCCTGTTTCACATGTGGGTGCCGCTGCAGGACTGCCTCGATTTCAGCCGGCTCGATTCGATATCCGAGAATTTTCACCTGGCTGTCCATACGACCTAGAAACTCGATGGTGCCGTCCGTCTGCCAGCGAGCCAGATCCCCGGTGCGGTACATACGCTGGTGCGGTTCGTCCGTGAACGGGTCGGTCAGAAATTTGTCGGCGGTTGCGTCCGGATCGTTTAGGTATCCTCGCGCCACGCCGTCGCCCGCCGCGTACAGCTCTCCGATTTCACCGGGCGAAACCGGATACATGTTTTCGTCAAGAAGATAAACTCGAGTGTTGGAGATGGGCTTCCCGATCGGAATCGATTGTGGAAGAGGATCACTTGCGCGCAGGGTGTGGCAGCAAGTGAACGTGGTGTTTTCCGTCGGTCCGTATCCGTTGATGAGAGATGCATCGGGCGCGTGTTCAAGGAATAAGCGCACATGACGCGCCGACAATACGTCGCCGCCGGCAAGAAGTTGGCGCAGGGTTCGCAGGCCTTCGGGGCGCTCTTCGACCATGAGGTGGAAGAGACCCGCGGTAAGCCAAAGCGTCGTCACGCCATGCTTGCGAACGGCGCGGACCAAGTCTTCCAGAGAGGAAGACATCGGCGGCATCAGCACCAGACGGCTGCCGTTTAGCAGCGCACCCCAGATTTCGAAGGTGGCTGCATCAAAGGAAATTGGCGCGAATTGAAGGAATATCTCGTCGGCTCCGAGGCGACAATAATTCGTGCCTCGAACAAGACGAACGATGCCGCGATGTTCAACCATCACGCCCTTGGGCTGTCCTGTGGAGCCGGATGTGTACATTACGTATGCGAGGCCTGTTGGCCCGGCCGTTTGCTGCGGATTTTGCTCGTCTCCGGAAGAGCCCGAAGAGGAGGACTCAACCGACTCATCATCGAGCAAAACAGTCCGGTCGGAGTCTCCTCGCAGAACAGGGGAGGCCAGCGACTTTCGGGTGAGGATCAACGGCTTGCCCGCATCCTCCAAAATAAAGGCCAAGCGCGCTTCGGGATAGGCGGGATCGAGCGGCACATAAGCTCCGCCAGCTTTGAGGATCGCAAGGATCGCAACAATCATCTCGATGGAGCGCTCGAAGCAGCAGCTAACCATGGTTTCCGGTTTCACGCCGGCGCGGCGTAGGCGGTGGGCCAGGCGATTCGCACGCCTGTTCAACTCTTCATAGGTGAGCTCAATATCGTCTTGTACCAGGGCAATCGCGCCTGGATACTCTTTCACAACTTCTTCGAAGACCGTGGAGACAGTTGCGCTGCGAGGATATGAGCTGCGAGTACCGCTCCAGGTGCGCAACGGCTCGGGTAGGAACTGCGCCGGAATAGCTGGCGCTAGCTTGGCAGATCCGTCAGAACTGGAGATCATAGGTTCCATTTGGCCCGCGCACCGCTTAGTACAAGAGAATTTCTCTTTCGCCGAAGAGCCGTTCCGCTGTAATTTCACGGTTTCGGCAGGTCTCCATCAGCCGATTCGAATGGGTGATGGGGTTAGACTTCTCCGTGTACTTGATGCTCATCACGTAGTTCAACCAAGGTTCCTGCCCCAAGGCATACACGTACACCTCTTTACAGCGAAATTGTTCGACCATTGCGAGGGCTCGTTCGTAGTTCGAGCCGGCCAAGCGGCGAGAGTGATCCTTTTGCCGGTCAAGTCTTTGCGTGAGCAATGGGCCGTAAATCCAAGAAACCGGCGCGCCATCGCATTCCATGCCCACAAACAGCGCGTCCACATCGCCCACGTCGCGATGCACGTGCTTGTACACTTCCGGTGAAATGTTGCAGGAATCCGCGGCAAACAGGAGCTTGTGCTTACCCATTCTCAGCAGGTAAGCGGACTTCGTGAGCACATTTAGGTCGCCGTGTTCACCAAGAAACGGCAGCGCCGTGATGGAGCCGTCCTCGAGGGGAATCTCCTCCATCTCAGAGATTTCGAACACATTTCGGAAACCGCACTGCTGCAAAACAAGCTTCAGCGATGGATCTTGTAGCGCCCCCGCGCAGTTCCGCGGTACCACGATTTGCCGAATCCGGTGGCGAAGCTGCAGCAGAGTCTCGAAGAGTATGTGGTCCTGATGATTGTGTGTAATCAGCACGTAGTCGATGACATCAGGGAGATCTTCGTAGGTGTAGCGGGAAATGTCGCTCTCGTAGGTATAGCTGAGAACGGGGTCAAGGAGCACACTGACGCCGCGCGTTTCCAGCAGGATGCAAGCATGACCAAAATAGCGCCAGCGCGCGCCGTCTCCGTCGTATCCGGCGTAAGGCCGCGGCCGCTGCGTGGTGAGAAGCGAGCGGAAACGCGCTTGGTATTCATCGTCCAAACCGAGCGCATCGCTGATTGCAACTTCGGATGAGGGCTCCTGCTTCATTCGAAATAGAGAATCAAGGCGTTCGCTCGCAAAGGGTATCTGCAGCCGTAGGGCGTCATCGCCCTCCAATCGCGGCGTGCTGAGCACAAACGGCCTGTCGTCCCCGCTGATTTCGGAGAGCGCCACGGTCTGAAGCCAGCAGTTGTAGTAGGGGCTCTTGTACAACAGCGGTTCGATGAGCCGGAAGGAAGGCTGATTGTTGAGGTCGTAGACTAGCTCGACGTACCCGCGCAGCGCCGGTGGAACTTCGGCGTAGAGCGGTTCGAGACTGAAGCCGGCGGCCTTTTGCCTCAATAGGGCGTCCAGCTGTTCGATGGCACCTGAAAAAGTGACCAAGTGACCCTGTTCGCGTAGCGTGCGCTCGCGCAGCTTCTTTACTTCCTCCATGCGTGTTTGTTTGAGATCCATGAAAGGGCCCCCGAGGAGCCGCGGATCTTTCACCGCGGCTTCGTGGGTTTCCGGCGACTCAATGTACGACTCGATGATCTTCAAGTGCCGCTCGGTAATGTTGCGAGACAAAGTGGCCGGCGGAATCAGATGGGTCCAGGCATACCAGCCATCGACAAGAGGTTCCGCGACAACATTCGGCTTCAGATAGTAAGAACTGTTCATTCCGCTTAAGGCAATTGCCTCGGAAACAGAATTGGCGCAGCTACACTCTCGGAGCTCCAGCCCACCAGCCAGACTCAGAAACGGTTTTCTTCTGCGATTTCCTTCGGCCCGCCACCGAGTGAGCGCGACACAACACGCGTAATCACGGTAGCTGACCTGCTCTAAATGTCGATAAGGGACAGACGGTATATCCCTACAGATTTCTGGGTACTTGTCTTTCCCCAGGTACGACTTGCGTTCTGAGCTTTCTTCCGCGCGTTGGGTGGTACAGGAAATTCCCGAATCCTGTACAAGGACGGCCTTATCGACATTCACGAGGCCTCAAGCGATAAGAGTTGAATTGTAAGTTCGTCGTTTTCTGGGTCAGCTTTTACTTTGAAGCGGTGCCCGAGCCCGCTTATGTATTCGAAGGGGCAAAATGTTTGGCACGAGCTTCGGTCTGGTTGCTTCCGGAGATTGTGTGCAAAGCCGGATGGCAGTCGGGAGCACGGGCATATCTGACGCGCTTAACGGATCCCACGGCGAAGGTTTACGGGTTGCTTAGGGTCTCGTCTCCAATGTCAAACGCCAGCACACCGGTGAGCCTGTTCGCGTCAATTGAGTTGTATTTTACTGCGCAAGATCAAGTCAAGGTCAACCCTGCAAGGAGTGAAGTGTGAAAACGCAACGAAGCTGCATGATTCTCTCGGCGATAGCAGGTGTGGCGGCCTTGAGTGCGCCTGTGCTTTCGCAAGGACAAAATCCACAGGAAGCCTCGCAGACGATGCAGACGGCGTCCGCTAGGCCGGCCGCAGACCGTCCGGAAGGAGTGAAGCCTTCCGCTAAGGCAGGCAAGGACTACGTTATCGGAGCCGATGATGTTTTGGATGTCAGCGTGTGGAAAGAACAAGAGCTTACTCGCACGCTGCAAGTGCGGCCGGATGGCAAGATTTCCATGCCGTTGCTGGGCGACGTTCAAGCGGCGGGCCTGATTCCCGGGCAGTTGGCGCAGTCCGTCAGCGAAAAGCTAAAAAAATATCTGACCGCGCCGCAGGTCACCGTGATTCTTACGCAAATCAATAGCCAGCGCGTCTACGTGATCGGTGAAGTGACCAGGTCGGGAGCGTATCCCGTCCTTCCGGGCATGACTATCCTGCAGGCAATTTCGAGCGCTGGCGGACTGACGCAATTTGCCAATGCGAAGAAAATCTTTCTGATGCGCGATGAGGACCATATTCAGACGAAATACCCCTTCAGCTACAAGGAAGTGCTTGACGGACGCAAGGCTGAGGAAAATCGAACGGTCAAAGCCGGCGACACGATTGTTGTGCCGTGATGGAGCGGACGTTGAAGGTGAGCGCATACCTGATGGCACTCGCGCTGGGGCTTGCCGGGCTGACCGGCGTCTATGCTCAGAGCTCCGGATCGCAAGGACAGAGCCCGTCTGGACAAGAGCCAACGCAACCTGCGCAGCCTCAGCAGCCGGCAAAGGCGGCGGATGAGAAAAGTAACAAGAATAATCAGGACCAACTGCCGACGCCGCCCGTCGTAGCAGGCAGGTCCAATGATGCTCCGCTCACGGGCGCTTCGCAGCCGATCATCGGACTAGTTGCTTCGCGCAGCTACATCGTTCCCAGCGTCTTTTTCTTTGGGCAATTGGATTCTAATGCCAACAATTCCGCCGGAAACTATCATTTCGCTTCTATCAACACATTAATGGGCAGCCTCGCCGTGCAGAAGGTTGGACGGACTTCACAGTTGAACTTCGGGTATCTGGCTGGCCGATCCTTTTCCAATCAGGGCGGCGCCTACAATTCCACGACGCACGAAGCCGCTGCTTCCGAGCTGTGGTCGCGCGGACGTTGGGACGGCTTCATTCTCGACAAATTTCTGTACAGTTCTCAAGCCGCATTTCTCGGCGGCGCAACGCCTTTCGACGTTGCCGGGCTGAATACCGTGGCTGGCCTTGCGGACACCGGCCCCGTGATCCTGCGCAATTCCTTTCTCCCAGGGCAGGGAATCTTTACCACCTTCGGGCCTCGCTTGAGCAACGCTCTTGTCGCCCAGGTGAATAACCATCTGAGCCGGCGCGCTTTCTTCACTATGGTTGGAAACTATGACGTCTTACATTTTTTCAATTCAACGCTGGCCAATCTGCCGCCCGGTTTGCAAACTTCTGGCTTGAAGTTGATTAACAGTTCTGCGGCGGGTTTCCAAGCGGGCATAGGGTATCAGCGTTCTCGTCGAGATACGTTCGCCGTCGTCTATCGGTTCAATGATCTGTGGTTTGGCGGATTCCCGGTAAGCGTTCGGGACAACGTTCTTGAGGGTGCATATCAGCGGCAGGTCGGAGAGCGGCTCCTTCTTCAGGTAGGCGCTGGCCCGGAGATCAGTTTTATTCACAATCCAAACCTTGTCGGCACCAGTCAGTCTTCCGACACGCGCGTCTCCTGGACCGCCGATGCACTGCTTCATTACGAAATGACGAGGGGGCTCGGGGTTAGTGCCGGGTACGACCACTTTTTGAGCAGCGGCAGCGGCGTATTCCTCGGGGCCATCACTGATCGTGCGTTTGCGGGATTGAATCGCCAGCTTTCTCGCGCTTGGACGCTGAATGTGACCGCAAGCTACGCACATAATCGGAACCCAATCCCGCTCTTCAGCACCACGACCGTGGTAGCGCCGGCAAATGCCACCTTCGATTCGATTTACGGCGGCTTTGAGATGCGGCGTCGCATTGGCAGAGACTCCGAGGTGTTTTTCGGCTATCTCGCCCGCTACCAAACCTCTAGCTTCACCCTGTGCCCGGAGGGCATCTGCAAGGGCTTGAACCTCGTGGGGCACCAAATCAATTTCGGATTTGCCTGGCACCTCAAACCCGTTCCTATCGGTTGAACTGCACCTGGGAGAAAAAGAAGAACATGATCGGACATCGACAGCTAACTATGGAAGACTACGTGGCAATTTTTCGCCGTCACAAACGCACGCTGATTCTCCTGGCCATCCTTGGGCCGGCATTGGGATATCTCCTGTGCTTCATCTTGCCGAAGGAATATACGTCGCAAACAGTCATTCTCGTGGAGCAACCCGCCGTTCCCGCCAGCTATGTGACAGATATCAGCACGGGGGACCTAAAGCCGCGGCTAACTTCGCTGCAGGAGCAGATTTTGAGCCGCTCCAGGCTCGAAGGGATCATCAACAAATTCGGCCTGTACTCAAAGGAACGCACTCAGCGCGTTTCGATGGAAGCATTGGTGGATCGCCTGCGTAAGAAAATTTCCGTGACGCCGGTCAAGCCGATGGCTGAATCGAATAGCACGCAACTCCCGGGATTCATCATCAAAGTTACAGATCGTAATCCTGCACTCGCGCAGAAAATGTGCAATGAAGTCGCCTCCGTATTTATGGGAGAAAACCGGCGCGTCCGGCACGAACAAGCGAAAGGAACCACTGTGTTCCTGACCAAGCAACTCGAAGATGCCAAGGCCAAACTGGACGAACAGGACTCGAAACTCGCCGCCTTTAAAGGGCGCTACGCAGGAACCCTTCCCGATGAGCAGCAAGCAAATCTGAATTTGCTATCGGGGTTGAACACGCAGCTCGATGCGGCCACGCAGGCTCTTAACCGCGCTCAGCAAGACAAGTCTTTTGCCGAATCTGTGCTCGCGCAGCAAGTGGCGGCACAATCTGCTGACAATCCGTCAGCTCAAAAGCAATTGGCTGATATGCAGAGCGAGCTATCAGCGCTCCTCGCCAAGTACACGGAAGACCATCCCGATGTGATCCGATTGCGGCAGAGTATCGCTGACCTAAAGCAGAAGATGGCCTCCTCTGGCGTTCAAGGCGCCTCCCAGGGCGCAACCGCCAGTGCCGCTGGGGTGGACACGCCGGAAATTCAACAATTACGTGCGCAGGTACATCAGTATGACTCCATCATCAAAGAAAAGACCGCGCGGCAGCGCGACGTGCAAAGGCAAATCAGTCTGTACCAAAGCCGCCTACAGCTAAGCCCGAATGTCGAAGAGCAATACAAACAGCTCACTCGCGACTACCAGTCGGCGCTTGACTTCTACAACGACCTGCTGAAAAAGCGCAGCGAATCCGCGATGGTCAGTGATATGAACCACCAGACCGAGAGCGCGGAATTTCGCATCCTCGACTCCGCAAATCTTCCCGACGGACCATCTTCCCCCAATCCGCTGTACTTCACGCTGGGTGGACTTGCGGTCGGGCTTGCGCTGGGTCTCGGAATCATGGCACTGCGCGAATTGCGCGACAAGACGTTACGCACCGAGGAAGACGTCGAGTTCTTCCTCCAACTACCTACGCTCGCCAACATTCCTTCGGTGGAAAGTGCCCGGCGTCATGCGGCCGTGGGCAAAGATTCTTCCGAAGGCCCCAGGCTGGTTGCGAGCGCGTAAGACTAACTCATGTACAAATCTTTCTTCGGCCTGCGAGAAAACCCGTTCAATGCCAATCCGGATCCGCGTTATCTCTTCTTGACGCGGGAAATCCAGGAAGCGCTTGCAGGACTCGCCTACGGCATCAAGAATCGCAAGGGGTTCATCCTGCTCACCGGCGAAGTGGGCACAGGCAAGACGACACTGCTCAACCGCTTGCTCGACTGGCTGAACCTCGAAGGCGTCGCCACTGCCTATGTCTTTAACTCTCAGCTGGATACAAGTCAGCTTTTCGATTTCATGATGGCGGACTTCGGCATTCCGTGCGAGAGCCGCGACAAAAGCCACGTGCTGATGCGTCTCAACCACTGGTTGCTGCAACGGTATCGTGATGGTAAGACCTCTGTCTTAATCGTGGATGAGGCACAAAATCTCTCCTTCGAGGTTCTTGAGGAAATACGCTTGCTCACCAATTTCGAAACAGCAAGCGAAAAGCTGCTGCAAATTGTTCTGTCCGGTCAGCCTGAGCTTGAGGAAAAGCTGCGCGATCCGCGGCTCCGCCAGTTACGTCAGCGCATTACCATGCGGTGCCGAACGCAGCCTCTCTCCTACGAAGAAATGACTGGATACATAAACGAACGTCTTCGTATCGGCGGCGCTAACGGAACTCCCATTTTCTCTCCGGAGGCCGTGGAAGCGATTTACAAATATTCCCGAGGTATTCCTCGCGTCGCAAATCTGCTCTGCGAAAACTCGCTCATCAATTCTTTCGTCGATCAGACGAAGCCGGTTCCGCCGGGCGTTGTGCATGAAGCTGCGCATGAGTTTGAGCTCGACGAGTTGGATCCCATGGCCCGCCCGGTGGTCCGTAACGGCGAGGACCCGTCAAAGACAGTGGAAGGCCTTCTGCGCAGCTTGAATCATCTTTTGGAAGAAATGGGTCGCAATAATTCAGTCACAAGCGGAGCACACGAAAGGAAACCATGAGCAGGATCCACGAAGCCTTAAAGCGCGCTGAACAACAAAGGACTGTGCCCCTTGACGTACCTCCTATATTGCCAGAGGTCCACGGTCATGTGGCGGAGCCGCTCGCGACCCCTCCGCCAGAAACACCGGATTCATTGGCCCACTCCAAAATTGATACAAGAACAAGAGCGGCCGAATTCCTTCGCTTTGATGACATTTGGACGAAATGCGCCAATCCAGGCTGGCGCTTGGATCTCGAACGCAATGTCTTTATCGATCCGGCCGCTCCTCCCGCTGTGAGAGAGCAATTCCGTACTTTGCGGTCACGTCTCTACCAAGTGCGCGACAAGCAGCCGCTGCGCAGCGTTCTCGTAACGAGTTCACTGCCAGGCGAAGGCAAAACTTTCGTGGCCAACAACCTCGCGCACGCCTTGGCACGCCAGCAGAATTGCCGAGTCTTGTTGATTGATGCCGATCTGCGACGCCCCGACCTCCATCCCGGTTTTGGTGCGCCGAGTTCTCCGGGGCTCTCGGAATACCTGAGGGGTAAAGCGCCTGAGCTGACGGTGATCCAGCGAGGTTTGCCTGAATATCTGTGCTTCATTGCCGGTGGCAGCAAGCCCCAAAATCCCGCCGAATTGATCGCGAATGGGCGCCTAAAATCTCTTCTGCAAACGATCGGTCCCGTTTTCGACTGGGTGATCCTGGATTCCCCTCCGACTTTGCCCGTTTCCGACGCGGTGATGCTTGCGGAATTCTGCGATGGCGTTCTGACAGTCATTCGCGCAGCGCAAACAGGTTTCGATAGCGCGCAAAAGTCATGCCAGCAGCTTCGTGACAAGAATTTGCTCGGCGTCGCTCTGAATTGCGCCGAGGAAGGTGCCGCGTATGACTCCTATTACGGCGAAGAGTTGAAAACCGGGGTCGCGAACTAGGATCATCCCTCCAACTTTCAGGCAAAATCCGCCAAAGATGATTGATTACGGACCCATTCGCTTCAACGGTTATTCGGTACAGCAGTTCCCTTGTTGGGCTTACGGGAAGCACGGTATGGGTACTTAATTTGCGTCGTGCTATATAGATTGAGAAAGAGCCGTTCAGCCCCAGCGGACGACAGACCCTAGGAAGCGAGTGAACAAAAGAAATGGGGAAGGTCCTCTGGGACTTTCATGGCGGTAGCTTAGCGCGATCAGAATTTCAGGGGACTCCGGGCTCGATGCAGAATGATGAGGCTGAAGCAGCAGACCTCACCGAGGCACGCTACCCTTGGTTCGCGCTGCAGGTTCGAATGCGCCACGAAACTGGCGTGGCGGACCACCTGCAATCCAAGGGCTATGAGTGGTTCCTTCCGCTATACAAGGCGCGGCGGCGCTGGTCGGATCGGGTCAAGGAAGTCGACTCTCCGCTTTTCCCCGGCTATTTGTTTTGCCGGTTAAACCCCCACGATCGTCTGCCAATTCTGAAAACACCGTGCGTCACTCAGATCGTCGGCTACAACCACGTTCCCGTTCCGGTGGATGAGCAAGAAATTGAGGCGATTCGAAGGCTAATTGCTTCCGGTGTGCCGAACTTTCCGTGCGCGTATCTTGAAGTCGGCAGCAAGGTTCGCATTGAAGCCGGCGCCCTGCGCGGGTTGGAGGGCGTATTAACGGAATTGAAGGGCAAGCGAAGGCTCGTATTGTCAATAACGCTCCTTCAGCGCTCTGTCGCAGTGGAGATCGATTCGGACGCGGTCAGCGTCGTGTATGCCCTGCAGAGTGCTCGCTCGTAGAAAATTTTCCCGGCCAGATTTCAGAGACCCCCGATGTCCTTATTTTCTAGAGTTTTAGACGCAACGATAAACACGGAACCAAAAAACGCCGAAACGGAAGGGAGGCTGGACAGCGTCTCCGAGGAAACTGTCGGCAGTGTCGTAAAGCCTCTGCCGGAAACCGCATTTCGCCGTCTTTTATGCCAGGAGCGGAAACGGTCGGAGCGCTCGCGCAGAAGTTTTTTGCTGATGCTGGTGCGGCACAAGACTCCCAAGCTGCATGACGGAAAGCCTGTTTTGGAGCGCGTTGTCAGGCCACTTGGCGGCCTGATTCGCGAGACAGATATTCTCGGATGGTTTGAGTCGCACACTGCGGTTGGCGTCATATTTAGTGAACTCGGCAATGCCGAACTCAGCGCGGCGGTGGAGAGCATTGAATCTAAGATGCTTTCGGCGCTCCATCGCGCGCTCCACGCCAATCAAAGTGAAGCCTTTCAGATTTCCTTCTATTCGTATCCCCAAAGCTGGAAAGACGGCGGTTATGCTCTTCTCGATCCCGTTCTCTTTCCGGATCTCCTCGACCTGGATGATGGCAAAAGAGCCTCTCTCCTTCTGAAGCGCTTGATCGACCTCGTCGGCAGCGCCTTGGCTCTGATCCTTTTGTCTCCAGTATTTGCGACTCTGGCGGTGCTCATCAAGCTCACCTCCAAGGGCCCAGTATTCTTTCGGCAGGAGCGACTCGGGCAGTTTCAAGTCCCATTTGCATTCTTAAAGTTCCGGTCGATGCATGTGGCCACAAATGCCGAAATTCATAGGGAGTATGTGAAGAATTTCATCGCGGGACGCGTAGAGCCTAACCGCTCGAACGGCGATCATCGGCGCGTCTACAAGCTTACGAACGATCCGCGTATCACCTGGATCGGCAAGTTTATGCGTCGGACCAGCCTCGACGAGATTCCACAATTCTGGAACGTTCTAATGGGGCAGATGTCGCTTGTCGGACCGCGGCCTCCCATTGGCTATGAAATTGAAGAGTACGACGTCTGGCACCGCAGGCGTCTGTTGGAAGCCAAACCCGGCATCACCGGCCTTTGGCAAGTTCACGGCCGCAGCCGGACTACTTTTGACGACATGGTCCGACTCGACCTGCGCTACTCGCGGATGTGTTCACCGATGTCTGACCTGAAGATTCTTCTGCAGACGCCCCGAGCGGTATTTTCGGGTGATGGTGCGTACTGAGTTCAGCAGCCGCGCTGCTCTTCATAGGTTTCTGTTTCAACGGAGATCGCCCATCCTCTCCGACTCGCTTACGCAGTTATAAACCCGTAGACCAAGGTGAATCTGGATGGCTACTAGTTTCAGCGTTGGGACTTCTGCCAATTTTCCGCTAGGCGCAAACTTCGCGAGGGATGTTATCCGCGTCGGTGTGATTGGTTACGGTTATTGGGGCCCGAACATCGTTCGCAATTTTCAAGGCCACGAAAACGCTGATGTTGTCGCGGTCTGCGACAAAAATCCCAAGTCGCTCTCGCGAGTGCGCCGTACCCATCCGGAAGTGCCCGTAACCTCCGACCAAATGGAAGTGCTGACCAGCGCACAAGTGGACGTCGTCGCCGTCGTCACTCCCGTTTGGACGCATTTTGAGATTGCAAAGCTGGCGCTTGAGAACGGAAAGCATGTATTTGTCGAAAAACCATTTACTTGCACTGCTGCTCAAGCCGAACAGCTGATCGAGCTCGCCGAGCGCAAGAACCTGAAGATCATGGTCGACCACACGTTCCTTTTCACCGGCGCTGTGAAAAGGATCAAGCAGTTTGTCGATGACGGCACATTGGGAGCTCTCTACTATTACGACTCCACTCGCGTGAACCTTGGACTTTTTCAGCACGACTGCAACGTTATCTGGGACCTGGCACCCCACGACCTGTCCATCATGGACCATCTCATCATGTCCAAACCCGAGGCGATCGTCGCGACTGGCGCAAACCATCTCAATGGCCATGCAGACGTCGCTTTCCTGACCATCTACTATCCCAATAATTTGATAGCCCACATCAATGTGAATTGGCTTTCGCCGGTAAAGGTTCGCACCACCCTGCTGGGTGGCGAGAAAAAAATGCTCGTGTGGAATGATTTGGAAGCCGATGAAAAGGTCAAAGTGTATGACCGCGGCGTGCAGATGATGAGTGGTGAAGCCGTCTATCAGCAGTTGGTCAGCTATAGGACGGGCGACATGTGGTCTCCCAACATCGAGCAGATAGAGGCTCTGAAGGTGGAAGCTTCCTATTTCATCGATTGCATTCGAAACAACAAGCGGCCTTTTAACGATGGCGAGGCTGGACTGCGCATTGTGCGCATGCTAGAAGCCGCGGACGAGTCCCTCAAGCATAAAGGAAAAGTTGTGAAGGTATAGGCGGCAAATCGCCACCTCTGGAAGCCGAAACCGTGAAACTCTCAGTTGTAATCATCTGCTGGAACGACCTACGTGTGATCCGCGATTGCTTGCGCTCCATTTACGAGGGCACGCACGCGACTGACTTCGAAGTCATTGTCTCGGATAACGGCTCGGTCGACGATTCCACCGAATTCATTCGCAAGCACTATCCGGAAGTACGAATCGTCGAGAATCAACAAAATCTTGGCTTCGCTAGGGGCAATAACGCGGGCATCCGTTTGAGCCGCGGCGAATACGTTCTCATCTTAAACCCCGACACAATCATTCATGACGGTGCGTTGGACAAACTCGTAGAGTTCGCAGATCGCCATCCCGAGGCTGGAGCCTACGGTTGCCGCGTCCTGAACCCCGACGGAACATATCAGGTCTCAGCGCGTCTTTTCCCCACCGTATGGCGTTATTGGGTTTCTGCGCTTGGCCTCTCTAGGCTGTCCTCTCTTTTCCGCTATGAGGAATATCCACTTTGGAGCGGCGATACGGAGCGCTCAATTGATTGGCAGTCCGGCTGTTGTGTAATGTTTCGCGGAATTCTACTCAAAAACCTGAGCGGATTCGACGAACAGTTCTTCTACCACTTCGAGGAAGTGGATCTGTGCCGGCGCATCTGGAAGGCGGGCCGTCCGGTCCTCTTTACTCCAGAAGTGGTGATTACTCATCTCGGAGGGCAATCGGTCAATCGGTTCCCCGTCCGCTTTGAGATTGAAAAGCACCGCAGCCGCTACCGTTACTTCTACAAACACTTCGGCGCCAAAGCCGCGAGGCGTTGCCGGCGCCTCTCCATCGTCAAAATTCGAATGCGCCAACTCGGCTACGGCTTGCTCAACGTACTCAAGCCAGACGAAATTCTTCAGCGCCGGCTGGAGATGTACCGCGAAGTCGTCCGATGGAACCAGGCCATCGACCCGGTGGATTTTGTGGAAAGAGGGGAAGAGCCTCGCCTGGAGCAAACCTCTATTCCTCAGGTTTCCATCTAGTGTCGCTGTCCAACTCTTTGGAAAGTTCAAGCGCAGACGAAAGGAATAAGAGAAAGATGTCCACTTCATTGGTGACCGGGGGCGCTGGCTTTATTGGATCGCATGTCGCCGACGAACTCCTCAGCCGCGGCCACAAAGTCGTTGTTCTCGATGATCTCAGCGGTGGTTTTGAAGACAACGTTCCAAGCGGCGCAGTCTTTGTAAAGGGTTCCATTTTAGACGCTGAGTTAATCGATCGTCTCTTCGACCGTTACAATTTCACTCACGTTTATCACCTTGCTGCCTACGCGGCCGAGGGTCTCAGTCATTTCATAAAGCGCTTCAACTACAACAACAATCTGATTGGCTCCGTAAATCTGATCAATGCCTCGGTCAACTACGGTGTGCGCTGCTTCGTTTTCACTTCCTCCATCGCTGTCTACGGGGCTGGTCAATCACCTATGACAGAAGAGATGGTGCCACTCCCCGAGGACTCCTACGGCATCGCTAAGCTAGCTGTCGAAAGGGAATTGAAGGTTACGCACGAAATGTTTGGCCTCGACTACATAATTTTTCGGCCCCACAACGTGTATGGGGAACGGCAGAACATCGGCGACCGCTACCGCAACGTGGTAGGCATTTTCATGAATCAACTCATGAAAGACGAACCCATGACCATCTTTGGGGATGGCGAACAACAGCGCGCTTTCACTCATATCAGCGACGTGGCGCCGATTATCGCAGCCTCTGTGGACGTACCCTCGGCCCGCAATCAAATGCTTAACGTCGGAGCGGATGTTCCTCACACGGTCAACGATCTTGCCCAGATTGTTGCTGATGCCATGAGCAAAGACTGCACGGTTGCGCATCTCGATTCGCGCAACGAAGTGAAGATTGCTTTCTCAGATCATTCACGTGCGGAGAGCGTCTTCGGTGCGCGGCGAAAGATGTCCCTCGAAGAGGGCATTCAGAACATGGCCGCCTGGGTGAAGGACCATGGCTCGCGCGAAAGCAGCATTTTCGAGGATATCGAAATCCCGAAGAACTTGCCGCCAAGCTGGGCCAGCGTCGCTCGAGTGCGGGTCTGAACAACATGAAAACCGCCAATCAGAAATCACCAAACGGAAAGCTGCATCCCACGACAGGGCAGCACCTCTGCATCGCACCCGACGTGCAATTGGGAGCGAACGTCAAACTCTCCAAGTTCATCAACCTCTACGGCTGTCAGATCGGCGACAACACAAAAATCGGAGCCTTTGTAGAGATACAGAAAAACGCGACAATCGGCAGGAACTGCAAAATCTCCAGCCACACGTTTATCTGTGAAGGAGTGGACATAGAAGACGGCGTTTTCGTGGGCCACAGCGTGGCCTTTATCAACGACAGCTACCCCCGCGCGGTTAGTGTCGACGGAGAACTGCAGACCGAACAGGATTGGGTTGTCGAACGAACCGTAGTTAAGAAGGGCGCTTCCATCGGCTCGGGTTCCACCATCCTCTCAAATGTCGTAATCGGAGAAAACGCCATCGTGGGCGCCGGTAGCGTCGTCACCAAGGATGTTCCCGCAAACGCCATTGTCGCTGGCAATCCGGCAAAGCTTTTCCGTTACATCACTAAGGAGCAGAGGATCGCGTAAATGTCCAACAAGGAGCAAATCCCGTTTCTAGATTTAGTGACGCTTCACAAAGATCTCGAAACGGAACTGTTGTCGACCCTAGAAGACACCTTGCGCACAGCCGGATTTGTTGGCGGCCCCAAAGTAGAGGAATTTGAGCGGGAGTTTGCAAGATTCTGCGACGCGTCGCATTGTGTGGGGGTGGCCAGCGGGACGGACGCCGTTCGGTTCGCCTTGACCGCTGCCGGTGTGAAGCCCGGCGATGTCGTTGTTACTGTGCCCAACACCTTTATTGCCACCACGGAGGCGATCAGCCAAGCTGGCGCGCGCCCCGACTTTGTAGATATCGATGAGCGTACCTATTGCATGGATCCACGCAAGCTCCAGGAATACCTGGAACGTGAATGCTCAATCGATGCAGGGACCGGCGAGCTCCTTCACCGGAAGATACAAGCGCCCGTGACTGCTATCGTTCCTGTTCACATCTATGGCCAAACGGCCGATATGGATCCAATTCTCGAGCTAGCGCGCCGGTACAATCTTATTGTTGTCGAGGACGCTTGCCAGGCGCATGGGGCCGAGTACTTTTCGAAAAAGGCGGACACTTGGAGAAAAGTCGGCAGCATCGGTCACGCAGCGGCCTTCAGTTTCTATCCTGGCAAAAATCTTGGAGCGTGCGGAGAAGCCGGCGCGGTAACCACCAAAAACGAACCCATGGCTAGGACGATGCGCATGCTTCGCGATCACGGCCAGGCGCAGAAGTACTATCACCAAATGGAAGGCTACAACGGTCGCCTCGATGCCCTGCAGGCAGGCTTTCTCACCATCAAACTTCGCCATCTCGCCGGCTGGAATCGCAAGCGCCAGGAGGTTGCCAAGCGCTATGACCAAGCGTTTGCAGCAATGGATGGCGTCGTCGCTCCCTTTTGCCCTGATTTCGCGCGCGCCGTCTATCACTTGTATGTGATTCGCGTTCGTCAGCGAGATGCTCTTCAGAAGCACCTGGCCAAATCTGGAATTGGAACTGGCATCCACTATCCAGTTCCTCTTCATCTCCAGGAGGCCTATCGCCATCTTCAATGTCCGAAGGGAAGCTTTCCGGTCTGTGAGCAGGTTGCCTCGGAAATCTTGTCACTGCCCATGTATGCTCAGCTTGACGCGGAGCAGAGTGAGCGCGTCGTTCGCGAGGTAGCCGCGTTCCTTTCTTCCCGGCCGGCAGCCCACGTCGAACAGGCGCATCCGGTAGCGCTGTAACGCGGCACATTCTTCCCGGTCATATGCCCGACTCCATAGGTCCGCACCATAAACCGATGAAGATCTGCATGCTCGCGTACTCGTTCTACGAGACAGACGCGCGCATCAAGCAGTACGCGACGGCTTTAGTCGAACGTGGCGACACCGTTGACGTCATCGCACTTCGTCAGCCCGGTCAGCGGGTGCGCTCGGTCTTGAATGGCGTAAATGTCTTCCGCATTCAGACCAGAATGATCAATGAGCGCGGCCCCTTAACGTATCTTTTTCGCATATTGCGGTTTTTGCTTTTATCCGCCGCACTCATCGCACGCCGTCACTTTTCGGAGAGATACCAACTCATCCATGTGCACTCCGTTCCGGATTTTCTGGTGTTCGCAGCGATTTTCCCTAAGCTCCTAGGAACTCCGGTTATTTTGGACATTCATGACGTTCTCCCCGAGTTCTACGCCAGCAAGTTTCGCGTCGCCTGCAGCTCTTTCCTGTTTCGTTGCCTGGTCCTGGTAGAGCGATTGTCAATTACTTTTGCGGATTATGCCATTGTGGCTAATCATCTGTGGTGCGAGCGTGTCGCCAAGCGCTGTGGAATGCCGAAAAAGTGTTCGCCTATTCGCAATTATCCCGTGCGCGGGCTCTTCAACCCCAACATCCGCACCAGAGGCAACGGCAAATTCCTAATCACTTACCCGGGCTCGCTGAATTGGCACCAGGGCGTTGACGTGGCGATTACGGCTTTCGCCAAGATTAAAGACCAAATGCCGGACGCTGAATTCCACATTTATGGCGAAGGCCCGGCAAAGGAATCCTTGATCCGCTTGGCGGACTCTCTCGGCCTTGGCAATCGCGTCGTCTTTCATGGGTTGCTTCCGACGGAGCAAATTGTCCAAGTGATGGCGGACACGGACCTCGCCGTCGAACCCAAGCGCGCGGGTTCGCAATTTGGGAATGAAGCGCTCAGCATGAAAATCTTCGAGTTCATGGCTGTCGGCGTCCCGCTTGTCGTATCGCGGACCAGAATTCATCAGTACTACTACTCCGAGACGTTGGTGAAGTATTACGACAGTGACGACGAAGCGGAGCTCGCCGCCAATATGGTTCTCCTCAGGAAAAATCCTGCCCTCCGCCAGCAACAAGTGGCTAACGCCTTGAAATATGTCGAAGCCCACAACTGGGACGTCGAGAAGTATCAATATCTCGGAATTGTCGATTCTCTTGTGGCCAAGGAACCGGTGCTTCAGTCTTCGCCCGCACCGCTTGAGCCCTGCGCCTTTTCTAATTCCAAAACGAATCAGGGGTAAATACGAATGCAAATCTCAGTCATCGGTGCTGGTTATGTTGGATTGACGACCGCCGCTTGTCTCGCGGAAATAGGCCATCAGGTTCTCTGTGCGGATAACGACCTGAACAAGCTAAAAAAGCTCAACGCTGGTCGCCTGCCCTTTTTTGAGCCCCATCTGGACCTGCTGGTCAAACGCAACGCTGCTGGTGGTCGCCTGCAATTCACGTCCCCCACGGAAGCCATAGAGAAGGGAAGCGCGATTTTTATCTGCGTCGGCACTCCCCCCTTGGAAAACGGTGAAGCTGACCTCAGCGCCATTGAATCCGTCGCTCGCACCATCGCCTCCACCGCGCACGGTTATCGCTTGGTGATTGAAAAGAGCACCGTACCTGTGCAAACTGCAAAGCGTCTCTGGAAGCATCTTTCGATTTACAACGTCAACAGCCTCGAGTTCGATGTCGTCTCCAACCCGGAATTCCTTCGTGAAGGTTCAGCTGTCGGCGACTTCTTTCATCCCGACCGCATCGTCATTGGAGCCGAGTCTCCGCGGGCCATTGCAATGATGAAAGAAATCTATCGGCCGGTCCTCAAGTCACCCTCCACGTGCCCGGTACATTCGCAGTGTCCGCCACCTCACGAAATCCCGCTCATTGTGACTGACACGAACAGCGCCGAACTCGTAAAGCACGCCTCCAATTCATTCTTGGCTATGAAAATTTCCTTTATCAATTTGGTGGCGGATGCCTGTGAGGCCGCGGGCGCCGATATCGCAAAAGTTGCCGAGGGAATTGGCAGCGACAAGCGTATCGGACAAAGTTTCCTCAATCCAGGAATTGGCTTCGGGGGCTTTTGCTTCCCCAAAGATCTGCAGGCCTTCGTTCGCATTGGCGAAAAGCTTGGATGCGACTTCTCTCTGCTGAGGGAAGTGGAAAAAATCAATTTGCGTCGCGCCGAGCAATTCGTGGCCAAGGTGAAGAAGGAGCTCTGGGTCCTGCGGGGTAAGACCCTTGCTGTCTGGGGGTTAGCATTCAAGCCAGACACCGACGATGTACGCTTCGCTCCGGCGTTAAATATTGTGAGGCGTCTCCTAGCCGAGGGTGCCAGCGTCCGCGCCTATGACCCGCAAGCTATGCAAAAAGCAAAGGACGAGCTGCCGGAGATAACCTACTGCCTGAGCCATTACGAGGCCACCCAACAAGCCGACGCTATTCTCGTCCTCACCGAATGGGACGAGTTCCGGCGTCCGGACTGGGACAGTCTCGCCAAGAACGTCGCTCACCCGTTGCTGATCGACGGTCGCAATTTGTACTCCGCGGATGAGGTTACGGCGCACGGGTTTCAATACGTTTGCATCGGAAAGGAGCCTTACGCCGCTCATTTCGCGCATTCGCGAGCCGGCAGCGATCGGCTCCCGGTCGCCTCAGGTCTGGGTTCCGGTGTCTCTCCGCTCGCTCCGTCGCCGTCTCATGGAGTTTCTTTGCAGTCGCGGCCCTAGCTCGATCCAAGGTTATTTAACTCATTGGCTAACTTTGTCAGGAAGGCAGTTCACCCCTGCGTACTGAACGCCTACCTGTCCTCCAATTGTTCCTATGTACAGTAGAAGTGGGCTTTCCTTGTCTGTAGCCTCTAAACCACAGGAAGTTGCATTTCACAGAACGAATGGTCGGAATCTCTCGTTCTCACGTCCCAGGTCGGCCTTGCTCACGGGTTAGGCGGCCTATCCTCGTCCTCTCAAGAGAGCTTTCCATCGAGGGGGCAAACAAACGATGCGTAGCTTCAGTTTAGTTCTTGCATTCTTGTTTTTCGCATTACCCGTTGGAGCAAAAGACTTCTACATCGCGGCAAAGCAGGCTGGCACCGGAACCGGAACGGGTTGTTCAACCGCCCAACCTCTCACTTGGCTCAGCAATGCGGCCAGTTGGGGGACGGGCGCCGGCCAAATCGGCCCTGGAACCACCGTGCATCTCTGCGGCACTTTCACCGGCACACCCGGTCAGCAACTTTTTCTGGTCCGCGGCAACGGCACCAGCACTAGCCCGATCACCATTAAATGGGAAACCAATGCTGTCCTCACTTCTCCGTATTGGTCTGCCATGGGCGCCATTTACGCGGCGGGCCGAAGCTACATCGTGTTTGATGGCGGCACAAACGGGATCATCCGCAACACAGCTAACGGCACCGGTCGCGCCTACGTCCAAAACAGTCGCGCTATCTATGCCGACACCTGCAGTAATTGCACGGTCAAGAATCTGACCATTGCGGACATGTATGTCCGGACCTCAAATTCCGACGTGGCTGTCACGCAGACCGACGTGAATTGCGTTCACATGCTCGGCGCCACTAATTTCACCATCAGTCATATGACCTGCCACGACGCTGGCTGGGCTGTTGCGGGCGCCGGGAATAACTTCACGCTCGAATACTCCAATATCTACAACATCGATCACGGCCTCGCTTTCGGCGCGCAAGGCAAAACTTCAGGCTTCTGGATTCACGACAATCACATTCACGGCTACACTAATTGGGATTCTCCGACGAACGCCTATCACCATGACGGTCTGCATTTGTGGGGGCAGAATGGCGGGACTGTTACAAATGGGGCTATTTACAACAATCTTTTCGACGGAGATTCCGGCGTCAACATCACTGCGCACATCTACCTGCAGGATTCCATCCAGAACGTTACCGTCTACAATAACGTCTTTGTCGCCCCGGCAAATCGCACCATAGTCGTGCTGTGGTTTGCGGCTCGTTCCACCAGCGGCATGCCCGGTGGGAGTGCTATCGGGAACTCGGCTTACAATAATTTCATCAATGCGGGCGGCCACGCGCACGGGTCTGCGCTCTACATTGAGAGCCAGCTCAATTTTAGTGCCCACAACAACGTACTCATGGGCGGGCAGTCCGATATCACCATACAGGGTGGCGGCACGCTTTCTTCTACCGGCATCAATCGCAATGTTTATCTGGAACTCGCGGACTATGGAGACCGCAACACGTTCGGCCATAACGGTCTCGTTTACCAGACCCTTGCACAATGGCAGAGCGTGTGCCGCTGCGATACCAACTCAAAGCTCGTTCACTTATCGCAGATAAACGCGAACAGTCTGGGCCAATTGCTTTCTGGCTCTGTTGCAATTAGCGCTGCCACCAATCTCATTAACATCACGACTGGCAATTTGGCGGCTTTGTCCAAGGACAAGGTCGGAGCTGCCCGGCAAGTAACCGGTAATTGGGATGCTGGTGCTTACAAGTATGGATCGGTCGCTCTGCCTTCGTCGCCGACTGGTCTCAGCGCTACGATCCAATAACACGTTGCGATTCTTCGCTTCTGCAAACTAACGTAATTTGACAACGAAATAACAACGCAAGTTCATGGGAGTGGATCGCTGTTCCACTCCCACCTTTGTTCGCATTGTCAGTTCTTTTTCCCTAAGCTGCGGAAGTCCTAAACCCAAATAAACTCAGTGGATGATCACAAACAGCGCGGCAGGCGTCTGATCGCCAAGAACAGCATTTTCAATTTGGTCGGCCAGATTTTGCCCATGCTCGTCGGCCTTCTCACCATTCCTTACATCGTTCGAGGCTTGGGGACCGCGCAATACGGAATCCTTTCCATCGCCACGATCCTTCTCGGCTATTTCAGCATTTTCGATCTTGGCCTAAGCCGCGCGACGGTAAAGTTCGTGTCGGAGAATCTTAGTCCCGAAAGGATTCACAAAGTACCCGAACTCGTCTGGACTTCTCTCTCGCTTCTCGTTGCCTTAGGAAGCATCGGGGGCATTCTGGCTGCGCTCTTTGTCCCTGTTTCTGTGACGCATCTCTTCAAAATGCCCCCTTCGCTCGCTGGCGAGGCGCGTATTGCTCTGTTTATCCTTTGTGCCTCCATGCCTATCATGCTCGGCAACGATGCGCTTCGTGGCGTTTTGGAAGCTTCCCAGCGCTTTGATCTGGTGAATTGCGTCAAAGTGCCCGCCAGCGTCCTCTTCTATTCGGTTGCTGCCCTCGTCATTCCACTGGGTGTCCATGTCGCCGGAATTGTCTCGCTCATGGTCGCCATTCGCCTGGTTTCGGGCCTTTTTTATCTTAGCTTCTGCCTGCGCGTTATTCCGGGTCTCCGATCAAATTTTCGTGTCTCGCGCGCCTCTCTCGGACCGCTGGCGACTTTCGGCGGATCGATCATGGTTTCCAATGTGACCGCTCCGCTGCTCGGCTACCTCGAACGGTTCATGATTGCTTCTCTGTTGTCGGTCAGTATGCTCACTTTTTATTCTGCGCCCTACGAGCTCGTCTCCAAGCTCCTAATTTTCCCCATGAGCATAGTTCCTTCGCTGTTCCCTTATTTCAGCTATCACGGTGCCCAAAAAAGCTCCGAGGTAGCCGACGTTACTTCGCGGGCCGTAAAGTACCTCTTCCTCGTGCTTACGCCTCCGGCCGCGGTTTTTATCTTCTTCGCCCGAGACATTATGAACCTCTGGCTCGGACCCCAATTCGCTGCCCAGAGCACTCTCGTCCTTCAGCTTGTGACCATGGTGTTTTTTCTAAACGCCTTCGCCATTATCCCGTTTACCTCTGTGCAGGCTCTCGGCAGGCCGGACCTTAAGGCCATTCTCGACCTGCTTACCATTCCCGTTTACGTCGCTGTCGCCTGGTTGCTCATGCGTCGAGCTGGCATTGACGGCGCTGCTCTTGCAAAGCTGCTCGTTACTATCTCCGATGGTTTTTTCTTGTATATTTTCGCCTTTAGGCTAAAAGCTTTCTCCCTGCGGGACTGTGTGTCTGGTCCACTGTTTCGCGCGATTCTCACAAGCGCGGGGCTGTTCCTCGCTGTGTTTTCCGTTCACTCCATGCACCTGAAATTGTTGGTGACCGCTCCTCTGATTCTCCTTTGCTTTGTTGCTTACGTTGTTGCGTTTTGGGTTCTTGCAGTTGACTCCGAAGATCGAATCACTATCTTCGGCCTTCGTGACAGAGCATCGGCCCTTTTGAGCGGTAGGAGTGCCGTTGTTCCTGCCGCGGTCCAGCTGACCGGCAACGATGCTGCGGACTGAAACCGTAGAGCTGCTGAAACATCAAGCACATCAAAATCCGATGAAAATTAATTTTCTCCTCCCCTGTTATGCATGGGCGCCCTCTGGCGGGTTCAAAATCGTCTATGAGTATGCCAACAGATTGGTCGCTCGGGGTCACCAAGTCACCGTCATCCACCCGCGCCGTCTCAAATTCCCTCCGCCGGAGAAGTTCACCCTTCGCAAGCGCATACGACTAGCTCGCTTGTGGTTCAAAGAGATTCGCTCAAAGCCCCTCGTCCACTGGCATCGCATCGATCCTCGAGTCCGACTTCTCTACGTGCCTAGCTCCGATGACTCCTACATTCCGGACGGTGACATTCTCTTCGCTACCGCCTGGCATACCGTCCGCTCCGTCATGGAATGCTCCTCAAGCAAGGGCGCAAAGTGCTATCTAATTCAGCATTATGAAACTTGGCAAGGTCCCCAAAATCTGGTAGACGAGACATGGCGGGCCCCTCTGCGCAAGGTAGTAATCTCCAAATGGCTCGCTCAACTCGGTGAAGGACTCGGGGCTGGCGAAATTGCCCGCATACCCATCGGCATCGACCACCAAGTCTATCGGCTGAGGCATCCGATCGCGCAACGTCGTCGCCAAGTCGCCATGATGTTCTCGTATGTCCCCTTCAAGCGCTCTGCCGATGGCATCAAAGCTTTGAAAATTGCTAAGCAGCAGTTCCCAGACCTTCAGGTTATTTTATTCGGAGTAGCTAGTCGCCGGCCCCCGATTCCCGGATGGATGACATACCTTCAGGATCCCCCCCAACAGCACCTCGTTGAGAACGTTCTAAATACATCCAGCATCGTTCTGTCGCCAAGCCTTGCAGAAGGTTTTGGTTTGCCACCTGCCGAAGGCGCTGCCTGCGGCTGCGCCATGGTTGCAACCGACAGCGGAGGCGTTCGCGATTTCATCATTCACGGCAAGACCGGCTTGCTTTCACCTCCTGAGAATCCTGAGACTCTCGCCCGAAATCTCTGCCTGTTGTTGGCGAACGACGACCTCCGCATCCGACTAGCGGAAGCAGGCCGCGCCTTCATCGCCGGTTTTAGTTGGGATCGCTCTACCGATCTTCTCGAGTCTTTCTTGAACCGTGTAGTGCAAAACGAGTTTCCCGATCATTCTTCAGTAGCTGTGACCCATTCTCCTCAAATGCAAGGTCATCGATTGGAGATGAGCTGATGCAACCAGAGAATTTTAGATTTGGCGGGGGTGCCTCCGAAACGATTCTGCACCCGATCGTTCTTGTCGCGATGCTTATCGCTATCGCGCTAATCTTCTTGCTCTCGCGCAAGTACGTCATCTGGCCGGTGTTTTGCACCGCATTCCTGATACCGTTCGGCCAAGAGCTTCTGATCGGCGGTCTCCACTTTTTCGTTTTCCGCATCGTCATCCTCACCGTCGCCGTACGCATGCTCGTCTCGATGTTCTCCTCTCCGGAAGGGATCTTCGGGGACCGTCTAGGCGTTCTCGACGTCGTCTTCGTTTTGTGGACTCTCTTCCGCGCTTTTGCCGGCGTGCTGGTCTTTTCCTTCAATTCAGGTGCCATGGTCTATCAAGCCGGCTTCCTGCTGGACGCCATGGGCGGTTACTTCGTTCTTCGTTACCTGATTCGCGACGAAGATGACATTTATCGCACGCTGCGCGCCTTCGTCGCCATCGCTTGCGTAGTCGCTGTCTGTATGATCTTCGAAAAGATACATCAGGTAAACGTCTTCGGACTCCTCGGCGGAGTTCGTGCCGATCCCGAGATCCGCAACGGCACTGTTCGCTCCCAGGGACCTTTCCAGCACGAACTTCTTGCCGGGACTTTCGGCGCCACTCTTCTGCCGCTGTTCTTTCTCCTCTGGAAGAGCGGCAAATCCCATGTTCTCGCAATTCTTGGAGCGGTTTCCGCAACGATCATGGTCTTTACTTCTCACTCGAGCACTCCAGTGCTCGCCTATGGCGCCGGCCTCCTCGCCATCTGCGCGTGGCCTCTCCGCAGGCATATGCGCGTGATTCGCTGGGGCGCCGTCATCGTTCTCGTTTCTTTGCATCTGGTAATGAAAGCCCCTGTGTGGTTCTTGATCCAACGTGTGGACGTTGTGGGCGGTTCATCCGGTTATCATCGCGCCAGGCTCGTCAACGACTTCATCATGCATTTCCGCGATTGGTGGCTGGTTGGCACTACAGAAAACGCCCGATGGGGATTCAACATGTGGGACATGTGCAATCAGTTCGTCGCTGAGGGCCAAGTGGGCGGCTTGGTCACCTTCGCCTCCTTTGTGGCTCTGATCTGCATTTGTTTCTCAAGGATTGGAGCTGCCAGAAGCGCCGTCGCTGGCGATTCAAGCAAAGAGTGGTTTTTCTGGCTTTTTGGCTCAGCGCTGTTTTCGCACGTCGTCGGCTTCTTCGGGATCAGCTATTTCGACCAGACGCGCTTCGCCTGGTTCGCGCTGCTGGCAATGATTGCGACCGCAACGGCGCTGCACGTCCTTGCCAGGAAAACCGCGCCACGACCTGTTCGTCCCGGCTTCCGCCGTCCACTTCCCGCCTACGCTCCCTCTGCATGGCGCTCGAAAGGAATTCTTCCGCTGAAGCAACAACCCCAATTCAAGTCGCGGCTCACCTAGCAATAGCCGCTTACGGTTACTGTTCAAACGTAGTTTTACAAACACACCAACGAAAACAGGTCAGAGCACCCCCGTGATGAGCGTCCACGCACACAAATACATCGTCATAACTCCCGTTCGAGATGAAGAAGCCTATCTGAGGTTTACGATCGAGAGCATGCTCGCGCAGACTATTCATCCCTGCGAATGGGTCATCGTGAATGACGGCTCCACCGACGACACCGCCGCGATCATCGATGAATATGCTGCGCAACATCCCTGGATTCGCGCCGTGCATCGCGTCAATCGTGGCTTCCGCAAAGCTGGGGGTGGCGTTGTCGAGGCCTTTAACGATGGCCTCCGCGCCGCAAGCGCGGACGACTGGGGCTTCCTAGTCAAAATGGACGGCGACTTGACCTTTGAGCCGACTTATTTTGAAAGGTGCCTGGAAAGGTTCGAGCGTGACCCCCGCCTCGGCATCGGCGGCGGAGTCATCTGCTACATCGAGGACGGTGCAAAACGCTTCGAGTTTTGTCCGGAGTTTCACGTCCGGGGAGCAACAAAAATCTATCGCCGGGAGTGCTGGGATGCCATCGGCGGCTTTTGGCCCGCGCCGGGCTGGGACACCATGGACGAAGTGAAGGCCAACATGCTCGGTTGGGGCACGCGCAGTTTTCCCGAACTTCACTTACACCACCATCGCTACACCGGCACCGCTGAAGGCATTTGGGACGGCATGGTCAAAAATGGGCGCGCCAACTATATCTGCGGCTATCACCCTTTATTCATGGTGGCGAAATGCTTTCACCGTCTCCCACGCAGACCGTATGTCATTGGTTCGATCGCTCTGTTCTATGGCTTCATCACGGGCTATCTAAAACAGATTCCCCAGGCCAACGATGTCGCGACCATAGACTTCCTTCGCCGCCAGCAACTCGGTCGGCTGTGGGGAAGGCAAACCATCTGGCGTTGAGTCCAAGCGAATTAACGAGGCGCCCTAAATGTGCGGCATCTGCGGAAAACTAATCTTTGATCCTGCAGCGCGGGTCTCGCCATCTCTCATTAAGAGCATGGCCGACACGATCAGTCATCGCGGCCCTGACGACGAGGGCTACTTCGTCTCCGGCTCCGTCGGCCTTGGTTTTCGCCGCCTCTCCATCATTGACGTCAGCGGCGGCCACCAGCCGTTATCCAATGAGGACGGCACCATTCACATCGTTTTCAACGGCGAAATCTACAACTATCAGGAGCTTCGCCAGTATTTGCTCGGCCGAGGCCACGTTTTCAGAACGCAAACCGATACCGAGACAATCGTTCACTTCTATGAAGAGTTAGGCGAAGCCTGCGTTGAAAAACTCCGCGGAATGTTTGCCTTCGCCATTTGGGACCATCGCAGCAAATCGCTGTTCCTGGCCCGCGATCGTGTCGGAATCAAGCCTCTCTATTATTCGCAGTCGCGTAACTCGGTAATCTTCGCTTCGGAGATCAAAGCCATCCTCGCCGATCCCGAAATGAAAGCGGAAGTTCGCCCCTCCATGATCGACAGGTTTCTCACGTTCGATTACCTCCCCGGTGAAGAAACTCTCTTCAAAAACATCTACAAACTAGCCCCCGGACATTCCTTGTCCTTTCGCGCCGGGAACTCTTACAAGCGCCAGTATTGGGATCTCCATTTCGAGCCGTCGCCCACGACTTTCCGCCAAGCGAAATCCCGCCTCCTGAACCTTCTCGAAGAATCCGTCACCCTGCACATGATTAGCGATGTTCCAGTCGGCTTTCTCTTGAGCGGTGGCCTTGACTCCACCGCAATGCTGGGATTGGCAGCCGGCAAAACATCTCATGCCATCAGCAGCTACACCATCGGCTTTTCCGATTCCCAAACGACGGACGAGCGCCCCTATGCTCGTCTGGCCGCGCAGAAATATGGCTCCGAGCATCACGAAACCACCATCAATGCCAACCAATTCGCCGAATTCCTGCCGAAATATATTTGGCACATGGAGGACCCAGTCTGCGAGCCTCCTGCAATCGCCTTGTACTATGTCTCCAAGCTCGCCAAGGACTTTGTAAAGGTCCTGATTTCCGGAGAAGGCGGCGACGAAGCTTTTGCGGGCTACTCCAACTACCGCTCTCTCCTCTGGATCGAACGGCTGAAGCGCTTACCGACGCCACTGCGCCAGCTATTTTCCGCGAGCTTCTCCGTGCTCACGCGCTTTGGCTCGCCTGGTTGGCCCGAAAAATCTGCGCAGTTCCTGCACTCTCGCCTGGAAGAGTCATACTACGGCCGAACTTCGCATCCCTCGCGCTTCTTCAATCGCCGATGGCAGCAATTCTATTCAAGCGACTTCGCCCGCATCGTCGACAAAAAATTCTCCGCGCACGCCGCCACAAAACACTTCCGCAATGGCCATCGCGCCGGGCCGCTCGGCAAAATGCTCTACGTCGACACGAAAACCTGGCTCCCGGACGACCTCCTTGTCAAGGCCGACAAAATGACCATGGCTAATTCCATCGAGCTCCGTGTACCTCTGCTCGACCATAAAATCCTCGAATTGGCTGCCTCCTTGCCTCAAAACTTTAAAGTCCGCGGTTTCACCACTAAGTACATCGCCAAGAAAATCCTCAGCGGCCGCGTCCCTCGCGAAATTCTCGATCGCAAAAAAGCTGGTTTTCCCGTTCCGTACGAAAAATGGCTTCGTGAAGACTTGAAGGACTGGGTTCACGCCCTTCTTCTCGACTCCAAAACTACAGCCCGCGGTTATTTTCAGAAAAGGGCTGTCGAGCGAATGCTTTCCAATGACATTAGTTCCGGGGGCTACTCCAAAGAAATCTTTGACCTCACCGTTCTCGAACTTTGGCACCGGGAATTTCTGGAAAAGGGGAAGCCAGCCCTTCAGCCGCAGCCTTCAACAGAGCCGCCGTGCTATTCCGCAGCCGGCACCGTAGCTTGAATGATTGTCTCGAAACAAATTCAACCGAAACCACACATGAAGCCCCAACTAAACTCAAAGGGCGTCCGAGTCCTCTACAGCTTCCCGCACAAGATCGGCGCAAACCGCATCTGCTATATCGCCTGGCAGCAGGTTAAGGGTCTCGTTGACGCTGGCGCGGAAGTCACCGTCTTTCCCGGTGCTGTCCATCGGCCGCTTCCTTCCGATGTAAGGGTTCAGCCTACCCTTGCGCGGGGAAAGATGCGCATCCCCTACAAAATGCTGGGCGCCATGCGCGCCTTCGCTCTTCACGACCACATAGTCGCTCGCCGCCTCGAACGCCTGGAAGGCCAGATCGACATAATTCACACTTGGCCGCTAGGTGCGCTGGAAACACTAAAGGCTGCGGCGCGATTAGGCATTCCCACCGTGCTGGAAAGGCCGAACGCTCACACGCGTTTTGCTTATGAAGTTGTGCAAAAGGAATGCGATCGCATCGGCGTGAGTCTGCCTCCCAACCACGAGCACGCCTACAAGTCCGACGTCCTCAGCAAGGAAGAGGATGAATATCGCCTCGCGGACCGGCTTCTGTGTCCATCAGAGTTCACCATGCGAACCTTTCTCGATCGCGGTTTCTCTGCCGCACAATTAGCGCGCCATATCTACGGGTACGACGCGAACGTATATTATCCAAAGAATGATGCCGCTCCGGACCCACATGGCGGGCTCACAGTTTTGTTTGTTGGTGTCTGCGCCGTACGAAAGGGGCTTCACTTCGCTCTCGACGCCTGGTTGCGCTCTCCCGCTCATCGGGACGGCACCTTCCTCATTGCTGGAGAATTTCTCCCTGCCTATCGGGAGAAGCTCGCCGCGCAACTCTCGCATCCCAGTGTCCGTGTTCTCGGCCATCGCAACGATGTCCCTGAGCTCATGCGTAAGAGCGACATCCTCGTTCTCCCTAGTATCGAGGAAGGTTTCGGGCTCGTCTGCGCCGAAGCTATGGGCAGCGGCTGCGTTCCGCTCGTCTCCGAAGCCTGCACCGATCTCTGCAAACATATGCACAACGCACTCGTTCATCCCATCGCGGACGTCGACGCTCTCACCCAGCACATAACTTTGTTACACGAAAATCACAAATGTCTCGCGAGACTAAAGGCCGAAGCATTGCGCTCTGCGGCCGACTGCACCTGGACGGTCGCGGGGCAGAAGCTCCTGGACGTCTACCGCGAAGTCCTCGCCGTTACCTACCGAAGGGACAATGCGCGACGCCTAGACGCGCCCAGTGGCGATAACCTAATTCCCGCGACGAGTTTCTCCGTCTGAGATTGAATCTGTGTGCGTTTACAAGCTCAATCCGTTGCAAGACCCGCGTTGGCAGAACTTGGTCGACCGTCATCCGCATGGTTCGGTTTTCCATACCGTTTACTGGCTTGAAGCTCTGCGCCGCACTTACCGCTACGAACCTGTCGTTTACACCACCACGCCACCTGGAAAAGAACTCTCGAACGGCATCGTTTTCTGCCACATTCGCAGTTGGCTGAGCGGCGGCCGTCTCGTCTCTCTTCCATTCTCGGATCACTGCGAGCCTCTCGCCGGCGCCGAGGAAATGGCTGAGCTCATGGACTGGCTCAAGGCTTCACGCCATCGCAAACAGTGGAAATACATTGAACTGCGCCCGCTTTCTCCTGATGGTGCCGCGCGAGCCTGTAATCTCACCAAGAGCGAATCATTCTCCTTGCAGATGCTCGACCTTCGCCCCAGCATGGATACGCTCTTCCACAACTTTCACAAAAGCTGCGTGCAAAGGAAAATTCACCGCGCTGAACGTGAGAACCTCACCTATGAAGAGGGACGCTCCGACGCGCTTCTCAAAAAATTTTATGATCTGCTGTTGCTCACCCGTCGCCGCCACGGCCTACCGCCGCAACCTTTAGTCTGGTTTCGCACTGCCGTTGCATGCCTTGGTGGCCGCATTCTCATCCGCATCGCTTCAAAGGATGGCCAACCAGTTGCGAGCATAGTCACCATCCAATACAAGGACGTGCTCGTTTACAAATACGGATGCTCCGATTGTCGCTTCAATAAGCTCGGCGGAAACTCACTTCTCTTCTGGAAAGCCATCCAGGACGCCAAAAGGAATGGTGCCCTCAAATACGATTTAGGCCGATCAGAGCCAGACAATTCCGGCTTGGTCAGCTTTAAAGAAAATTGGGGCGCCGCAAGCGTGCCCCTTGACTATTATCGTGTTCCCGCGCAGCAGCCATTCCGTCTGAACTCCGCTTGGCGCACACGCGTCGCCAAAGGCGTCTTTTCCATGATGCCCGACGCCCTTCTCGCCGCGACCGGAAGGCTCCTTTACCGCCACATAGGCTAACGGTACTGCGTTAAGCAAATGAACAAGCAATTCCTGGAATATTTTCGTTGTCCCTCGAACTACGTGGACTTCCGTCTTAAAGCAGAACTCCTTCCGCAGTCGGGTTTCTTCCGCGTCGGTCCTGACTTAACGTGCTATGGCAAAATCTCCGCCGGCCAAACTCGCGGCGACTCGTCTGGCCCACTCGACGATGTTTCCTCTGCCGTGCGCGTCGAAAAGAACGCGTGTGTTCTGCCGTTTGATCTTGACGAAGTGGTGCAGAATTTGCGGTTCGAGCGTTATAACGGCGCGATGCCCGTTGCTCGCCGTTCCGTTACCAAGGCTGTCGGTCGCAAAACCTACTATGCCATGCGCCCCTTCCTGCCGATCCCCGTACGCAAACATCTGCAGCGCATGGCCCTCCGCGGATGGGATCGCGCACGCTTTCCCGGTTGGCCCGTCGACCAGACCGTCGATCGCTTGTTCGATCGCATGATGGCCTGCGTCATACGCGCCCATTCTGGCCAACGCGTCCCTTTCATTTGGTTTTGGCCGGACGGTTATACAAGTTGCGCCACTATGACCCACGATGTCGAAACGGCCGTAGGCCGCGACTTCTGCAACACGCTCATGGATCTGGACGATGCCTTCGGCGTCAAAGCCTCCTTTCAGGTTATTCCTGAAGTTCGCTACGAAGTCTCCGACGAGTTCCTGCGCACGCTCCGCGAGCGCGGTTTCGAGATCAACGTCCACGATTTCAACCACGACGGTGACCTCTTCCAGGATCGTGACGAATTCCTTCGCCGCGTCGCTCGTATCAACGACTACGGCAGAAAATTCCGTTCCGCGGGCTACCGTTCCGGCGTCCTCTATCGAAATCTCGATTGGTACGAATTCTTTGACTACTCGTACGATATGTCCGTCCCCAATGTTGGCCATCTCGACCCACAGCGCGGCGGCTGCTGCACCACGAAGCCTTACTTTATCGGCAAAATCCTGGAGATCCCGGTTGTGGCGACGCAGGACTACACTCTGTTCAATATCCTCGGCCAATACTCTATGGACCTCTGGGACCAACAAATCGAGCTAATTCTCGAACAAAACGGCTTAATCAGCTTCATCGTCCATCCCGATTATTTGCTCGATAAACGCGCCCGCGACGTTTATTCCACTTTGCTGGCTCGCCTCGCCCAGCTTCGCAGTCAATCGAAAATGTGGATTTCTCTTCCCCGTGAGCTCAACGATTGGTGGCGAAGCCGAAATGAGATGCGCCTTGTCCAAGCGGGAAGCGGCTGGCAAATTGAGGGCCCGGAAGAACGCCGCGCGCGTATTGCCTACGCGAGCTTGGAGGGTGACCGCGTCATTTACAGTTTCGATTCCGAGTTCCAGCCTTGTATCCTCCCAGCACTCGCCAGCTCGCAGCCAAGTCCAGCCGCTTGATTATTCGTACAAATGCTTTGCGACGTCGCCATAATCGGCGCGGGCCCTTACGGCCTCGCGGTTGCCTCATATTTGCGTCAGATCAAGGGGCTGAGAGTCTCCGTGTATGGGGAGCCCATGTGCTTCTGGCGGACTGGCATGCCCGCTGGAATGCTCCTCCGTTCCTCCTGGTCCGCTTCACACATCGCCGACCCCGACGCTGCCCTCACACTGGACGCCTACAAGGTGAGCAGTGGTAATCATCAAGCTGCCCCTATTACTCTCGAGCGCTTCGTTGACTATGGCTTGTGGTATCAGCGTTCCGCCGTGCCCGACGTGGATTCGCGGAAAGTGTGCTCCGTCGAGCTCTACGCTGGAAAATTCAAAGGCACACTCGAGGACAGCGGCAATTTCATGGCTTCTCGCGTCATCGGTGCCGGCCAGAGCGCCCTTGAATCCGCCGCCCTCCTTCACGAACTCGGCGCCGAAGTCGAAGTCATCGTTCGTAGCACCCGCGTGCATTGGCTCGGCTGGAAGGAGCGTTTGCGACCTCTGGGTGCAGGCTCAGCCTTGCTTTTTTCTCGCGCGGACGTTGGCCCCGCCGGAGTTAGCCCCCTCGTAGCTGCTCCCGACCTACTCAGGAAGTTTCCGCGTAGCCTACCTGACCGTAAAGCGCGGCTTCTGATTTTCTTGGAGTGTGACGATGGATGCCGCCTTCAACATAACCTGCGTAGCTGAATTGGTCCGAAGTTTCGCGCTCAAGTGAGCAAGGCCGAAGCCGCGATCTTCTCCACTCCCCCCGACCACTCCCAGAATCGTAAGCTCCAATTCTCGCCCGCGGCCACAACAGCTCCGGCAAATCCCGGCGCCGGTTCTACGGCATAGCAACTCCACCGCCCTCCGGCTTCATCCAGCAGCACCTGATCGCTCTCGGCGAATCCGACCGTGAAGCTCCGCAGCGGAATGCTTAGCCCCGCTCCGTGCGCTTTGACGTAGGCCTCCTTCCTCGTCCAGCAACCGAAAAACGCCTCGTCTGCTAATTTCGGCGGTAGCTTTGCCAGTCCGGCAATCTCCTCTTCTGAAAAGAAACGGGATGCGATCTCCATTCCCCTGAAGTCTCTTCTTACCTGTTCAATATCCACGCCAACCTCGCAGCCGCTGGCAAACGCAAACAAGCCCATTCCGTGAGAATGCGATACGTTGAAGGAAATCTTCGAATTGTGCGCCGGCGAAAGGGAAGGTTTGCCCTGCGGCCCATGGCTCAGCGCGACGTTGTCGGCGTCGAGTCCCAGATAGGCCCCCAATAATTCGCGCAGAATCCCCCGCGCCGCAAGGAAGCGCTCGCGAGCTTGCGGAACTAAGAACTTCTCGGCGCGTTCCCTCTCTTGCACATTCAGCGTGCTTTCGACTCGTTGGAGGACAGCAGGTGACAGCTCTAAGATTGCTCGCCATACGTGCAGTTCATTCTTGGCAAGCGTCGGCGGTGTGGCGGCAGGCAACCACGGAAAGGAATTGGCCATAAGAAAGAAACTAGGAGCTGACTCGGGCATTTGCCCGCATCGCCCGCTCTTCCACGTTTCGCAAGCAAGTATTCATCTTGCGCGCGAGAGCGTCCACATTTGGCTGCATATAAATCGTATAGTGGTTGCCAGGTGTCTCGCAGATCTTCAGGTCGTCCCCGAGCAATTCCGACCATCCCAAATCCAACACTCGCCCGAATCCGAACGTCCGCTGCGTGCTGCGGATCAGCACCACACGCCCGCGATACGGTTTCGGATGGTAGGTTGCTGACGCTGCATATAGCACGTCCAGCGGGTTCCCCGAAGCAGGATCATCCAGCTCCGGATAAAACTTCGCCGCCTTCAGCGCGCGGCGCAAGGATTGCTTCATTCTTGCGAGTTTCTGCGAGGTTCGTCCCGCGATGTAGTCCCTCGTTTGCGTGGAGTTCAACTGCTGCAGGTATGCGTACTCAAACTTAAGCAAATGAAACTTCAGTTGCGCCCGCGCGATCGTTCGCTTCCAGCCGCTGTACTGTTTCATCCGCACAGGATTCGCTGTCTCCAGCAGCAAAACTTGCGCCACTTCTTGTCCCTGCGCCTGCAACTGCCGAGCGGTTTCGAAAGCCAGCAGCCCGTGCGCGCACCATCCACCCAGCATGTACGGACCCTCCGGACGGCGCTCCCGTATGCTATCTACGAACTGCTCCGCGATGCATTCCAGCGAACTCGGATCCCGCAGCTTCGCAATCAATGACATTCGCAAACCCAGGCTATGAAACTCGCGCAGCTCACTAAGCCGCTGCGAAAGCGGCCGGAATGTTGGGTCGCCGCCAAGAAAGAAGAAGGGAAGCTGCCGCGCAATCTGTTGCTCGTTTCTGCCGCGATCCTCTGCGCTGCGATTTCCTCGGTATTTCCTGACGAGCTGCGCTTGGCCTCGCACCGTGGGAGCTTCCAGCAGGGAAGCAAGCGGCAACTCCACTCCAAGCGAATCCTCAATCCGCGCCATCAGTCGTGCCGCCAGCAGGGAATGCCCGCCCAAGTCGAAAAAGTCATCGTTCGCTCTGACCGGCTTCGTGTTGAGCACCGCTTCCCAAATCGCAATCAATTCTTCTTCAGCGTTGTCACCTGAAACGGTTGTATCCTGCGAAGTCTGCGTCGCGGTCTGCTTTTCTCGCTGTTCTGTTCCCTCGACATGTTCCGCTGCCAGCTCGGTCACCCGCACTGCCAACTGGCACATACCTGCGAGGTCCGTGATCGCTTGCTGCACGTCCACTCGCTGGCTTAGCGCCGGATGCAAACTCCACACTAGCTCGCACTCGCGCTTGTCGGTTAGAAGTAGAGCACAGCGCATCGGCGGAAAGCGCTGCGCGGAGATCCCCTGATGCCCGTCTGTTTCTAGAAAGGACCTGATCCACTTGCGTGCTTCGTCCCGCGGTAAACCGCGAAGATCATGCTCCTGCCAAGGAGCCTGCCTTGCCGTACTTCCCGCCCCGTTACCGTTTCCATTTGCCCCCTGAGACTCGTTCGCTCCGCTCGAGCTTGCCACCACTTTCTGCCAAGCCGACCGCAAGCGCGTTGCTTCAATTTCGCCTTCCACCAGCAAATGGACTTGCATCGGACGCTGCACTTCACTTGCCGCCCTTCGCCTTTCGCTTTCACCTATCATTTCCGGAGACACGGGTTCCGTCACGACGAAATTGGACTTGGACTGCGCCTGCACTTTCACTCTGGATCTCCACCCAAACTCGCTCGCTTCATATGCAATCTCTGTGGGCGCGCGAATTCACACACTCCTCATGTCGACAGATTATGGAGATTGCTATTCGGAGGCAATCCGGTCTTCTACCAATACTTATCGGGTAAATGCCTGACGATTCTGATGGCAGGTGCTATCCGCTAAGGCAGCCGAAAAACGATAGTAATGTCCGCGAGCGTCTCTGCCGGATCCCCGTCGATAAACGTCGGTTCGTAGCGCCACTCGCGCACTGACGTGAGGGCCGCTGAGGTGAGCAGTCCGGGCCCGCTGACTGGCGTGACACCAATAACACCCCCCGTGCGCCCTACCCGCGCCCGCAACTCCACGCTTCCCTCAATACGCAGCCTCCTGGCTTCCGCAGGATAAAAAGGCTCGCTGTGCGATATCAGTTTCCCGATAATCACCCGCTCGGGCCGGCCAGATGCGCCCGAGTTTCTTGGTAGGATTTCTATACGTCTTCGTGCACTGATCGCGATGGCCGCCGAAGCGCTGACTGCTTCTCCCGGAAGGTTCACATAGAAAGGACGATTCCCCGGCTCCGGCGCGTTCACCAGAATTGAATGCTCCGTAGCTATTCTGCTGAGCTCAGCGTCCGTTTCACCGTTGTTGCGGGGCATTGCATTTTCTATGGAATGTAGCCGCCGCCCTTCATTGCTACCCGGAACTATCGCGCTCCGGGCCGTGGAATCCCCTGTCTTCCCGCCGTCCGCCGTCGAGTCACCCGTTGGCTCTTCTACGCCTTTCTTCGCTTCGCTGGGTACCTTGCCAACCTCCGAGTTTCCCGCCGTCCCGGATTTCGGATTCGCACCGTCTTCTGCTTTGGTCCGAACATCGTCTGCTGCGCTATTCGCTTCCTTCTTATCCTCAACTGCCCCGGGCGCGTCAGCCTGCTCTGGTGGGGCAGGCGGCGTAACCTTTGGTGGAGTCAGCATGAACTGCTTCTGTGTCCAGTCTCCAAACAGAGCAATCCACCGGTCCACGGTTTCCCGTCCGACCGTCGCACCCAGCGCAAAGAACAGCGCCGCTAGCAAAAGCCCCAGTAGCGCTGCGCCGCCCCAGTTCCCTCGTCGCCGCACCGGCTCCGTCCAGACTGCTTCTTTTGCAGGGACTGCTGTGAACATCGAGTATTCCCCGAATCGAAAATCCTGCGGCGGCGGTTCAACGGCCGCCACGGCCACAGCTTCCCTCTGCGTCGTTCGCCCGCGCTCTTTTTCCGTTTGCGCCGCGTTTCCCGGTGTGCCGCGCGCGCGCGCCGGTTCGTGACCACCTCCGGCCCCCCGATAAGGCGTGTCAAAAATTTGCTTCGACGTTTCCCCGGCTCCTTTGGCAGCGGGAATTCTTTCCCTTGCTTTCTCCGGATCGGCTTCTGCCGAAACCCATTTGTGAATCTCTTTCCGTGCTTCTCCTGGCAGTTCTGTGAATTGAATCCCAGCTTCCTTTTTCGAGTCGCTCATCCACACCATGCGACCGCTGGCCGTCAACCATCCTTGAAACGCAGGCACTTGAAACCGCAGCTCGGGAAACTCACGTGCGGTCAGCGTGAGCGCCGACTGCACCGCAAAACCGCCCTCGCTCAGGTTCAGGAGAATTCCTCCGTTTTCCTGCCCCAATTCCACGTAAGCCATGGGCGAAAGCTTCCGCCGCATATGCGCGCGGTCCCCGTGTGGGCGCGCTTCGGCCCTATCTATGGACTGTTCAGGTTTTGCCATGGCTGTGCCAGTTGCGCCGGGTGGGTGGAGCGCAACGCCGTCAACTACTTAGCTGCCTTAGACTTAGCGACTCCATTCTACTCCCGGAGAAGTTGCCCTTCAAGGACTCTGTGGCTGTCCGCTAACTTACCTCAGCAGTTCCGTCGCATACCGCGCCGGCACTGCCAAGTTCGACCCCCCGAAGCCCTTCAGTATTGCGAAGTTCACACCAATCACTTTTCCGTCGCGATTAAACAGCGGCCCACCTGATCCGCCTGACGTAGTCGCTGCGTCGTAAACAATTTTGTCCTTCAGCACGTCGCCGATATGACCCTGTGTCGTTGTTGGTCGTATCAGCTTCTGCGCCGCCAATTGCGCGACCATCTGGTTTACACTCTGCGTGCTATCCGCAATCTTCTGCGCCACGACTGGTCCCGCTCGCGCCAAGATCCCTTCGATCCCCGTCGGATATCCGATCAGCACCACTGGCTCGCCAGATACGCTGGCCTCGTTGCGCTCGTCCAACTCCAACAGCGCCGCATTCGCCGGCATCGGCGCATCCAGTTTCAGCGTCGCCACATCTGCGCTGGACGACACCTTGTCCAGCTTCGCCGAAATTCCCTCCGAGCTCCCAGGAAAATATGCCTTGTATGAAAGCACATAAGCCGCCGCCCCATGATCGAGCAGCTCCTTCAGCTCGTCGCTGTTCCACCACGGCTCCGCCACGTGGTGATTCGTCAGAACCCTTCCATCCCGCCGCACTAGAAATCCCGTCCCAAACACATCGATCTGCAAATGCGGGCCCGCTCCGCCCGCGTCCAGCCGCACCATTCCTTTGTCATCGACCTGCGGTTTGCCCATTGCGTCCAGCGCAATCTGGATTGGCTTCCCACTTTCTTTGTCCAGAAACTCCACGACTACATGCAGCAAGCACACGCTCGGTCCATAACTATGCACAATCGTTTCCGCGATCTTCCCTTCATTCTCCAGCAACTTCAGCCGCTTTTGCGTATCCACGAGTTGCTGCTTCAGTGACTGTGCATCCGGTCCCTCTGCCGTCGCCATCTTCTTGCGCAAATCGACCGATTGCGCCCGCAGGGTATCGCGCGCCGCATAGTCGGATTTCGCGCGCGCATCCAGCGAGTTCCGCGCCAGCTCCGTGCGCTGCAAAAGTTGATCATGCAGGCCGAGCCCGCTATTCAGCCGTGCAATCTCCGCACGCAGTTGCAGCGTTTCCTTCCGGCTCCGTCCCGTCGAAATCACGATGAACGCCGCCGCCAGAATCGCCGCGGCGCTCACCACAAAAACCGCCGGTATCAGCCAGAACCGGTGCTTGCTGACTGCCCCGCCGCTCAATGATTCCACCGCGATGTCCGCCATCTGTTCGCGCTGCACCGCGTACTTCAGCATCGTCTTCAAATCTTCTTCCGGCTGCCGTTCCCGGAACTGTGTCCGCACCCGCGCGGCAAACTCCACACCTTCAAACGGGAACGTGATGACATCATCTGCGCCCAAATCCAGAGCCCGCGCTCGTTCCAGAGCCCCCCCTCGCACCACCATCACAATCTTCACCGCCGCCCGCGTGTCCGACCGCGCCTTCAATTGCGAGATCATCCCGCAGCAGCTCAAATCCGTCGGCGAGGCCTCCGTAATCAGCACCTCGGGCGAGAGCGCCAGCACCTCGTCCACCGTCAGGGCGGATTCCGTCGCGACCTCGTAGCCTTGGCCCGCAAGGGCGCTCTTCACCAGGTCATTCGTCTCGGAACTCAGATTCAACAGGAGTACGCGCATAACTCGATAGTCTATCATTCTCAATGAATGCCCGCCCTCATCCGCCTACAGCCACATGCCCATTTCTTTTTTCGCCCTTTGCGTTTATCCTCCTGCATACTTCAGGCGCGACTTCGCCGCCGGCCTTTCTTCTTATGCGTCAGCGTGATACAAAAAGCGTAAGCCTCGCGACGGATGACGGGCTCTTACTTAAACTCGAATTGCACAGCGATCCGCAACTGCTCTGCGTCGTACGTGGCGCGCTCGAACGCCTCACCGAGGTGTTCGGTTTTTCTCCGCCGGATCGCCGTTCCGTCACCCGCGCGGTCGACGAAGCTCTGACCAATATCATGCGCCATTGCTATAACGGACAGACCGATCAGCCCATCGAAGTGTATTGCAGGCGTGTTCGGCCTCGCGCTTCCGAGCGCGCCGACGGCCTCGAAATTTTGCTCTGCGACCAGGGTCCTGCCGTCGACCCCGCAAAGTTGCGCGGCCGCCGCCTCGACGAAATCAAGCCTGGCGGCCTGGGCTTGCACTTTATTCGGCAGAGTATGGATACCGTCGAGTATCAGCGTGCTGGCAGCACTAATCAGTTTCGGCTGGTCAAATACCTCCAGCCATCGACGCAGTCGCGTACATCTTGATTACCCAAAGGAGGACTTCCGTGCAGATTTCCGCGCGGCATACCGATAACACCACGATCTTCGACGTCTCCGGAGACATCGATTTAGCCAACTCGCCCGAAGTGCGCAAGGCTCTTCTCCGCGAGGTTCGCGAAAAGCGCACCCCTCGCGTGGTCATGAATCTCAGCAAAGTCCGCTACATCGATAGCTCCGGCGTTGCCTCTTTGGTCGAAGGCCTCAAGGCCAGCCGCGATCTCAATCTGCGCTTCATCCTGTTCGGCCTGAGTCCCTCCGCGCGCGAGGTCCTGCAACTCTCGCGCCTCCTGAAGATTTTTGAAGTCTACGACAACGAAGATCAGGCCTTGTCCTCCTGAATTTGACTTTTGTGCGGTGGTGTAGGGGCGTGCTTTAGCGCGTCCCAGTTGTTTAGAGCCGTTCCGGATTTCGATTTTTCACCCGGCTCTTGAGAATGAACATGCAACTCCTCTCCCAAGTCGGCGGTTCCGTGACCAACGGCCTCGCTTACGTCGGTGCTCTCGCCTCTCTCGGTGGCCGCGCCGCCTACTACACCTTCGTTGCTCCCTTTCAAGGCAAACCTATTCGTTTTCAGCGTGCCGTCTCGCAAGCGCTCGACGTCGGCGTCCGCGCTCTCCCCATCCTTTCTCTCATCACTTTCTTTATTGGCTTAATCCTCGCTCTGCAGGCCGCCTACGAGCTCCGCCGGTTCGGTGCCATCAGCTACGTCGCCACCGCCGTCGCCATCTCTATGTCTCGTGAACTCGGCCCCCTGATCACCGCTATCGTGGTCATCGGTCGCTCCGGCTCTGCATTCGCCGCCGAAATCGGCACCATGAAGGTCACGGAAGAAATCGACGCGCTGGAAACCATGGCCATCAGCCCCGTCCATTTCCTGGTCACCCCCAAATTCATCGCCATGGCCGTCATGTTGCCCTGCCTCACCATTTGGGCCAACACAATGGGCATTCTTGGCGGCTCGCTCTTCGGCGTCGCACAAGCCGACTTCACCTTCACCCGCTATATCTCCGCCTCTCTTGACTCGCTCTTCCTCCGTGATATCGTCACCGGACTCATCAAGAGCGTCATGTTTGGCATCACCATCACCGCCGTCGGCTGCCTCGAAGGCCTCTCCACCGGGGCCGGCGCAGAGCAAGTCGGCCGCTCCACGACCCGCGCCGTGGTCATGTCTATTTTTCTGGTCATTGTCGTCGACCTCGTTTTCACTGCACTGTTCTTTTTTATGAGCGACCATTAGGAAATCGCGCATGGAATCATCGCTTACAGATTCGCTCGAGACCACCGCCACGATTTCCGTGCGCGACCTCCGCGTCAATTACGGCGAGCGCGAAATTCTTCACGGCATCAGCTTCGACGTCAATCGCGGCGAAACCCTGGTTATCCTAGGCGGCTCCGGCTCTGGCAAAAGCACTCTCCTACGCACCCTTGTCGGCCTCGAACAGCCCAGCTCCGGCGAGATCTGGATCAAAGGCCAGAACATTACCGCCATCTCGCAATCCGAAATGGACGCCATCCGCAAAAAAATCGGCATGTCATTTCAAGGCGGCGCTCTCTTCGGCTCCATGACCGTCGGCGAAAATGTCGCCCTTCCGCTTCGCGAGCATACCCGTCTCGAGGAATCCACCATCGAAATCATGCTGCGCTTGAAGCTCGAGCAGGTCGGTCTGCAAGGCTTCGAATACTACATGCCCTCGCAGCTCAGCGGCGGTATGAAAAAGCGCGCCGCCGTCGCCCGCGCTCTCGCCATGGATCCCGAAATTCTTTTCTTCGACGAACCTTCGGCCGGTCTCGACCCCATCATCGCCGCCGGCATCGACCAACTCATCCTCGAGCTCAAACAAGCCTTCCGCATGACCATCATCGTCGTCACCCACGAGCTCGCCAGCGCCTATTTGATCGCCGATCGCATGGTCTTGATCGACAAAGGTAATATCGTCGCCATCGGCACCACCGAAGAAATGCGTGCCAGCACGCAGCCGCGCGTCCGCCAATTTCTCGACCGTGTCGCTGAGCCCGAAGTCGCTCGCGAGCTGGATTATTTGCAGATGCTAACGGAGGATCGTCGCTCCAGATGATGGCTGCGGCAGGGAAGGGAACCAATGAATCCTAAAAGCGAACAAGCACTCGTCGGTCTTTTCGTCATCGTTGCTACTGCCGTCCTGATCGGCACTGTCTTTGCCATTAGCGGAGCCTTCGGCCGCTCCACGCACACTTACCACGCCTATTTCCCATTCGCCGGCGGCATCGAGTCTGGTTCCGGCGTCCGCTACTCCGGTGGACCCAAAATCGGCCGTGTTGACCGCGTGCGTATCGATCCGCAAAATCCCGCGCGCATAGACATCAGCTTCAAAGTGCAATCCGATCTTCCCGTCAAAATCGACAGCCACGTCAAGATCATGAGCCTGAGTCCACTCGGCGACAATCACCTCGAAATTCTGCCCGGCACTCCCAAGGCCGCCATCGCTCCCGACGGTTCTCAGCTCACTGCCGAAAACTACATCGATTTCAACGCCATCACCGCGCAGATCAATGAACTCGGTCCCCACGCTCAGCAGCTTATTGCCACCTTGAACGATCGCGCCAGCGAGTTGAAAGTCACCGTCGAGCGCGTCAACGACCTTCTCAGTGTTCAGAATCGCGCCAATCTTTCTGCCACGCTCGCCAACACTCGCGGCCTGTTAGAAGAGAATCGCCCCGCCATCCATGCCACCCTTCAGCACATTAATTCCGTCAGCGAAAAGCTCGAGCCTCTTCTTTCCGATTTCCGCAAGACTTCGGGCGAAGCCAATAAAGCCATCGATCACATCGACTCTCTCATCGGCGAGAATCGTGCCGACATTCGCCAGGCCGTCGCCGAACTCCGCCGCACTCTCACCAACATGACCGATCTAACTGCGCACCTGAATCAGACTCTCGACGTCAACTCCGAAAATATCGACGAGCTCCTCGATAATTTCCGGCACGTCTCCGAAAATCTCAAGGAATTCACCGCCACCATCAAGGCGCGTCCCTACACGCTCATTCGTTCATCCAATCCCCGCGAACACAAGCCCGGGGAACAACAATGAACGGGCTCCACCCACGTATTTTTCTGCTTTGCGCCCTAATTGTAGCGGGATGCGGCGCCGCCCGGCCCGCAAAGTATTATCAACTCTCCGCCCCCAGCGACAACGGCGCCGACCCGCAGGGCGATGTCTACCCCGTCACCATTCTCATGGGCCCGCTGATGTCCTCGCATCTCTACCGCGAAGACCACATCGTCTACAGTTCCAGCGGCGAGAACATGGGCACCTATGAATACCAGCGCTGGGCCGAGCCTCCCACGGAAATGATCCAGCAAGTTCTTTTCCGTGCTCTGCGTTCCTCCGGCCGCTACCACTCCGTCTACGCTCAACGCAGCAGCATCCGCGGAGACTACCTTCTCCACGGCCATCTCTACGATTTCAAGGAAATCACCGGCTCCACCATATCCGCGCGTCTCGCACTCGAACTCGAACTCCGCGACACCAAAACCGGCAACACCGTCTGGACTCACCTCTATAACCACGACGAACCCGTCAGCGGCAAAGATGTTTCCGCCGTCGTCGCCGCTCTCAATCGCAACGTCCAGCGCGCCACGAACGAATTCACCGCCAGCCTAATCCGCTATTTTTCTGCCCATCCACCGGCCCGGCCGCCGCAGTAACTCAGCGAAGCGCCAATTCTCCGCCTCAGCTCACGCGCCGCAGCGTCAGCAGCGTAACGTCGTCCTCCAGCTCCGCCCCGCCGCGATACGCCTGAACGCCTCCCAGCAACGCCTGCGAAAACTCCGCCAAACTCGCCGGCTCCCTCATCCCGCGCAATGTCTCCTCCGCCAGCGAAAGAAATCCCGTGTGCGCCAACTGTTCCCCGGCCGGCGATTGCGCCTCCGTCGCCCCATCGGAAAACGCCACAATCATGTCTCCCACGTTCAGCCGAATGCTCTGCTCGCTATACTGCTCTCCGGTAATAAATCCCAGCGGCAAATTCTCCAAGCCTTCCCCTAGCTCACAAAATCGCTCCTCCCGCGCCCTCCACACCAGCATCCGCGGGTGCGCCGCGTACGCGAAGTTAAACTCCCCGCTCATCCCGTCGTACGTGCCCGTAACCACCGTGGTCAGCCGCAATCCTCCCGCATCGTCCGCCGTCCCCAGCGTGAACTCGTCATTCAGCGCCCCCAATAGCCCCGCCGTATCGCGAATGTCATGAAATTTGTGCAGCAAGTGATGCACGTGTCGCGCCACCTTGCTCGCCACATACCCGTGCCCCACGCAATCCGCGAGCACCACGCGCGCCACGTTGTCGCTGCAAGAAAAAACCGCCGCCAGGTCTCCGCCCTCATCGCCGCCGGACGGCACCGCGATCACGTCGCCTTCCAGCCCTGCGAGCTCCAGTGAACGATGTGCCCTCTCGTTTCCCGCCCAAAGCTCCATGCACCCAAACGGCCGCACGGCCGAAGTCGTGCACTCCAACCCGTCCGCCTCAATTTTCTTGAATTTCATGGCCAAAATAATGTAGCACACCACGTTTTGGACTGCGTTGATCGTCCCGCCGTTTTCGAAGCGTCAGCTCTTCGCATTCAACGTCCGGTCCAAGTTAAACGCCGCGCTAATCAGCGCCAGATGCGTAAACGCCTGCGGAAAATTTCCCAGCGCTTCTCCCTGCGAACTCGTCTGTTCCGCGTACAATCCCAAATGGTTCGCGTATCCCATCATGCGCTCAAACAGCAGCCGCGCTTGGTTCAGCATTTCGAGGTCGGCCATTCCTGCGCGTGTCATCGCCTCCACCAACCAGAATGAGCACATATTGAATGTCCCTTCCTCTCCGGGCAGCCCATCGATGCGCGGATCCGGCGGATATCGGTACACCAACCCGTCGCTGACCAGCCCGCCTTCCTTTGGGCTCTTCAGGATTGCTTTGATCGTGTTCACCATCCGCGGGTCGCTCGGCGCCATAAAGAACACCAGCGGCATGAGCAACACCGAAGCGTCCAAGTCTTCGCTTCCGTAAAATTGCGTGAACGCCCGCCGCTTCTCGCTCCATCCCCGCGTCATCACCTCCTCGTAGATCTTGTCCCGGTCGCGAATCCACTTCTCGCGATTTGCGGGAAAGGAACGCTTGTCCGCCAACCTGATCCCGCGGTCCAGCGCCACCCAATTCATCAGCTTCGAATAAACAAAATGTTCTTGGCGGTTGCGCATCTCCCAGATCCCCTCGTCCGGGTTTTGCCAGTTCTCGCACACCCAGTCGAGCTGATGTCGGATCCGCGTCCAGAAATCGTAGGAGATCGGCAGCACATACTTGTTGTACAGGTACAGCGAGTCCATCAGCTCGCCATAAATATCGCTCTGGTATTGCTTGTACGCATCATTGCCGATGCGCACTGGCCTCGACTTCTTGTAGCCTTCCCAGTGCTTCAGTTCCTGCTCCGGCAGTTCCGGATTGCCGTAAATGGAAAATAACGATGGTATCTTTTCACCGGGCCGCGTATGTTTTGCAACGTAGTTCCTCATCCAGTTTACGAACCCCGCCGCTTCTTCCGTAAAGCCGATGCGCACAAACGCGTACACCGTGAACGCCGCATCCCGCAACCATGTATACCGGTAGTCCCAATTGCGAGGGCCGCCGATTACCTCCGGCAGGCTCGTCGTCGGTGCGGCTATGATGGCCCCTGTCGGCTCGAAGGTTAACAGCTTCAGTACCAGCGCCGATCTCTCCACGCGCTCGCGCCAGCGTCCACGGTAGGTACACGCCGCAAGCCAGCGGTGCCAGAATTTCACGGTCTGCTGGAACAGTTCTTCGCCTTCTGCCTCCGATGCAGGGCACGGTGTATCGCTGTCAGGTTGCTCATCGCTCACCGTGAAAACATGCGACTTGCCTTCCTCCAGCACAAATTCCGTAACCACGCTTCCGTCTTCACCGCGCCGCAGCTGCTCGCCGCAGCAAAGGTGCAGGCATTGCTTTGCCGACCGGAACGTCGCCCCATTCTGGTGCAGCTTCACTTCGTGCGATTCTCGCCCGTAGTCAAACGCCGGTTTGCATACCACCCTGATTTTCACCGTGCCACGTACGCATCGAACTCTCCGGTACAAGTGGTGGTACCACTTCGACTCCTTCGGCAATCCCACCGGCATGAAATCTTCCAGCTCCGCGATTCCGTCCTCGTGCAGGAATCGCGTGACCAGGATATTCGTCGATGGCCAATAAAATTGCCGCGACTTCAACTGCTCCGCGACGGGCGCGATCTTGAATCGTCCTCCCTTTTCGTCATCCAAAATCGCCCCAAACACGCTCGGCGAGTCGAAATGTGGCGAGCAATACCAGTCAATCGAGCCATTCATGCCCACCAGCGCTGCTGTCCGCATGTTCCCGATAATTCCGTAATTCTCAATCGGCTGATAGCTCATGAATCTTCGTCTCTCATCAGATTTCCTGGTGCAACTCCGCCACAGAAGTAGATTCACCAACCACCCCTATTGACGCGCGTAGGGGCGCAGCACGGCTGCGCCCCATCTCGGCACGACTTTCCAAGGTGGCGTCTCTCGTTATGTCAGAGCCCCTGTCATTCTGAGGTCCCGCGCTTCTCAGCCGGGCCGAAGGATCTCAACCGATCCCCCGCTGGACCTGCTGTCACCCACCGCATCGCCCCTGTATATTGGAGCCGCCCCATGGACCTCCGCCCCGCCTCCGTCCTCTGCTGGCTCTTCGACCCCGAGCACGGTGCGCGCGACCGCCTCATCCCGCGCTGGCTTTTTCTCCGCGCGCTCGGCGTGATCTATTTCTCCGCATTTTTCTCGCTGATCTTCCAGATCCGTGGCCTCATCGGTCCCAACGGAATTCTCCCCGCCTCCGAATACTTGCGCGCGGTCACTAATTCCATCGGCTTCGCCCGCTTCTGGTACGCACCCACTCTCCTTTGGTTCTCCACCGGTAATCACATGCTCATGGCCATATGCTGGGCCGGCCTCCTCGCTTCCATCCTTCTCACCATCAACATCTTCCCGCGCGGCATGCTTCTCCTTTGTTTCATCTGCTTTCTCTCCTTTGTCAGCGCCGCCTCCGATTTTTCTGGCTACCAATCTGACGGCATGCTCCTCGAAGCAGGTTTCATCTCGCTCTTTCTCGCCCCGCCGGGATTTCGTCCTGGTCTCGCACCAAACAGCCCGCCCATGCGCGCCAGCATTTTTCTCCTTCTCTGGGAATGGTTTCGAATTTACTTCGAATCCGGCATCGCCAAAATCGCCGGCGGCGATCCCCAGTGGCGCCACTTCACCGCCATGGACGAGTACTATCAAAACGGTCCGCTGCCCACCTGGATAGGCTGGTACGTACAACATCTGCCGCACTGGTTTCATGCCGCCGCTGCCTTCGCCACTCTCGCTCTCGAGCTTGTCTTTGTGTGGATGCTTTTCTTTCCTCGCCGCATCCGTATCCTCTGCTTTTTCATCGTCACGCCCTGGCAAATCGGTATAATCCTCACCGCCAACTATACCTTCTTGAACTACCTCGTCCTCGCGCTCGGCATTTTTCTCCTGGACGACCGTTTCCTTGCCCGTTTCGTCCCGCAGTCATGGAAAGCGCAACTGGCGCAACCAACACCAGCAGCCTCCGAAGCGGCTACCTCGCATGAAACCGCAATGCCAGCCTGGCAGCGAACCTGGGCTCGGTACTTGGCCAATCTCAAACTCGCCCTCACCGCACTGATGTTCGCGTGGCTCTTCTACTCAAGCACCGTCCTTCTCCTGTGGATGGTTTGGCCTGGCGCGCCATTTCCGTTCGGGCCTGTCGGTGCGCTGCAGCCATTTCGCGTTGCCGACCGCTACGGCCTGTTCGCGGTAATGACGCGCGGCCGCTACGAAATCGAATTCCAAGGCTCGAATGACGGCCAGAATTGGCTGGCCTACAAGTTTCGGTTTAAGCCGCAAAATCCCTACGAGGCTCCGCGTATCTATGCCCCGTATCAACCGCGTTTTGATTGGAATCTATGGTTCGCATCGCTAGGCCACTGGCGCTCCAATCCCATCCTCCCGCGCACAGAAGAGCGCCTCCTCGAAGGCAGCCCAGACGTCCTCGCCCTCTTCGCCGGCAATCCGTTTCCGCAGCCGCCGCGCCAGATTCGCGTTTTGCTCTGGCAATATTGGTTTACCTCCATGCAAGAAAAACGCGAGCAGGGTTTGTGGTGGCGACGCCAATTGCTGGGCAACTATGCGCCAACCCTCGGGCGCGATGCGAACGGCCGCATCATCGCCGTCGAGTGGCCACCAGAGCTTCCGCCCCGCCAATGACTTCACCCGCTCAGAGCACCCGAGCCTGCGTAGTGGGCGCCGGGCCTAACGGCCTCGCAGCCGCCGTCACCCTCGCGCAACGCGGCGTGCGCATTGACGTCTTCGAAGCGCAACCGCAAGCGGGCGGCGCCGCGCGCACACTCGAGCTCACCTTGCCCGGCTTCCTCCACGATTTCGGCTCCGCCGTTCATCCGCTCGCCGCGGGCTCCCCGTTTTTTACTTCGCTTCCACTGGAGGCTCACGGTTTGCAGTGGATTCACTCGTCCGCTCCCCTGGCGCATCCTTTCGATGACGGCACCGCCATAACTCTCGAGCGCGATCTGCGGGACGCCGAATCTGTTCTTGGGGCGGACGGCAAACGCTGGCGCCGCTTGATGCAGCCGTTCGTCGAGCGCTGGTCTGTTCTCTCCGCCGAAATCCTCCGTCCGCTCCATTTGTTGACCCCCCATCCGTTCTTGCTTGCGCGCTTCGGCCTCACTGCTTTCCCTTCGGCAAAAACACTTGCGCATCTGTTCCGCAGCGAGCGCACCAAGGCGCTCTTCGCTGGTCTCGCCGCGCATTCCTTCCTGAGCCTTGATGAGCCGCTGAGCGCCGCCTTTGGCGTAGTTCTCGGCGCAGCCGCGCATGCGGTGGGCTGGCCCATTCCACGGGGCGGCGCGCAATCGATCACCGATGCTCTCTGCCGGCACCTCGCGTCGTTCGGCGGCACAGTCAAAACTTCCGCGCGTATTGAAGCCTTGTCCGCGCTCCAGGATTACGACGCCATTCTCTGTGACGTAACCCCACACCAGTTGCTGCGCATCGCGCGCAACCGTTTCCCTCCGCGATTCGCCCGCCGGCTCGCGCAATACCGTTACGGTCCCGGCGTCTTCAAAGTCGATTACGCGCTGCACCACGCCATTCCCTGGAAAGCGGCGGACTGCGCGCGAGCCGCCACTGTGCATCTCGGCGGCAACTTTCAGGAAATCGCCGCGTCCGAACACGACACGCGCCATGGCCGCCACTCCGAGCGGCCCTTCGTCCTGCTTGCCCAGCCGAGCCTCTTCGATCCCACCCGCGCCCCGGCAGGGAAGCACATCGCTTGGGCCTATTGCCACGTACCCAACAGCTCCACCGTCGACATGCTCGAAGCCCTCGAGTCGCAAATCGAGCGTTTCGCTCCCGGCTTCCGGGATTGCATCCTCGCCCGCCGCGTTTTCTCGCCCGCCGCCCTCGAAGAAATGGACTCCAACCTAATCGGTGGTGACATCTCCGGCGGCGCCATGGATCTCCGCCAATTCTTCTTTCGCCCCACCTGCCGCCATTACGCCACACCCCTTCGCAACGTCTATATCTGCTCTTCCTCCACTCCACCCGGAGGCGGGGTTCACGGCATGTGTGGCTATCACGCTGCAAAACTGGCCGCCTCACGTCTGTAGTGGGTCGCCGCGGAGCACCGTCCCGTTCAATGCGCCCAGCAACCATTCAACCCCGAAAATCCCCATTCAATGAATTACGCTTCCGTTATCTTCCGTCATCATGCTATCGTTCCTCATGTCTGCCTCTTTCCAGCTCCCCCATCGCGTCGAGTTCCAAGGTTTGTCTTTGCCACTTCTTGCCGTCTCATTTTTCTCAATTCTTTTGTTTTCTGCCGGTTGGCGCCTCTTTGCGCTATCTTTTGGTCTCTTGGCTCTCTTTTTTAACGTCGTGTTGTTTGTTTTCAGCGACTTACAGCCTCTTTTTGCAAGACACCCGGGGTGGGGGGTACCCCTCCAGTGAAAGCCTGCGTCCTCCAATCTCCCGCCCCGATTGAAACCAACCCCCTGGTTTTTGCGGATTACCCTACCCCACGGCCCGCGAGTGGGGACGTATTGGTTCGCGTTTCTTACTGCGGTGTCTGCCGGACTGACTTGCACGTAGTCGAAGGAGAATTGCCGCCGCGCAAATCGCCGGTGATTCCGGGTCATCAAGTCATCGGTGTGGTTGAAAAGCTGGGAGCCGGCGCAAGCAGGTTCCCCGTCGGTGCACGCGTAGGAATTGCCTGGTTGCATCACACCGACGGCACCTGCGAATTCTGCCGCTCCGGCGCGGAAAATCTTTGTGACCACCCCACTTTCACTGGCTATTCGGTGGACGGCGGCTACGCAGAGTACATTGTCGCGCCAGAAGACTTCATCTATGCCATGCCGGAGCAATTTCCCGACGAGCAAGCCGCTCCGCTGCTCTGTGCCGGAATTGTCGGGTTTCGCTGCCTCCGTCTGTCTGGGATTAGGCCCTACGGCAAGTTGGGCTTCTACGGATTTGGCGCCGCCGCCCACGTTGTGATCCAGGTTGCCCGGCACTGGCATATCGAGGTCTACGCGGCCACTCGCGACGCGCGGCACCAGAAGCTCGCTCTCGAGCTAGGTGCAAAATGGGCCGGCGGCACCTTCGCCGATCCTCCTGTCAAGCTCGATGCCGCCATCGTGTTTGCCCCGGCAGGGGAGATAGTTCCCGCCGCGTTGAAAGCGCTGCGCAAAGGAGGCACCCTCGTTCTTGGCGGCATCCACATGAGCCCCATTCCATCCTTCGACTACGACCTGCTCTATCAGGAGCGCGTGATTCGCAGCGTGGCTAACAACACGCGCCAGGATGGGGAAGATTTCCTGCGCGTCGCAGCCGAAATCCCCATTCGTACGCGCACGCAACTCTTCCCCCTGCGCGAAGCCAACCATGCCCTCAACGCGCTGAAAAACGACGCAATCCAGGGCGCAGCGGTGCTAAAGGTGGAGGCATCAGATCGAGCGTAACGGCGGGCGACTGCTAATGTGTTCGCTCCTGGGACGACGGTTCCCGCAATCGGTCAGAGGTCTCATGTCAACGTGCTGGAACAGCGTGTAATGATTTGAAAGAACGGCGGTTAACACGATTTTGCGCTGGAAGGGAGACTGCCTTACAGCTATCGTCAACGAACGCTGCGGGCGAAAGGGGCAATCGGCGACATGTTAGCATCGATGTCCGAGACTCCCACTGAAGTGAGAACCATGCTGTCGCGAATTTTGATTGCCGACGATCAGCCCGACGTGCTGCGGGCTTTGTGCCTCCTGCTAAAAGGGCACGGCTATTCCACCGAAACGGTTACCTCGCCGTCGGATTTGCTGGAGGCGCTCCGGCGTAGGGAGTTCGACCTTTTGCTGATGGACTTGAATTACGCGCGCGATACAACTTCCGGCCGTGAAGGCCTGGATTTGTTGGCGCAGCTTAAAGCGATAGACAGTGTGCCGCCGATTGTGGTGATGACCGGTTGGGCCACCGTCGGCATCGCCGTCGAAGCTATGCAGCGCGGCGTCACCGACTTTGTCGAAAAGCCCTGGACGAATTCGCAATTGCTGGAAGTCTTGCGCAAGCAGATCACGCTAGGGCGCGAGCGCCGGGAATCCGCGCGACTCGCGGTGCAGGAAACGCAAGCACAGAAAGTAATCGCTTCGCAGTTTCACGAGCAGGAGCACGAAATTGCGGAAGCGCGCGCGATTCAAGAAGGATTTCTGCCCAAGGGAATTGCGCAGCTTGCCGGATACGAAATTGCCGGCGCGTGGCAATCCGCCCGCGTCGTCGGCGGAGATTATTTCGATGTGCTTCCTTTTGATGAGGAACGCATTGGACTGTGCATCGCGGATGTAGCGGGTAAGGGATTGCCGGCGGCGTTGTTGATGTCGAATTTGCAGGCCGCCGTGCGTGGCTTGGCGTCGCCTTCGGTAGCCCCGGAGGAATTGTGCGCACGACTGAACGCTCTGCTGTACCGCAACATGGCCAGCGATCGGTTCGTCACTCTGTTTTACGCGCAGCTCGATGGGCGCGCGCGTCTGCTGCGCTATGTGAGCGCCGGGCACAATCCACCCTTTGTTTTGCACCGCGATGGCTCGCACGAGCGCCTGCGTGAAGGCGGCGGCGTTCTGGGTGTTTTTGCAAATCAGGCGTTTAAGTGCGGCGTAGCGCAATTGCAGAGCGGCGACCGCATGGTCCTTTTCACTGATGGCGTCACCGAAGCGTGCAACGCCGATGAGGAAGAGTTTGGTGAAGAGCGGCTGCTGACGGTGCTCCAGGAAAATCGCAGGCGGAGCGCTGTGGAGATTCAGAAGGAGATTTTGCTGGCAGTGTCCGGCTTCAGCCACGGAGTCTGGCACGATGACGCCACGCTGCTGGTGATCGCAGTAGATTGAGGCGCGCTTGTAGGAGTGTAGCATTGCTACGCCCCAGCTCGCCGAAGGTAAGCATTGACGAGCGCACGCCTCTTCTGTGTGGCGCAGCATGCTGCGCCAGTAGTTAAAACAGCCTCGTCGCTACGAATTCGGCGATGGCGCCGAGAGTTAGATTTGGTTGGTCGCGGTGCGGAGAGTGGCCGCAGCGAGGAAGAATCAGCGTTTGCGCCGCGGGTACACGACGCTGGATGCCTTCCACTTGAGCTAAAGTTCCGTACTCGTCGTTCTCGCCTTGGATCACGAGCGTGGGGCAAGTGATCGCCTCGAGGTACTCCTCGATGTTCCAGTTGCGAAAATGCGGATCGAGCCAGATGTCATTCCATCCGCGAAATGTTTCGTCGATGTGTTCGTGGTAGCGCGCCAGCTTTTTCGCTAGGTCGGTGGATTCGTAGAGCTCGCGAATCGCGGTGATGCTCCGGATGCTCAGATCCTCAACGAAAACATGCGGCGCCTCGAGAATGAGCCCGCGCACAAGCCCAGGCCAAGTGCCCGCGTAAATTAAAGCGATGGAGGCGCCATCGCTGTGTCCGAGAAGAATGGGCTGCTGAATCTCAAGTTGCCGCAGCAGTTCTGGGAGCACCATTTTCGCTTCGTGATGCATGAAGTCGAAGCAGCGTTTTTCGGCGAGGCGCTCCGATTTCCCGTGGCCATACCGCGAATACGCCAGAACGCCGCAGCCCGTCGCGTCCGCCACGCGCTCCGGGAAATCCCTCCACATGGCGATAGAGCCGAGACCTTCGTGGAGCATGACAATGGTTGAATCCGCACCGGCAAGTGCGTACCGCAGCGTTTCCAGCCGCTTGCCGTTCACAGTGAGGTATCTGAATTCTGGAGTGGCGGCCAAAACCGGATCTCCTAGAATCGCATTAGAAAATCGATTCTCTGGGACGCGAAGATGGAGTATGCTCAACCGCGCCTGAAACGCTTAGTCCTGTATTATATGCGCGCGAGGTCGAGGCACTCCGCAAAAACTCAATTCTCACGGGGGATTTATGCAGCGTCGTGACGTTTTGAAAATGCTGGCGACGGGGGCGGTGCTCCCGGTTTTTTCTTCGCCGCTGGCGGCTTTTTTTAGACAGGCGCAGGCGCAGACCGGGCCGGGATACAAGCTGCGCACGCTGAATCCGCACCAGAATTCCACGGTGGTGGTGATGACGGATTTGATCATTCCGGAAACAGATACGCCGGGGGCAAAAGCGGTGCGGGTGAATGAATTCATCGATGTGATTTTGACGGAATGGGCCACGCAGGAAGAGCGGCAAACCTTCCTTGGTGGACTGGCTGGCGTGGACAAGCAGAGCAACGAGCTCTTTGGAAAGAGTTTTGTCGACGCTACGCCGATGCAGCAGGTCACACTGTTGCGCGCGTTGGATGATTACTCTGCGACGGAACGGGCGCAAAAACGGGAGAAGCACGGCAATACAGTCCCCGAGCTGGACGCGCAGTTGAAGGGAAACTTCTATGACGTCTTCCGCGGAATTACGCTGCATGGCTACTACACGTCTGAAATTGGATTCACGCAGGAATTAAAGCTGCAAATTATTCCCGGCGCGCATCATGGCTGCGAGAAGCTGGGTCCCGGGCTCGGGGACGCGTAGGACAGGGGGCGAGGAGAACATGGCGGCGACAAACACCTATGATGCGGTCATTGTCGGTTCGGGAATAACCGGAGGCTGGGCGGCGAAGGAGCTCACGCAAAAAGGGCTGAGTGTGCTGGTGTTGGAGGCGGGGCGCACTATTTTGCCGGAGCGCGATTACGTCGAGCATGTTCCGGTGTGGGAGTTGAAATATCGCGGCTGGGACAATCGCGCGGAGCGCGCAGGGACGCAGCCGATTCAGCGAGAGTGTTACTACGCTTGCGACGAATACTCGAATAAGTTTTTCGTCAACGACAAGGAAAACCCATATTCTACCGATCCGAACAAAAAGTTTTCGTGGATCCGCGGCCGGCAGGTCGGCGGAAAATCCATCACTTGGGGGCGGCAGAGTTACCGCTGGAGCGATCTGGATTTTGAAGCCAACCAGAAGGACGGCATCGCGGTGGATTGGCCGATCCGCTACGCAGACATCGCGCCCTGGTACGACTACGTGGAAGAGTTTGCAGGAATTAGCGGCCAGGCGGAGGGCTTGCCGCAATTGCCCGACGGAAAATTTCTGCCGCCGATGGAAATGACTTGCGTCGAGCGAGACATGCGCGACGCGCTGGCCAAAAGGTTTGATGATCGCATCATGACCATCGGGCGCTCCGCAGTTTTGACGCAGGTGCACAATGGTCGTGCGGCGTGCCATTACTGCGGCGTTTGTCACCGGGGATGCATCACCGGATCGTATTTCAGCAGCATCAGCGCAACGCTGCCGGCGGCGCAAAAAACCGGGCGACTCACACTTCGTCCTTACAGCGTGGTGCACAGCCTGATCTTTGATCCCAAGACGCGGAAAGTCAGTGGCGTGCGGGTGATCGATGCGCAAACGCGGAACGCCATGGAATTCAAGGGCCGCATCTTTTTCATCAATGCGTCGGCACTGGAGTCCACGCGCATCCTGCTGAATTCTGCAACGCCGGAATTCCCAAATGGATTGGCGAACAGCAGCGGGGAACTAGGCCACAATTTGATGGACCATCACATGGGCGCGGGCGCCAGCGGAACCATGCCGGGGCACGAAGACAAAATGCCGTTCGGCAATCGTCCGAACGGAATTTACATCCCGCGCTTCCGCAATGTGAAAGCAAAACAGAAGGAATTTTTGCGCGGCTATGGCTACCAGGGCGGCGGAAGCCGCGAAGGCTGGGGCCGCGGCATCCGCATGAGTGGGTTTGGCGCGGATTTCAAGAACGCGCTGAAGAAGCCCGGACAATGGCGCATGGGCATCGGCGGATTCGGTGAGTGCCTGCCAAATCATGACAATTACGTGGAAGTACAGAAGGACAAGCTGGACGCCTGGGGCATTCCGACTCTGAAGATCAACTGCGCGTGGGGCGAGAACGAGCACGCTATGTCGCGCGATATCGCCGTACAAGCCGCGGAGATGTTAGCGGCGGCCGGCGCGAAGGACATTTACGTGTTCCAGGAGATTTCACCGCCGGGTTTGGCGATTCACGAAATGGGAACGGGGCGCATGGGGCGCGATCCAAAAACCTCCGTGCTGAACGAACACAATCAGGCCCACGACGTGAAAAACCTGTTCATGACCGACGGGGCCTGCATGGCCTCCAATTCCTGCGTGAACCCATCGCTGACCTACATGGCGCTGACGGCGCGGGCTTGTGATTTCGCTGTCTCCCAGATTCAGAAGAACGAGCTCTGACGAGCCGAAAAGCAAAGCAGCTAGGCGCGACGAGGGACAGGCAGCCGTCCGGCGTCAACGGGCCGTCACGACGCGCAGCGGCTTCCGAGCCGCTAATTCCAAATGCACCTGTGATTTCGCCTCCGCCGAGGCGAACAGAAGAAAAAACTCACAATCTCAGGTCCTACCCCCGCATTCATGGTATTGCAAGCAGCGCTAAACCGTATTGTTCTAGGAGTTCCTGACGCGAAATATTTTTTCGTGAGGGAAAATTTACCAAAGCTCGTGAGAAGAGCTTTGAGGAGGCAAAGCCATGGCCGAAGTTGGAACGAAGAGACAACGCGAGCAAGAGCAGTCCACGAGCTTGACACCCTCGGAACGCACCGAAGGGCGCACCAGGCAGTCGCAGGGGATGGAACGCTACCAGCAGGGGCGCTATTCCCCCTCGGTCTTTTCCGTAAGCCCAGGTGAATTCTTTACCTTGAGCCCCATCACGTTGATGCGCAGGTTCACCGAAGACATCGATCGAGCGATTGGGCTTGCCGTCGGTCGGAACCGCGGGGACACCGACATTTCGGAGGAGGATTTCACGTGGATTCCCGCGGTAGAGGTTTGCCAGCAGGGCAACAATCTGGTGATTCGCGCGGACTTGCCGGGATTGTCCGAGAATGACGTGCAGGTGGAAGCGACCGACGATGGCTTGGTGATCCAGGGCGAGCGGAGAAGGGAGCAAACCGTAGAGGATAGTGGGGTAATACGCACCGAAAGGGTCTATGGGCGCTTCTACCGGCTGATCCCGCTGCCGGAGGGCGCCAAGATCGAAGACACCAAGGCTAGCTTCCAGAATGGCGTGCTGGAAATCGTGGTGCCGGTGCCAGAATCCGAGAAAAAGAACCGGCAGATACCGATTGGGGCTTCGAGCCAGCCGAGGCAGTCCGCTCAATCAAGCCAGTCTGCTCAGTCAAGTCAGGGCAGTCAGTCTAGCCAATCTTCGACATCGGACCAGGGAAGTTCCGGAGACCGCACGCGGACGGCGACGTCGAGTCGTTAGGCGGAGAAAAAAGCGGCGGTGACTGCGGGAAGGGCCGGGCGAAAGTCCGGCCCTTTTGTTTCGTGGCTGCGTCACCGGAACGCACGCAAGTTACCGCTGGACGTTATAACTCTCGGAGGGCCACCGCCACTGGCCGCCAGGCGGCACGCATGGCTGGAGGGAGGCCGCCGAGTAGGCCCATTAACAAAGCGAAGATTATTCCAGCGATCAGCAGGCCAGGTGTGATTTTAAAGGCGAAGGCAAGATGTGAGAAGGTTTGCCAGTTCATGGCGCCGGTGGTAAGGCCATTAAGCGGAAGCACCGCGACAGCGCCGAGGGCGCCTCCGATGAAGGAAATTAAGAGCGCTTCAATCAAGAATGAAAATACGACGGCTGCGCCGCCGAAACCGAGCGCGCGCATGGTGGCGATCTCGCGGCCGCGCTCGGCTACAGCGGAGTACATGGTATTGAGCGCGCCGAAGACGGCGCCGATGGCCATGACGGCAGCAACAAGTCCGCCGAGAATGGTGATGAGTTGGGTCATGCGCGTGGATTGTTTGGCGTAGTAGTCGATTTCGCGGCTAACGTCGAAGTTGAGGCGCGGGTCGGCAGTTACGGCGTCTTTGAATTGCTGGAGGGAATCCGGCGAAGTGAGATGCACGGTGACGGATTGGAATACGTTAGTGGGGCGCTTGTAAACGTCGTCGAGGACGCGTGCATCGCACCAAACTTCGGAGTCGAAGGCGCTGCCTCCCGCATCAAACACGCCCACCACGCGCCAGTGCCCGCCGCCAAAGTCAACGGTGTTTCCCACGGTCAAGCCAGAATAGGTGGTGTTCGCGTTTTTTCCCACGACGAGCTCGGAAAGGCCGGGCGAGAACATGCGGCCTTGCACGACCTTGATGTTGTTGCGGATGGTCAGAACGTTTGCGGAAACACCGCGGACCTGCACGTTGGCGTCGGTGCCGGTGCTGCGCAGCGGGAAAGGCGCAACGACAACAACTTCGGATGTGACCAGGGGACCCGCGGAGCCACGCGCCACGCCAGGTGCATCCTGAAGGATCTTGACCTGTTCGAGGCCGATGCCGCTCATCATTTCCGATGTAGCGCCAGCGCGCATGATGATGGCGTTCTCGTTGGAGCCGGAGGCGACGAGCGTGGCCCTGAAGCCACGGGCGAGCGAGAGCATGGCGATGAAGACGCCGACGGTGCCAGCAATGCCGAGGACGGCGACGATGGCGGAAGTCCAGCGGGCTTTGACACTGCGGAAATTGTAGATAACCGGAATCGCCATGTCAGACCCTCCGCAGCGCGTTGACGACACGCATGCGCATAGCGCCGATGCCGGGCAGCAGCCCGCTGATGCCGCCCACGAGAACTGCCAGACCGAGGCCCATCGCGAGAATCGCTTTGGACAGAATCAGCGTCGGAAGCAGCCCATTGAGAGCCGCGCCAAGAGCGGGAACCGCCAGCGAGGCGAGGCCCAAGCCCAGAAGGCCGCCGACAAGGGCGATGGTGAGAGCTTCGGCAAGAACAAAGAACAATACCGAGCGATCGGTGAAGCCGATGGCTTTGAGGACGGCGAGTTCGCTCACGCGTTCGCGAACGGAAATGGCCATAGTGTTGCCCGTAACTAGCAAGAGCGTGAAAAAGACAACGGTGCCGATGGTCATAATCAGAAACTGGATGTTTCCGAATTGCTTGACCCAGCCGGCGGCAAAGGCGGATTCGGTTTCGGTTTTCGTCTCAAACGACGAGTTGGCGGCCATTTCGTCGATGGCCTTGGCGACGCTCACCGCATAGTCGGGGTTATCAAGCTTGATGACATACCAGCCTACATTGCCCTTGAAACTCTGGGGCATGCGCTCCTCGAAGTAATCCCACTGAAACCAGAATTGGCTTTCGTCGCCACCGGCACGTTCACTGTTGTAGATGCCGTCGATATTGAAGTCCCAGGTGGGCCCGCCGCCGAACAGGGAATTCTTGATGGGAATGCGGTCACCGATCTTCCAGCCGAAGCGCTTGGCGGTTTTAGCGCCGACGATGGCGCCCTGGCGATCTTTTACAAAAGCATTCCACTGATCGTCCCGCACCTTGAGCTCGGAGATGACCTGGCGCTGATTTTCGATGTCAATTACAAATTGCGGGAAGAAGTTTTTCTCTTCTTGATAGACCCCGCCAAACCAGTTGTTGTGGGTGACGGCTTTTACACCGGGAATGCGCAGGATTTTGTCGCGATAGGACAGCGGGAGCGGTTGAATGATGGAGATGCGATTGATGACGACGAGGCGATCGGCACCGGCAATATCGGCGCCACGATTGAAGGCGCCGCGCACGACCGCGAGGAATGCGAAGAGAAAAAGCGCGACGGCGAAGGAGCCAATGGTGAGGATGAGGCGCAGCTTCTTGCGGAAGAGGTTGGCGAAGATGAGGCCGCGAAATTTCATGCGACACCTCCAGCGGCGACGCCTTGCAGCTCGCCGGCTTCGACCAGCACTCCCTTTTCGAGGTGCAGAGTCAAGTCGGCGCGCTTGGCGACGACCGGATCGTGCGTGACCATCAGCACGGTCTTGCCGAATTCCTTCACGAGGCGATGGATCAGCTCCATGATTTCATCGGCGCTCTTGCGGTCGAGGTCGCCGGTAGGCTCGTCGCAGAGGAGAAACGTGGGATCGGCCACGATGGCGCGGGCGATGGCCACGCGCTGTTCCTGTCCACCGGAGAGCTGACGCGGATAGTGATTCATGCGTTCGGTGAGTCCAACAACCCCGAGCGCGGTTTCAACATGCTTGCGGCGGTCAGCTTTGGAAAGTTTGGTGAGCAGCAGAGGCAGCTCAACGTTCTGATAGGCGGTGAGCACGGGGATGAGGTTGTACATCTGGAAAATGAAACCGACGTGACGCGCGCGCCATTGCGTGAGCTTGTTGCCAGACATGTGAGTGATTTCGTCGCCGTCGACGGTAATGCTGCCGTGAGTGGGGACGTCGAGGCCGCCGAGCAAATTCAGCAGCGTGGTTTTGCCGGAGCCGCTGGGGCCCATGAAGGCGACGAAATCGCCTTTGTCGACGTCGAGATTGAGGCGCTGCAGGACCTGGATTTCTTCGCCACCGCGGCGGTAGGTTTTGTCCAGGCCGCGGACTTGGATCAAGCTGTTGGATTTTCCCGTGCTGTCGACTCGGACCATCGGTTCGCTCCCTTGCTCGCAGGGCGTAGATTTAGTGCCCTGTGAAAAGTTTACTTCCTAATTTCCACGGACTGGCCGTCGCGAAGATTCCCCGGGCCTTTTACGACTAGGGTGTCTCCAACGCTGACGCCTGCGATGACCTCGGTGTCGGAGCCGCGACTGCCGCCGAGGGTTACCGCGCGGCGCTCGGTTTTGTCGTCTTTCACAAGGAAGACGATGTTCTTGCCGTTCTCATCATGCACCGCGCTCTTGGGAATCAGAATGGCAGTGGCCTCGGCGCCAGCCTGTTTTCTTTGTTCGGCGCCCAGGAAAGTTACTTTGATTCCCATGTCCGGCAGGATGCGCGGATCGAGTTTGAGAAAAGAGATGCGCACCTTCACTGTGGCTTTTTGGCGGTCCGCGGAAGGAATGATGGTGCGGACACGGCTGGGAATTTGCCAATCGGGATAGGCGTCGAGGATGGCGGTGACGGGCTGACCGGGTTGCACGCGGGCGATGTAGGACTCGTTGACGTCGACTTCAATTTCATTGGAGTTCATATCCACGATGGTGGCGATGCCGGTGCGGGTGAAGCCACCGCCCGCGGAATTCGGCGAGACCATTTCGCCGACCTGCGCGTCCTTGGAGACGACGATTCCTTTAAAGGGCGCCCGGATCGTGCAATTGTCAACCGCCTGCTGGGCTACCTGGATTCGGGCTTGCGCCGCATCCACCTGCGACTTGGAGAGGTTGATCTTGGCTTCGAGGCTGTCCGCGGCAGTGCTGGCATTGTCCAATTGCTCTTGTGTTTGCACGCCGGCTTTCTGCAACTGCTCCGCTCGATGGAGGGTGATTCTCGCGTTCCTCAGTTGGACTTGAAGGTCCGCAATGGCGGCTTGTGCGGACTCTCGATCTGCCCTGGCTGAATCGAGGGCTTTGCGGACGTCGGAATCGTCAAGCGTGGCGAGCAATTGATTTTCCGCGACGGGCGTTCCTTCGTCGAAGAACACGGCTGTGACACGACCAGTGATTTTCGCGGCGATGGTAGCGCGGCGGCGGGGGGTGACGTAGCCGCTGGCGTTGAGCAGAGCTTCGCGACCGCCGTTATTGGCGGATTTTTGTACTACCGCGACTTCCACGACAGGTTTCTGATTCCAAAAGGTGAAGACGCCCCCGGAAAGGCCGCCAAGGACGACGAGCAGGCCGAAGAAGATAGCGAGACGCTTTCCCCAACTGCTACTGGAACGGTGACGGTCGTCAATGCGCAGAGAACCGAGGTCGTGTACGGGCGCGTTTGCTGGCATGGCCATGCGTGCGGCGATCCTTAAGGGAGTCACATACCTACTACGCAGGGCTAGAGTGAAGAATATCAAGGCCGCTGCATAGCTCGGACGATACACAGCATTTTACTTGAACGGGTGACTTGCGGAAAGCCAGCGAATGGCTTCCGAGAGCCACCTCACGGATTGCAAAATTGGGCCTGAGTGCTAGATGCAGCCCCTTGCCGCGACGTTATGAGGAAAGATTGGTTCCGGGACCTGGACTCGAACCAGGATACTCAGCTCCAAAGGCTGATGTCCTACCGATTAGACGATCCCGGAATGGCTAGAAGAAATTGTAGCAGAGGGATGCAAGTGTGCACAGACAGCGGAGAGGAGAGGGTGAACGCGGCAGCGCGGGTTGAGAGGAGTTCAGGGGAGAAGCGGCGTGTGCGTGTGCTGACCGTTTCTGCTAAATTGTTAAAAGCCTGTTCACCGCGGAGAGGTGTCCGAGCGGTTTAAGGAGCACGCTTGGAAAGCGTGTGTAGGAGAAATCCTACCGTGGGTTCAAATCCCACCCTCTCCGCCAATTTTTTTCGCTACGCAACCCCCTGGGTATTGCACTGAGCTTCAGATGTGACAGGAGGCTGCGCCTCGCTTTTCGAGATAGCGCTGGTGGTAGTCCTCGGCCCGATAGAAAGGGCCGGATGGAGTGATTTCCGTGGCGATGGGCTTGCGGAATTTGCCGCTCGCTTGCAACGCGGCCTTTGATTTTTCCGCCGCGGATTTTTGCTCCGGCGAGTGGAAGAAGATCGCGGTGCGGTATTGCGAGCCGGAGTCAGGGCCCTGGCGGTTTACCTGTGTGGGGTCGTGCATTTGCCAGAAGGCGTCGAGCAACTGTTCGTAGCTCAGCGTTGACGGGTCGAAGGTGACTTGCACGACTTCGGCGTGACCGGTGTCGTCGGTGCAGACATCTTTGTAAGTGGGATTTTCGGTGTGGCCGCCACTATAGCCTACCGCGGCGTCGACAACTCCAGGGATGCGGCGAAACGCAGCTTCGATCCCCCAAAAGCATCCTGCTCCAAATGTTGCGGTTTCGGTCATAGGCATCTCCTCTTGTAAGGTCTATTCTACTCGGATTTGTGCACGCTATTCGATGCAGCAGGGACGCGCCGCGATTCGTGACGGCGGCATTTGACGGGGCGCGACGTTTCGCGAGAGCATGGAAGGTTTGGAGAACACCGGAAGAATGGACTTGGGACTACAGGGCCGCGTTGCTATCGTCGCGGCGGCGAGCAAAGGGCTGGGGCGGGCCGTGGCAGAGGAACTGGCACGCGAGGGGGCGCACGTCGCGATTTGCTCGCGTGAGGCGAAGAATATCGAGCAGACTGCGGCAGAGATTCAGGCCTTGACGAAGCAGCGGGTATTTTGGCGGGCGGTGGACGTCAAGCAAGAAGAAATGATTGAGGCGTTTGTCGCCGATGTGGAAGAGGAATTTGGGCACGTCGATATCTGCGTCACGAACTCCGGCGGACCGCCGTCTCACTCGTTTGCGGAGACCACGCCGGAGGAGTGGCGGGTTGCGGTCGACCAACTTCTAATGAGCACGGTTTTCTTTGCGCGTGAGACGCTGCCGCGCATGAAGAAAAATAATTGGGGAAGATTCATCACCATCACTTCGTCGGCGGTCAAGCAACCAGTGGATGGGTTGCTGCTTTCCAATTCTGTGCGAGCTGCGGTGACCGGACTGGCGCGCACGCTTGCGAACGAGTATGCGCCGTACGGCATCACTGTAAACAACGTTTGCCCGGGGTATACGCGCACGGCACGCCTCGATAATCTCGCTAAAAGTATTTCCACGCGCTCGAACGTCAAACCAGAAGAGGTCTTCGCCGGCTGGGCTCGTGAGATTCCCGCAGGCCGTATCGGAACGCCCGAGGAGTTCGCAGCAGTGGTCGCATTTCTGGCCTCGCAGCGCGCCAGCTACGTAAACGGAACATCCATTGCGGTGGATGGTGGGTTGGTGCGGAGCCTCCTCTAGCGCATGAGCGAATCCAATCGCCGTTTTGATCTAACTGCGTTGCCGGGTTCTTTTGCGATCGTGCGTCTAGCGGCAGATGCGCCGTTGCCGCCGTGGGCAACGCAAGGCGGATTTTTCTCGGTTACGCGGACCGCCGATGAGCTTTCGGTGGTCTGCTTTGCAGGGCAAGTTCCTGGCGGTGTTGCCGCGGAAACGGGATGGCGCGCGCTCCAGGTGAAAGGCCCGTTTGCGTTGTCGGAAATCGGCGTTTTGGCAGCGCTGGCGGCTCCGTTGGCTGAGGCGAAGGTAAGTCTCTTCGCCATTTCCACCTTCGATACGGATTATTTGGTGGTCAGCGAAAAACAGTTACATACCGCACTTGCGGCACTCAGGCGCGCCGGGCATCGCATCGCGGGGAACGTCGCTCCTTCTTAACAGGGTTGTCATGGAGAAAGGAAGAATGATGATTGCATGGTGTCGAAACGCGAATCGAATTCGCTGGGCAATTCTCACGCTGGCCGCGGTTGCAGCAATTGCCGTTCTGTCCGGGCACCTGTGGGCGGACGAACCCTACGCGCGCAATCGCGAATACGACTTACAGCATTCGAAAATCGCGCTGCGGTTCGATCTGGAGCAGAAGAAGGTTATCGGGGACGTCACGCACACGCTGGCGATTCTGCGGGATGGCACGTCGAAAATCACGTTCGATTCCGTCGGCTTGACCATTCAAAGCGTCACGGTAAACAAGACGCCGGCGAAATTTGAAAGCATTGCTTCGAAGCTCATTGTTCCGCTGCCCGCAGCCGCGCACAGCGGGGAAAAATTCGATGTGGACATTCGCTACGAGGGTAAGCCGGCGAAGGGCATGTACTTCATTCTTCCTGATAAGGATTATCCCAACCGGCCCAAGCAAATCTGGACGCAAGGCGAATCGGAAGACACGCGCTACTACCTGCCCACTTATGACTATCCCAACGATCGCCTGACCACTGAAACGATTCTTACTGTTCCGGCTTCCTGGATCACAGTGGCAAACGGCAAGCTGATCAACCTCAGCAAAACCGTGGACAACATGAAGACGTGGACCTGGCGTGAGTCTCTGCCGAGTTCGACATATCTCATCACCGTGGTTGTCGGAGAGTTCGACGAAGTGAAGCAAACCTGGCGCGGCCTGCCGGTAACCTATTACGCACCGAAGGGTCGCGGCGACCGTCTGTTGCCGAACTACGAGCGCACGCCCGCGATGATGGAAGTGTTCAGCAGGAAACTCGGCGTGGAGTATCCCTGGGAGAAATACGCGCAAGTGATGGTGGACGATTTCGTCGCCGGCGGAATGGAGAATTCCAGCGCCACGACGAATACCAGCAGTTCGCTGCGAAATCCGAAATTGATACCGGAATTCCCCGGCGACGAAGACCCGCTGATTTCGCACGAACTGGCGCACCAATGGTTCGGCGACCTGGTCACCTGCAACGATTGGGGAAACATCTGGCTGAATGAGGGTTTCGCAACGTTCTTCGAGATGGTGTGGACCGAATCGCGCTATCCCAAGGAGCAGGCTGACTACGAACGATGGAGTATGGTCCAGGAGTGGCTCGGGCAGACCAACTTATACGGCAAGCCGATCGTGCGGCACGATTTTGACGACTCCAGCGAGTTTGACGGAAACGCTTATGGAAAGGGTGGGCTGATTCTGTACATGCTTCGCCAGCAGATTGGCGAGGATGCTTTCTACCGAGGCTTGCGGGACTACCTGGAAGTCTATCGCGGGAAAAACGTGGTCACCGCGGATCTCATCAAGGCCATCGAGGAATCGAATCACCTCAATGTGCAGCAGTTCTTCGACGAGTGGATTTATGGCGCAGGCGCGCCGAAGTTTGACGTCAGCTACACGTATGACGACGGCAAGCATCAGATTGCGCTGAACGTGAAGCAAACGCAGAAAGTCGAAGGCCGCGTCGGCGTTTTCCATGTGCCCGTGGATGTCGAGATTACGACTGCATCCGGCGCGAAATTGCACAGGATTGGGGTTTCGAAGGAGACGGAAACTTTCCTGCTACCTTCTGATGGCGCTCCCTTGATGGTGCTCTTCGATAGAGGCGGGCAGGTTCTGAAATCGGCGGAGTTTCACAAGGAAAAGAAGGAGTCGCTGTACCAGTTGAAGAACGCTGCGGAGCTTGCCGACCGCGCGGAAGCGGTGCAGGCGCTGGCAAAATTAAAGAATGATGATGAGGCAGTGGCCGCTCTGGGCAGCGCGCTGAACACAGACAAAGCGTGGGGCCTTCGCGATATTGCCGCTGACGCGCTTGGGCGCGTCGGGAATGCCGGCGCAGGCAAGCAGTTACTGGACGCACTGGATTCCAACGAGCAGCCTTACGTGCGCAATCACATCGTCGCCGCGCTTGGTAACATCAAGGATGAACCGAAAATCGCGGCGAAGCTTTCGGCCATCGCTCGCGACGATGCATCGTATCGCGCGCGCGCCAATGCGCTGCAATCGCTCGGCAAGCTGAAAGCAGCGAACGCTCTTCCAGTGCTGACTGCGGCGGTGAATGCGGATTCGCCGGACGATTTCCTGCGCAACGCCGCGCTGCGTTCGCTCGGCTATCTTGGAGACGACAAGGGCGTGCCGCTGCTTCGCGAATGGTCGGCGCCAGGTAAAGCGATCGAAACACGCGGCGCCGCGATTGCAAGCCTGGGTCGCCTGGAAAAGGGCAACAAGGAGATCACCGCCCAAATCGCCAGCTATCTCACAGAAACCCATTACCCCATTCGCTACGCAGCCATTTACGCGCTGGGCAGCCGCGGCGATGCGTCTGCGATTCCCGCGCTGCAATCGTTGCTCAAAAACGATGATCTCAGCATCGAAATGGCGCCTACCGTCAAGCAGCAAATCGCACGGCTGCAGAAAGGCGAAAACGGCAAAGAGGCCAGCGGCGGAGAAGGTGACGGCGAGAAAACCGGCGAGGCGAGCGATCAAGGCGTGGCGCAGCGTTTGGAGAAGCTGGAACACCTAATCCAGGAAATGAGCGACCGGCTGAAATCGATCGAGAGCCGTCTTTCTCAAAAATAGGAAGACAGAACCCTCGCGGCCTTGGCAGCCCCCTCCTTTTTGCAGCCTCCTGGTTGTTAGGGTTCTGAAAGCAAGATTCGCAAGTCCCGCAAATTGTTTCCCGTTGGGCCGGTGATGATAGCGTCGTCCAGCCGCGCGAAAAAAGTAAACGCATCGCTGCGTCGGAACGCGTCTCCGGGGTTCAAGCCCGCCGCCATCGCACGTCCCAGCGTTTCACCGTCGGCCACGGCGCCTGCGGCGGGGCTGTTGCCGTCGATGCCGTCCGTGCCGGCGCTGAGCACTGCGACGCGGCGGCCGACAATATTCTCCACGCACGCAAGCACAAACGCAGAATTCCTTCCGCCAATCCCATCGCCGGTAACGGGCGAGCTGACCTCGCCGTCGGCGATCAAGGCCACAGGCCGGCTGGGATTCGCCGCCTGCAGAGCGCTGAGCTGCGCGAGCAGATACTCCGCAGCTCTCTCCACCGGCCAGTCGTCGGTCCAATTATCGCAACAGGTGAAGAAGCCCTTGGCCTCCGAGGCGTAGTGCGCGGGATGAAACAAATCATCCATTCCGAGGAGCAGTACAAAATACGCGTTAGCGAATGCGGGGTCCGTTTCCTTGGGCGTCTCGCTTATCTTTCCTTCTTCCACACAGCGGCGCAGCGATGAAGGAAGTTGTTGGAGTATATTGAATTCCGAGAGGATGTGATGGACGTCCGCGGTCGTAGTAGGGTCCGGCAGGGAAGGGCCCGAGGCCAACGCGGACTCCTGGCCCGCAGGCACGTCGGTCACCGCTAGGGTAATCTTTGTGGCGCGCTCCGCAGCCGCAGCGAGCCGGCCGCCTTTTACCGCAGAAACATGTTTCCGGACGGCATTCATCGCCGCGATGGGCGCGCCGCACGTCACCAGCGTGCGATAGAACTGCTGCACATCTTCCAGCGTCAGCCGGGAATCGAGGGGCAATTCCGCGAGCGCCGATCCGCCGCCAGAGAGTAGAAAAAATACGAGCGTCGTTTCATCACATGTTGCCAGCAGTGAAAGGATGGCTTCGGCGGCCTCCCAGCTTTCAGCATTCGGGATCGGGTGGCCTCCGACAAAATATTGGATCCCCGGCGGCGGACGGTCCGGTGGCGTTGGCGCGGACACGACGCCTTGGAACTCTATGTCCTGAGGGAGTAGCGCGCGCAAGCCGCCCAGCATGGCATGCGACGCTTTGCCGATAGCCACGACGCGGATTTTCGAGAAAGCGCGCAGTTCAATCGCAGTGGCGCCGCAATGCAACAGCGAGCCTTCGACGCGTAGCTTGCGCTGCATCACCACAGGGATATCAATGGCCGCCAACGTTTCGTGGAAAATGAGGCGGGCGAGGTGTTTCAGGTCCGCCATGCGAGGATTACCGGCACGCGCTTCAGCTTACTTTCAGGACTTCGGGATTTAAAATATTCTGCGGCCGCCGGCCTTTGAGGAGCGCCACGACGTTTTCCGCGGCCATGCAGGCCATCTTTGTGCGCGTCTCAAGCGATCCGGAGGCAATGTGTGGCGCGAGAACAACGTTGCGGCGCTTCAAGCCCGCGTGGATGAGCGGTTCCTTTTCGTAGACGTCTAACGCGGCGCCTGCAATCTTCTTGCTTTCGAGCGCCTGCACCAACGCCGCTTCGTCCACCACCGGACCGCGCGAGGTATTGATCAAAAACGAAGTGGGCTTCATTTGCGAGAACGTCTTCGCATTGAAGAGTCCGCGCGTCTCCGGCAGCAGCGGCACGTGCACGCTGACAAAGTCGGCTTCGCCGAGCAGCGCGCTTAAATCGCGGTACTCCGCGTGGAAACCTCTCTCGACGTCCAGAGGCGCGCGTACCGCGTCGTGGTAGATGACCTTCATTTGAAAGCCCGCAGCACGGCGCGCCACCGCCCGCCCGATGCGGCCAAAGCCGACCAGCCCAATCGTCTTGCCCCAGACATCGGTGCCTACAAGCTGATCGAGGTCCCAGCCTGTCCATTCGCCGGAACGCGCCAGCGCTTCGCCTTCGCCCAAGCGGCGAGCCACGGCCATCAGCAGCGTCCAGGCAAAATCGGCGGTGGTTTCGTCGAGCACGCCGGGCGTATTCGTAGCCGCGACGCCCCGCTTTGTGCAATCGGCCACAATGATGTTGTCGTAGCCCACGGCGACGTTGGCCGCGATGCGCAGCTTTGGCGCGGCCGCGAGCAGTTCTTCATCTACCTTTTCGGTGAGCAGACACACCAAGCCTTCTTTGTCTTTAATACGGCGCAACAATTCATCTTTGGAGATACGCTCCGGCTGCGTCCAGTAATCGACTTCGCAGTTCGCATTTAAGATTTTCTGCGCCGCCGGAAACAGCGGCCGCGTCGCCAGCACTTTCGGTTTCGCCATGTGTGCCTCTTCGCAAATGCGCGGAAAGTTACACTATCATGAAGATTGAATGTAATGAAGCAATGGCAACGACCGCGTTCAGTTCTAATTGGAATGCCCTGGTGGACCGGAATAGAACACCCAACGTCAAACCCGCGTTGGCCCCTCCGAGTGGGAGAGACTGCAGAATGGCTAAAAGAATCTTCGGCCTTTTTGGTTCAGTTTCCGATAATCCGACGCAATATAAAAAGACGTTGACAACCTGACCACCGAACAAATCGGGCCTGAGGATTACTTCCGGTTTGCCGACAAGCCGGGAAGTACTCCATTTAATGGACGCAAGCGCGTTTGTCGTTACCGATCGCAACAACTAAAGATTACTTCCGGATTGCCCGTCATCCGGGAGCAATCCCGGCAATTGAGTTCCGCACGACCTACAGCCCGACATGGCGGTTGCGATCTTTTCTACCCGGGAACCGACCTGGAAGCTCCGAAGCATCTGGCCCGGATCGTGCACAACCTCTATTTCGAACCGTTTCCGCCAATTTGAGGAAAGGCGAGGTCAACCATGAAAACACAGGCGTATTCTTTGTGGCTAGCCCGCACAGCGGCATCATCTCGTCTCCGCATTGCCCGTGAAAAAGTTGCACAGGCAGTCGACCGCGGGTACGCCGGGTCCGTCACCCAGTAGAAAGGTAAACGCTACGGCGTTTTCGGCGGGCTATCGACCCCGCAGCACCCGTGCGGTCAGGTGTTTTGCGTCCAAGCGATCAGATCGGAAGCGCGGCTGGAGCCGCCATAAAGGCCCATCGGTCGCTTGGAGTTTCAAATACTTCTCTTCGAGCGCAGCAAAAAACGCCTTGGAGAGCCGCACGAAGTCGGCTTCGCTGAGCTTCACCACATCGCCCACCTTGAGCTTTAGAACGGACTTCTCCGGCGGGAGCTTGAGCGATCTTCCGCCAGACATCGGCCATTCTGGAAGCGTCTCAACCTGCAGCTTTCCGCCGTTCAGCAGGATCGAATTGCACAGAACGCGGACTTCGTTCAACGGATTGCCGTCCTTACCTTCGATATAACTGAGCCGATGCACGAACATGTAATCGAGGAGCTGAACCGCGCGATTGAAAGCCACGGCAAGCGCAAGTAAAGCAAACCCTTTAAAGATTAGTTTTTTATTATAAAATATTGGCAGAGAAAGCAGCCAAGAAGGCCAAGAAGAGAAGCTCAGCGGGAAAGCAAGCACTCATCATGAAAAAGAGTGGTTCCCAGAGAGTCGAATCTGCATCTCGACTGATAGACGCGAGAATCCAGGAGTTAGGCGACTGGCGCGGAGAGATGCTTTCCCGCCTCCGCGCTTTGATCAAGCAAGCCGACCCTAAAGTCGTCGAGGAGTGGAAGTGGAGGGGGACACCTGTGTGGTCCCACGACGGGTTGATCTGCACCGGCGAGACCTACAAGAATGTCGTAAAGATGACATTCTCCAGGGGCGCCTCGTTGGATGACCCCTCAGGTCTCTTCAATTCTAGTCTCGAGGGTAGAGCGAGGCGTGCCATCGACTTCCGCGAAGGCGACAAGGTTAACGAGAAGGCTCTGAAAACTCTTATTCGCGCCGCCGTGGCCCTGAACACGTCCTCGGCCTCAGATGGCTGAGGGAGTCCGTTTTTCAAGATTGATGGCCTTACTCGGTAAAAGACTTAGGGTTTATAGGCAATGTTCGCTGCTCTCGTGTTTATACCGGCCTGCCGTTTTTCGCTGGAATGAGGATGCCGATGGTACGGCTTTCCGGTCGAAGGGCCCACGATGCCACAGCAAGAACAGCAAGGAAGAGAGGGGCGAGGATGTGAAAGGCGTAAACGCCGTAACCGCCGACCGCAGCGCAGGATGCGGCCGCGCCTGTCAGGTCAAAGAAGATGCCGGCATACGCCCATTCCTTGAGCCGCGGAAAACGCGGCACGAGTATGGCAATGGCTCCAAGCACCTTCCAAAACCCTAGGATGGTCATGAAGTAGAGCGGGTAGCCAAGGACAGGCACCGTGCCCTGGACGTTGCCCCGCAGAAGTGCCAGCTGCGCAACGCCCCCGCTTCCGATAAAACTCGCTACGAGTGCGGTCGTAGTCCAATAGGCAATGATTTTTGCTTTCATGGTCAGTGCAACCCCTCAACGACACGCTCCAGGCTGCCGATGAACACGAATGGACCACCCCCCAGAACTGACTTGGCACACTTCGAGAAACTCAAAGAACAGGTTCTGGTCAAATTGTCGGCTAACCGGAAGGTATCCGGCTTCTACGGTGTTGATTAGTCTTGAGAAGTCGGCATCTCGTCAGGAAATCAAGCACTGACGAGATGCGCGTTTCACAGGACTAATGTTGAGTTCGGTAAACATTGGTCGCTGAGCGCATTGGCCTGAAGGCAACAGTTGAGCCAAGGGTCACCTAGCCGGAAAT